>JAEEGI010004248.1_pt1 | contig 33652 bp, 33 predicted proteins | sample 8958751 | NCBI WGS metagenome assembly JAEEGI01 (sample SAMN16246545, study PRJNA631951) | gut metagenome | biome: gut microbiome; feature: rumen; material: KS-attached | host: Bos | place: Iran: Karaj | collected 2018-10
TTAAAAAATGGTTGTTTTGATTGAAAAAGGGCGCTGATTTTCGTTGATAAATCGCTGATAATCAGCGCCTAAATTGGAAGCGTGATCCCGCCGGGATTCGAACCCGGGACCCACAGCTTAGAAGGCTGTTGCTCTATCCAGCTGAGCTACAGGACCATACCCATGATTTTGCCCTTCACTTTCGGGCAAAAAAATGCGGAGAGAAAGGGATTCGAACCCCTGGAGGTAGTTAGCCTCAACGGTTTTCAAGACCGCCGCAATCGACCACTCTGCCATCTCTCCGAAAGTGAATTTGTCGTGCAAACTCACCCATTTGGGGTGCAAAGGTACTGCCAACTTTCGTTTTATGCAAATTTTTTGCCCGTTTTTTGAAAAACAAGCATGATGTAGTCTTGAGAATCGGGGTCGACAGGGTAGTGAGCGGATGCCCTGTGTCCCAAAATCCACAGGATGTCGCCGTCGGCTTCAAGCAACCAGATGTCACGCTTGTCGCAATGGTCAAGTTTGAGGTCGACAAACAGGTCGCTCACGAGTTTGCTGCCATTCATCCCGAATGGTTTGATGCGGTCACCCTTTTGCCAATGCCTGAGTGCAATGTGCTGGCAATCAAGTAATTTTGTATTAAATGCCACTTTGCATTTGCCGTCACACATCATTGGCGTGAATGGCGCGTTGTTATGGGAAACACTTACATGGACAGGACTCTGGATATCACTGTGCAGGTCAATGGGAATCGTAATGGGCGAACCGTCTTGCGTGGGTTCGATATCGAGCGATTGGCGATTAACATGCATGACGTAATGGTTTGCCATGAATTGGCGTCCGCTGTGGCCCTGATGAACGGCTAAAACGGCCTGGTCACATTGCTCACGGTTGAATCCCAGATGACGGATGCGGTGATAGAGCAGGGTAGAGGCATTGGGATAGGAGCACAATAGGACATTGTCGATATGCCGCTCGTCGTGCAGGACTTGGTTGACAAGGGATGTGAGCAGGTTATGGTCGTCCCTAAGGTTGCTCATCGTGTCGAGGATGCGTTGGTGGGCATGTGGAAACTGCTGGCCAATAACCGGCAATACAAGGTTGCGCACACGGTTGCGGCGATAGTCGTTCTCGGCATTGGTGCTGTCGGTCACATAGTCCTGGCCGATGCTGTCGAGGTATTCAAGTACTTGGGCGCGGGTGACTTTCAACAGCGGGCGCCAGATGTGGCCGTTATTGCGTTGCATACCTGCAAGCCCCTTTAATCCCGTGCCACGCAACAGGTTCAGGAAGAAGGTTTCAGCTTGATCATCGGCATGATGGGCAACAGCAACGAGGCTGTAGCCGAGCCGTTCCATCTCCTGCTCAAACCAGGCATATCGCAGCTCACGGCACGCCATCTCGACCGAGCCGCCATGCTCTTGTTGCCATGCTGCCACGTCAAAGTCCTTGACCGACAAGGGGACACCTAACCGCTGGCACAGGTCGCGCACGAAGCGCTCGTCACGCATCGACTCCTCGCCGCGTAGGTGGAAATTGCAGTGTGCCGCATGACAGTCGCATCCAGCCGCCAGCAACCCGCGCAGCAATGCTACCGAGTCGGCTCCTCCGCTCAGTGCCACCAATATCCGCTCGCGCTTGATTGTCGGCAATTCCTCGGCTGTAATGATGCGATTTAAGAATTCCTCTTGATTCATGGTCGCAAAGTTAATGTCTTTTCAAAACTAAATAGTAACTTTGCACAGAATTTCTCATGGGACAGCTCAAGAAAAATAGCGACTTTTGGTATCACGTGGCGGCATTCGCCATGATTCTGGTGTGGGGCATCTCGTTCCTCAACACCCGTGTGCTGCTTGATGCCGGGCTGACACCGACCGAGATTTTTGTGGCACGTTTCACGATTGCTTATCTGTCGTTGCTGGTTATCTGCCGCTTCAAGGTGCGCTATACCGGCTGGAGGGACGAATTGTTGTTTGTGGTGTGCGGCGTTGCAGGCGGTTCGGCCTATTTTATAGCCGAAAACACCGCATTGGAGCTCACCCTCATCAGCGACGTGGCAGTGCTGGTGAGCACTGCACCCTTGACGACGGCCCTGATGGGTGCCATCTTCTATCGTGACGAGCGCATCACCTGGCTGTCGTGTGTGGGCATGATCATTGCCTTTGTCGGGTCGGTAATGCTGGCGTTGAAGAACGGTTTTGTTTGGGGCGACAGCATCTCGGGCGACCTGTTGGCGCTGTTGGCTGCCTTTGTGTGGGCATTCTATTCCATGGCCCTCAAGAAGTTGAACCGCACTTATACCACGCTGTTCATCACGCGCAAGTTGTTCTTCTATGGCATCTTGTCGGCGTTGCCACTATTGCTGATGGAAGAGTCCAGAATTGACTGGCAGGCCGTTAAGCAGCCTGAGGTGTGGGGCAACTTGCTCTATCTGGGATTGATTTGCTCGATGGCGGCCTATTTCATCTGGGGCATCACCGTCAAGCGCATCGGGGCAGTTCGCGCCAGCAATTACTTCTACCTGAGTCCTATTATCTCGATGATTGCCGCCGCCATCTGGTTTGGTGAGCGTACTAACGCGATAGCCTATATCGGCTGTGCGCTGATTCTTGCCGGCGTTATCATGGCCGAGAAATTCAAACGCAAGCCCGAAACGGAGCCCGAAATCGAATCTAATCAATAACGGTCTTCATCCACCGCTTGGTCGAGAGCCATAACAGATAGACTGTGCCGCGGAAGCACAGCTCAATTGCCATAGCCATCCATACACCGTACAACCCCATGCTCTTGACCATGATGGCCGACAATCCCAACCTCACAATCCACATGCTCACCAGGTTGATGCCGCATGGCACCAGCGTATAGCCAGCACCCACAAACACGCCATAGCTGATGATCGAGGCGGCAAAGAGCGGCTCGGCCCACGACTCGACACGCAGGCAGCGGGCACCCAGCTCCACGATTTCGGGCACAGGCGACATGAACCCCATCAGTTCGGCCGCAAACACATACATCAGTACAGCCATAATACCCATGATGACCATGCCTGACAGCACGGTGATCCATGCAAAACTGCGTGTGAGGCGTTTGCGCCCGGCACCCAGGCTTTGCCCAATAAGTGTGGTCGATGCATCAGCAATGCCGTAGCCCGACATGTAACACAGGCTCTCGGCCGTGATGCCGAACGCGTTGGCGGCAATGGCAATGCTGCCCAATGGAGCGACAATGCCCGTAATGACGATCAAGGCGCTGCACATCATGATGTGTTGCAGTCCCATCGGGGTCGAAATGTTGATGGCTTTCTTGAAGGTGGCCCATGTGGGTTTGAAAGAGCCTTTGTCGATGGTCAGGCGCAAGTCAGAGGAACGGAACACGAGGTAATAGACCATCAACAGGGCCACTACCAGTCCTGCACTGGCAGTGCCCAGCGCCGCACCCATCACGCCCAGACCCGCGCCTGGCAGCGTGACCGTGTGCCCCATCAGTGTCGCCTCTCGGGTGGGGAAAATCAGGAAGAAGTTGAAAACGACGTCCAGAACGCACATCAGGATATTGAGTGCACTGGGAATGCGCATGTTGCCACTGCTGCGCAGCATGGAACTGGCAACGATGTCGAGCATGAAAAACGGCACAAACAGCATGAAGGTGCCAAAATAGATGGTGGCATTAGGACAGATTTGCGGAGCTGCGCCAAGCCAGATGGGAAGGGGCTTGCAGATGAGCAGGCCAAAACCGGCCAACAGCAGGCTGAACAGCACGCAAACCACTATAGCCTGGCGCACAACCTGCCGTGCGTCGCTGTTGCGCTTGGCGCCCAGCAAGTGGGCAACCTGTACGGCATAGCCTGCGGCAAAAGCGCTCAACACACCCTCAAATAACCACGATGTAGAGCCCATCAGTCCGACTGAAGCCGAATCATTGGCTCCCAGTTGCCCTACCATGGCGGCATCAATCAGTTGCATCACCATTGCCGACGCGTTAGCCAGGATGGCCGGCAGACTCAGCTGGAACGTGAGTTGCAGCTGTTGTGCGAATGACAACGGTTGCCCTTCGCGTATGAGCTGCAGCAGTGAGTCTTTGTCGTTTGATGATGCCATTGGATACGTTTATATTAATAATGTGTGCAAAAGTACATAAAAAAGAAATCCCGCCATCAATGATGACAGGACTTCTTTGTGATAACAGTGTAAATTAATTACTTGCGGTGGATGGTCACAGCGCGGTCGAGAGATGCGCACTTGGGACCGTAATCGGTCAGCTCACCGTTGTTGATCTCGGTCTCAAGGCGGTTCTCGGCAACACCCTTCTTCACGAGCTCGTCCTTCACGGTAGCTACACGACCCTTACGCAGGCGAACGTTGATCTGGTCATTACCAGTGTAGTTGTCGGCCCAACCGGTGAGGATGTAGTTGCGGTTCTCGTTCTTCATCACCTCGGCAACAGCATCAACTACGTTGCGCTGTACGCCCAGCACCTCGGTGCGGTTGATGGGGAAGTAAACGGTAGCAAGGGGAGCCTCGCCCTTAGGCTGATTGGGAGCAACTTTCTTCTCGGCGCAGTTGCGCAGCTGGTTCTCGAGATCAGCGATTTTGCGCTTAGCGTCGTTCAGGTCAGCAACCAAAGCATCACCCTCGGCATCGGTATATTTCCACTCGGGGCAAACGGCGGTAACGGGAGCGTTCCACTCGCTCTTGCCCAGCTTGTAGCTCATACCAATCATGATGCTGGGATACTCGTTCCAAGTGCGGTAACCCATACCGGCACCATCGGCATGCTCCTGCAGGAAGTCGAAACGCATGTCGAGCAGCAGGTCAAACTTCTTGGTGATAGCGAAACTGTTGAGCAAACCGGCGTGGATGCTATAGTTACGGCTGTGGTCGGGGTCATCATTTGCACCATACTTCCAGGGACCGTCAGATACGGGACGGGCACCATCGCGGCAATATACCCAGTTAGCATCGGCACCGACGTAGAAAATAGCGTTGTAGAAACGGTAGGGCTTGTAACCGCACAACCAGTTCGAAACGTTGAACAGGACGTCACCCGTCACACCGGCATCGTTGAAATGGGTGGGAGCAAACTTGCCATCCTTGTACATCTTGGGCCAGTTGCGGTAACCCAGGGCTGCATAGTTGCCAGTCCAGGTAGCACCCTTGAGCTGCTCAAAGTCACCACCAAAACGCAAACCCAGCAGCGGTGAGAACCACTTACCGATGTGGATGTTCACCTTGGCGCCAAGGCGCTTGCCAAAGGGTGCGTTGGCATCGTAAGGAGACATGAAAAGGCCGACACCACCTTCAGCGTCGATGAACCAGTTGTCTCGCATGCGGTTAAACAGATAACCCTGACTCGGGTCTTCAACATAGGTTACCTCTTGTGCGCTAACGGCATTAGGAGCCAAGAAGGCTACACAGAGAAGAGCAAACAATGCGATCTTTTTCATAATTTCTAAGTTTTATTATGTTGTTATATTGATGTTTATATTGTAGTCATTATCCAGCATTACAGGTTTACAGCGTAGTTGCCGGTCTGTTTTATCGTGCAAAATTAAGTTTTTTTTTGATATCAAGAAACATTTTTGTGAAAAAACTTACAAGATGTCAAAAAAATCATCATTTCAATGCTTCGATAATGCGGTTTGCAACGTTCTCGGGAGTGAAACCGAACTTCTCGTCGAGCACTTTGTAAGGTGCTGATGCGCCAAAGTGGTCCAGACCGAAGATGATTCCCGTGGGAACGACGCGACGCAGCGTGCTGGGAAGACCCGACGTCAGGCCGAATGCCGGCACCTCGGTTGGGATAACGCTGGCCCTGTAGGCAGCGTCTTGATTCATGAACAGTCCGATGGACGGAACCGACACGACTTGGGCCTTGATGCCTTGTTGCCCGATGATGCCGGCGGCAGCAACCAGGGTGGCAACTTCCGAACCGTTGCCCACCAGGGTGATGTCGGGCTTCTCCTGCTTGATGATGACGTAGCCGCCACGCTCGGCCTGCAGCGCATCTTGATAGCGGTTGCCCGATGCGCTGGGCAGATCGTCAATGTTCTGGCGCGACAGGATGAGTGCGGTGGGAGTCAGGTTGTTCTCCATCGCCATCTTCCATGCTACAGTGGTCTCGGCGGCATCGGCAGGACGCAGCACGAGCATGCTGTTGCGGCCATGGTGGTTCTGCAACTCTTCCATCAGGCGGATTTGTGCTTCTTGCTCGACGGGCTCATGGGTGGGACCATCCTCGCCAACGCGGAAGGCGTCGTGTGTCCAGATGAACTTCACGGGCAATTCCATCAGCGCCGACAAGCGGGCTGCGGGCTTGATATAGTCACTGAAGACGAAGAACGTGCCGCAAGCGGCAATCACGCCACCATGCAGGGCAATACCGTTAATGATGGCAGCCATGGCCAGTTCCGATACGCCGGCGTGCAGGAATGCGCCCTTGAAGTCGTGCGTCTTGAATGCACCGCGCACCTTCAGGAATCCGTCGGTTTTATCACTATTGGCCAGGTCGGCCGACGATACGATCATATTCTCAACCTGTGCGGCGAGGGCGGCTAGCACGGTGGCCGATGCTGCACGTGTGGCGCTGTTGGGCTTCTGCTCGATAGCGGCGTAGTCAACTTGCGGTGCCTTACCGTCGATGAAGTCTTGCAGGCGTTGCATGGCCTCGGCGTTCTGCTGTGCCCATGCATCAATTTCCTGCTTGCGCTTGGCAACCAGTGCTCGCTGTTCTTGGGCACGTTGGGCATAGAGCTCAGCCACTTCGGGGAATACAACCCAGGGATTCTCGGGATTGCCACCCAGGTGCTCGATGGTTTTGCCGTAGTCGGCACCCGATTTGCTCAACGGGTTGCCGTGAGTGCTGCATTTGCCCTCAAAGTTCTCACCCTCGGCAGTGACGGCGCCACGGCCCATGATGGTGCGTCCGATGATGATAGTGGGACGTTCTCCCTCGGCCAGCGCTTTGTCCAGTGCCTCGGCCAGCGCTACGGGGTCGGTTCCGTCACACTCGATGACGTTCCAGTTCCATGCGCGGTATTTCATGGCGGTGTTCTCGTTGCTCACGGCATCGCAGTCGGTCGAGAGCTGCACGCTGTTGCTGTCATAGAACATGATCAGATTGCTCAGACCCAGGTAGCCGGCAATGCGGGCGGCCTCCTGTGAGATGCCTTCCTGAACACCACCGTCGCTGATGAAAGCATAGGTCTTGTGGGCAAACACTTCACTATAATGTGTGGCAATGAAGCGCTCGGCAATGGCACATCCCACAGCCATCACATGACCCTGGCCCAGGGGGCCGCTGGTATTTTCCACACCGTGCTCCACGTCCAGCTCGGGATGGCCAGGAGTAATGCTTCCCCACGAGCGGAAGGCTTTCAGGTCATCGGTGGTGTAGTGGCCGCACAAGTGCAGCACGCTATAAAGCATGGGTGACATGTGGCCAGGATCCAGGAAGAAACGGTCACGGGCAAACCATGATGGATTGTCGGGGTCTGTCACGAGATACTTGGAAAACAGGACGTTAACAAAGTCGGCACCGCCCATGGCACCACCCGGGTGCCCGGATTTGGCTTGTTCAACCATCGAAGCGGCAAGGATGCGGATGTTATCGGCCGCGCGTGTCATCAACTTGGAGTCTATCATAATCTTGAGGTTTTTGAAAATCTAATCTACAAATATACTGCTTTTATTTAATATGTGAGGGCAATTAATCGCACATTTTTTATCAACAAAAAATTAATGTGGTCGCACCATCGGGGTGCAACCACATTAATATCGTTGATAATCAGTGAATAACGATTATTCCTCTGCCTTCTTGCTGGGCTTGCTGCCAATGAGTGCATAGAACAGCATGTAGGCGAGCATGGCAATAACGAGCCAGTAGCTCTGGATGTCTCCCACCTTGTCGGCCAGGAAGCTCTGGATGAGTGGCATCACACCACCACCAACTACCATCGTCATGAACAGACCCGAAGCGGCAGCGGTGAATTTGCCCAGGCCCTCGGTGGCAAGGTTGAAGACAACACCCCACATGACCGAAGTGCAGATACCGCACAGGATGATGAACAGCACCTTGACGGGAACCTCAGCGCCCTTGAGGGTCATCTTGACGTCCTCGGGCATGAAGATGGCAATCAACAGGAGGATGATGGCCAGCGATGTCGTGAAGACGAGCTGAGTCCTCGGCGACACCTTGCCCGAGATGAGCGAGCTGCTGAAACGGCCTACCAGCATGAGCAGCCAGTAGATACCGGCGATGGTGCCGGCAATGGGAGCACTGCCCAGCACGCCGCCCTCGGCAACGGGCTCGGTCAGGTAGAACAAGAGCTGGCCGGGAATGCCCACCTCAATACCTACATAGAAGAAGATGGCGATGATACCCAGCACCAGATGGGGGAAGCTGAGAGCGCCTTTCACACCTTCCATCACATTCTGGGCTTCGGTCTTGGGCTCCTGAAGCTTAGTGAAATAGATGATGGCAAACGAGATGAGGAAGATGGCCATCGCAATCATCAGCAGCGGCTGTACCGATTCCATCGTTGTCTTCTCGGTCGTCTCACCCACGAGCATACCCACCAGCATGGGGGTTAACGTAGCTGCCAGTGAGTTGAGCGAGCCACCAGTCTGGATGAGCTGGTTACCGCGGTTGCCACCACCGCCCAACTGGTTGAGCATGGGGTTTACAACGGTGTTGAGGATGCAGACGCAGAAACCGCAGACGAAAGCACCGATCAGATAGATAACGTAGGTGGTGATTTCGCTGGGACTCATGGTGCTTGACAAGTACTGGATTGCCATGCCGATGAAACCGAGTGCCAATGCGACGAGAGCGGTTTTCTTGTAACCGATCTTGGTGATGAGAATACCGGCGGGAATACCCATGAACAGATAGGCTGCAAAGTTCATCATATTACCCATCATGCCGGCCCAGCTGTAGTGGTCATCCCAGATGGTGCCGAAAGGTGCTGCCATGTTAGTCACGAATGAAATCATGGCAAAGAGGAACATCATGGCGATAATTGACACCAATGCTCCGTTTTTCTTTTCTGTTGTCATTTTGGTTCTAATAATTGGTTATTAATTATTGTATTTGTGTTAAATTTTGGCAAAAATACGACATTTTTTTCAAAATGCCGTATTTGACAATGATTTTTTAGCGAAATCAATACTTACGCGGGCCAAAGATGGCAGTACCGATGCGCACTAGCGTCGCGCCGTACTTGACGGCTACCTGCCAGTCATCGCTCATGCCCATACTCAGGTGGTTGAAGTCCTCGCTCTCGTCAAAGCATCCGTCTTTCAGGGTCAGATAGGTGCGGCGAACGAGGTCAAACTCACGGGCCACCTGCTCCATGTCGTCGGTGAGCGAGGCCATTGCCATCACACCGCACACGCGAACGTGCGGATAGCAGGTCAACAGGCCGTCGTCAGCAGCCTGGAGCACTTCATCGACACTGAAACCGCTCTTGGTTTCTTCCTGAGCCACATGCAGTTGCAGCAGTACCTCAACTGTGCGGTCGATGCGTGCGGCCTCTTTCTCGATAAGCTGGAGCAGCTTGACGCTGTCCACGCTTTCGATAACGGTCACATGGGGCATGATGGCGCGCACCTTGTTCTTCTGCAAGTGCCCGATAAAGTGCCAACGGATGTCGGCCGGCAGTTGAGGGGCTTTGGCGACGAGCTCCTGGGCACGGTTTTCGCCGAACAGGCGTTGTCCGGCCTCGTAGGCTTCGGCCAGTTCTTCCACGGGGTGGAATTTGGATACTGCGACAAGCTGCACACCCACAGGTAGTTGTGCGGTAAATGACTCGATATTTTCTTTGATGCTTGACATGGTGGTTCAATGCGGGTTTAAGCCTTCTTTTGTGCGTTTTGGCGTGCCTCACGATCGGCGAGGGTCTCGTCCAGGTCGGCAGGGAATACGTCCATGAGGGGCGTCTCGGTAATCGAGGCGATCTCAAAGTCGGCCATCGTGTCGTGCATGCCTTCCATGAAGGTGGCAAGTGCGCCCTTGAAATCGCTGGCCTGTACAAGCATGAAGCAGGCAGTGCGTTTCTCGACAGCAGTTTTCTCGTCGATGGTGATGAAGTTGGTCTTCACCTTGTACCAGCGGTCACCGGCCTCATTATAAAAGATGTCGCTCAACTTGACGCGCTTCACGGTATCGACGCTGAACTCTCCCGAGATGTAGGGCTGCATTTTGTCGGTAATGCGCGACTCGGCCTCGGTAAATGACAGGGCGTCAACAAGATAGGGTTCGGAGACGGTTTTCAAAACTCCGTTTTCCATCATGCGGTCATACTTGACCTTGCATTCAAACCATTGTGACATAGTTTATTGTATTTCTATTTTTAAAGTGATTGTTTAAATTTAATGTTATCTTAAAGTTCTTCTTGAAGGTATCTCTTCCATTGCTTGGTTAATCAGGTCTTGACGGAAGTAATAGTACTCATCAATTATGCGTTCCATGACCTGGGCAACGGTTTCTATCTCACGGCCCTTGAGCAGTGCTGTGACTTGGCCGATTTCGATTTCGCCGTTCTCTACGTCGCCATCAAAGATGCCGACCTTGGTCTTGCCGATACCGATGAGTTCCAGCAATTCGTCGCCCGATGCTCCGCGATCCTCGGCTTCCTGTACGAGAGCCTGGAAACCGTTTTTGGCCAGGCGGGTAGGGGATAACTTCCTGAAATAGAGCTTGGTGTCACCTTCGTCAAGGTTGAGGCACAGGCGCTTGAAATTCTCGTGAGCCGAGCTTTCCTGGGTGAGGGCAAACAGTGTACCCATCTGAATGCCGTCGGCGCCCATGGCTTCGGCAGCCAGCATGGCACTGCCTGTGGCAATACCTCCCGCTGCGATAAGCGGCAGGCTGGTAGCGCGACGCACGGCAGGAATCAGGCACATGGTGGTCGTTTCCTCCTTGCCGTTATGTCCGCCGGCCTCAAAGCCTTCGGCAACCACGGCATCTACTCCCGCAGCTTCGCATTTTGCGGCGAATGCCGAAGATGATACCACGTGGGCCACTTTAATTTTATGCTCATGCAGCCAGCCAGTCCATTTCTTTGGGCTGCCGGCCGATGTGAAGACGATAGGGACCTTTTGCTCAGCAATGACTTCCATCAGTTCGGCGGCTTGAGGGCGCATCAAGGGCACATTCACGCCAAAGTTGTAAGGGGTCTTTTCACGGCACTTGATGATGTGCTCGCGCAGTACCTCGGGAGTCATCGACCCGGCACCAATCAGTCCTAGGCCGCCTGCATTGCTTACGGCCGCAGCAAGTTCCCAACCGCTGCACCACACCATACCGCCAGAGATGATAGGAAAATCAATCTCAAACAGGTCGGTGATTCGGGATTGCATTGCCATATTTCTTCCTCCTCTTGATTAAATGATGCCGAATGCCACATCCATCATCTGGGTGAAGTTGTTCTGGCGCTCCTCGGCAGTGGTCACTTCGCCGGTCACCAGCGAGTCGCTGATGGTGCACAGGCACAGTGCACGCGCACCGCTACGGGCAGCGTTCATGTACAAGGCGGGAGCTTCCATCTCAACGGCGAGAACGCCCATCTTCTGCCACTGGTCGGTGTCGGGACTGTCATCATAGAAAGTGTCTGACGAATAAACGTTACCCACCTTGTAGCGGTAACCCAGTTCCTCGGCCTTCTCAACCGCAGCGCGCAGCAGGCCAAAGTCGGCAATCGGGGCATAAATGCCGGGCAAGTGGAACTGCATGGCATAGGCGCTGTTGGTGCAGGCACCCTGGGCCATGACCAGATCACCGATGTGCAGGTCGGGATGCATCGAGCCGGCCGATCCCACGCGGATGATGGTCTTCACGTCGTAGAAGTTGAACAACTCATAGGAGTAGATGCCAATCGAGGGAATGCCCATACCGTGGCCCTGAACCGACACGCGCTGGCCCTTATAGAGGCCCGTGTAGCCCAGCATGCCGCGCACCTGGTTATAGAGAACGGGATTCTCCAGGTAGCGTTCTGCCATCAACTTGGCGCGCAAGGGGTCGCCTGCCATAATCACTGTGGGTGCAATCTCGCCATACTTGGCGCCGATGTGCGGAGTAGGTGTTTTGTCTGCCATAATCAATATTTCATTAGATTTGTTGTAATGCGATTAACTGCAAAGGTAATCAGTTTTTCTTGATTTTTCTCGTTTGGATTCAATTATTTTCTTGCAATCATGTAAAATCAGGCCTTCGCACGGCTTGAGAATGCTGTTTTTCAATAGAAGTGCCATCGAATCGGGTTAAATTGGTCTTATTTCTTTACTTTTACTCTTTTTTAACGGATTGGCAGATGACATATAGCTTACGATTGCGTATATTTGCGCAATAATAGCATTTATATATAATAGTTTATGAACTGGTTCATTATTTGTTTGATGGTGTTGTTTGTGGTGCTGGGTGGCATTATCTTGTCGGGTAAGGGTGATTGCCTGATTGCAGGATATAACATGGCTGGCAAGGAGGAACGCGAAAAAGTTAACATCAAGCGGCTCAGGCTGTTGATAACCGTCTTGCTGTTCTTGTGTGCAGCGCTGATGCCCCTGTCGTCACTTTTTCTGATGGGTGGTCTTACCTTTGCTGTCATCATCCTGGTAGCATCTTTTGTAGTGGTGTATCTTGCCAACACGTGGGCTATGAAAAAGTAAAATGGTAATTATTTATTTGATTATTCTTTAATATTATTTGCCGTTTTGATATTTTTATTGTAATTTTGCGCCTTCTTTAGGTAAGAAAATACTGTTTCTTAAGTTTAATACTCTCACTCTCCCACAAACCAAATATCATAACCGCGCGGTATTCATCGAGTGTGCTTGATGAGTGTCGTGCTAAAAACTAACATGAATATTAACCATTTATATCAACTACAATTACGACACATGATGAAGAAAAGAAACTCTCTTTTGCTAGTGGCGCTGATGGTGCTGGCTGTTGCCATGCCTTCTAACGCCACCAGTCAGATGACCGTCTATGGTGACGGTGATGAATTCAGCAACACGAGTCCGATTAACCTTGTTTATATGGATGAGGTGGGAACGCGATGCCAGGTGATTTACCCTGCCAACGCCCTCTACGTGATGAGGGGCGAGACCATCAATTCCATGACATTCTATATTGCCGATGAAGGCATCACCATCGATGGCGGCAGCGTGCGCGTCTCGGTGGCTGAGACCGATCAGACTGAATTTACCAACGGATATATCGACGATGGACTGGTACAGGTAGCTACCATCTCGTTCACCTCTGGCGTTAATCAGCTGGTTATCAACTTTGATGAACCTTTCCTCTATCATGGCGGCAATCTTTTGCTCGACACCTATGTTGAGGAAGCGGCAATCGACTGCTACAACCTGTTCGTGGGTTATCGCCCCACTACCTATACGTCATATACCCGTGGCGAGGTATCGAAGTTCCTCCCCAAGACAACTTTTAATTATGGTACCGATGCCGAATTTGCAGCCAAGGTGTTGCCCACCGAGGTGACATTCAATACCATTCGTGCCGAGCGTGAGGACGTGAAGACCGTTACGCTCAAGAACATTGGACAGAGCCCATTCACTCCCTCTTTTGAGGCAACTGCTCCCTTCAGCGTGACTCTCTCAGATATGGAACTCGCACCCGGCAAAAACCTCACGATCCCCATCACCTTCAGCCCGATGGCCGAGGGTGTCTATGACGGTACGCTCAACATCGACTGTGGCCCTGCTGGAGTGCTCACTGTGGCTCTGCATGGTACGGCTACGCATGCTGCGACCGACATGACCGTCTGTGACAGCACCGATTATGCCAGCTTTGTGCCCATTTATGGTCTTGACATTGATATAGTTAGTACCGAAGGCCAGATGATTTATCCCGCCGAGATGCTCAGCGAAATGGTGGGCAGTGAGATTCACTCGTTGCGTTTCCATACCTACAAGAATGTTGAGATGAACGGTGGAGTTATCCAGTTGTCGTTCAAGGTTGTTGACGGAATCGCATTTGAACAGGAAGCAATGACAACCGACCTGACCGCTGTGGCTACGGTTTCGCCCGTGCATGGCTCTACCGATCTCGTGTTTGACCTCGATGAGCCCTTCGAGTACAACGGCGGCAACCTGCTGGTGGCTTGCAAGGTGATAGAGGCAGGTACCACAAACTATAGGCAGACTTTCTTCTATGGTACCCCGATGGACTACAACTGCGGCATCTACAGGTCGGTTTGGTATGCCGATGTCTTCGATATCGCTTACGTTCCCTTCTTGCCCATGGCAACCTTCTCCTATGTGAAGGAGGGCACTGGACCTGAAGTGCTGCGCGGTGATGTTAACCTCGATGGCACTGTGAATATCGCCGACGTGGCCGCACTCATCGACATCCTGTTGACCAGTGCGCCGGCTCCTGCTGAGGCCGACTGCAACCTCGATGGCGCAGTGAACATCTCTGATGTGACAACTATGATCGACTATCTGCTGGTCGGTAACTGGTAAGAACAGAACAGTTGACGCAATAGCATAGAAAAGGCAGGCTTGACACGAGAGTCTGCCTTTTCGTCATTTGATACGCCGATGAGGGCATTAGGGAGGTGTAAATCCTCAAAAATATGCATTAATTGCAAAATAATGAGTACCTTTGCGGCCAAATTCAGAGAATAACTATGATTAAGATTGATCCCAAGAGAAAGTTGTGGCAGGAAGTGCTGGCCTACACCCTGCTCGTTATTGGTAGCTTATTGTTCGCCGTCGGCGACGTGATGTTTGTTAACCCTTACCTGATGGCACCGGGTGGCACCTACGGTCTGTCCAACGTGTTCAACACCCTGTGGCCGTGGAAGATTTCGCTCTACGCCATCTGCATGGATATCCCCTTGCTCATTATCGGCACCTGGATATTGGGACCCAAGTTCGGCATCAAGACCATCGTCTCGACGGCCTTGATTTTCCTCTTCACTTTCGTTCTCGAGAGTTGGTGGGGATATAATCCCGTCATTCACGATGGCGCCATCTCCGCAACCGTCGACCCGTCGATGGTCAAGTCGATGGTCGAGATTCCCCATCATGGCGGCTGGTTCCAGCCCGACTATTTCCTCAACACTGTGGTTGCCGGCATCATCTACGGCGTGGCCATCGGTCTGATTTTCCGCTCTGGAGCTACCAGTGGCGGCTCGGACATCATCTCGATGATCCTGCACAAGTACACCAAGATTTCCCTGGGCACCCTCGTCATGATCGTTGACGGCATTATCACCCTGAGCACCCTGGTGGCCTTCGGTGACATTCGCCTGCCCATTTACTCGATCATTATCATCTTCATCGAGGGCAAGGTGATTGACCTTGTTGTCGATGGTATGAAGACCTACAAGACCATGTTCATCGTTACCGACGAGGCCGATGCCGTTCGCGACTACATCATCAACGACATCAAGCGTGGCGGCACCCTCATTGCTGGAACAGGCCTTTACAAGGGCACTGAGCGCAAGATGCTCTATGTCACCCTCGACCGTTCCGACATGATCAAGCTGCGCTCAGTTCTCTATCACATCGATCCCCGCGCGTTTGTCAACATCATGGAGAGTAGCGAGATCTTGGGCGAGGGCTTCCGTCGCCTGCCCCAGGAGTAATTCATCCAGTGTTTTCTTCAGATATTATTACTCACCTTAATAGTTAAAACCAATGAAAAAGATTGCAAAGACATTACTGTTGGTGCTGCTTGTGCTCGTTGTGGCAACATCATGTGGCAAAGATGAGCCCGACGGCAAGTGGGCCAAGATGAAATGGAAAGCGCCTGGCGACCTCGTTCAGATCCAAGAAGGCGTTTATCAAGTCCCCCTGTCGGGAGGCACTTATACGTTCATCTGCGAGAACTATGAGCCCTGGGTTGTATCACTCTACGAGATTGGCCCTTATGTTACTCACGAAACCCCGGGCCCCCGTGATGCCATCTATGGTGAGTGGTGTAGCGTGAAATGCGTCAAGAAGTATGTGACCATCACATTCAGTCCTACAACCGAGGACGCTCCCCATGAATTTGATATAGAATTCAGTGCAGGAGACGTCTTTTATTCCCTTCATTTCTTGCAAAGGAACCGCTTGTACTAGACACTCCCTGCCACCAATAAAACAAAGAAAGAAGCTCCATCAGGCTTCTTTCTTTTGTATCTAATATCTCGCTGCGTTATTGTGTCTGTTCAAACAGAACTGCAAATCATCAAATTTTATAAGATTATGAGTATTTGAGACGAAAAAAGTGGTATTTTTGCACAATCAATTATTTTGCCTCGAATCTATCGGGTTGTGTCTTAAAACGTCGATTAACCAATTAATACCTAACGATATGAAGAAAATTACCTTATTATTCCTGTCACTTTTGGCGGCCTTTAGCGTTAACGCATCAATAGCGGTTTGCGGCATTGATCCTGATGATAACGGCCATTTCAATTGCCCATACATCAAGAGCGGCAGCATCACTTGGGATGAGACGAACCGCACGCTCACTCTGGACAACGCCGTTGTGGAGCACAGCAGCGAGACGCCCTACGATTACGTTTATCCCATACGCGTTACCGAGAATGCTACCATCATTATTCACGGTGAATGCAAACTGTCCACAACGGGTTTTGTCGCCCTGGCATTGGATGGCTATAACAGTAAAAGTGTGACTATTCAAGGTGATGGAAACCTCAATGTCTCCAGCAGTTTGCGTGGCATTTTCCTTGTTTGCACACGCCTGACAATCAAGGATATCACGCTGCAGGACGCCTATGGTATTATGAATAATGGAGATGGCGTGCTGTGTGCACTTACATTTGATAATGTGAAAGCCGATATCCATGGAGGGGTTTCAAGGATAGGTGAAGGCATCACTTTCAAGAATTGCGCTATTACCTATCCTGGTGATGCCTATATAGCACATGACCAATACGAGGACGCCGACTATGGTTATTACATTGCCTATGGTGATGAAAATTTTGCCGACCACATCATTATCTCGCGTGCATCCGGTATTAAAGGTGACGTCAACGGCGACGGTGAGGTCAACATCGCCGACGTGAATGCCGTCATCGATGTGATTCTTGGCAGTGGCAGCAACACTTTTGCCGATGTCAACAAAGATGGTGAAATCAATATCGCTGACGTCAATGTCATCATTGACATCATCCTGGGCGGCGGAACTCCGCAAGATAATCATGAATACGTTGATATGGGTCTGCCCAGCGGCACACTCTGGGCCACTATGAACATTGGCGCCAACACCCCTGAGGAATATGGCTCTTACTTTGCTTGGGGAGAGACCGAGACAAAGGATAATTACAACTGGAGCAACAACAAGTGGCTCAACCTCATCGATGGCACGTACATCGAGCTGACAAAGTATTGCACTGACAGCGAGTATGGCACGGTGGATGGCAAGACCGAACTGGATCCTGAGGACGATGCTGCTTACGTCAACTGGGGACCTTCGTGGCGAATGCCGACAAAGGAGCAATTTCAGGAATTGAGATCCAACTGCCGCCGTAAGTGGACAACGCAAAACGGCGTGAAAGGGTATCTGTTGACGGCTAACAATGGCAATACCTTGTTCTTCCCTGCTGGGGGCTATCGTTGGGGCAGTACGATTGACAACGCGGGTTCGTATGGCTACTATTGGTCTCGTACGCTCGACTCCAGCGACCCTGTCTTCGCCTACTGTGTGTCCTACTCCGATTTCCTCATGTTCCAAGTTGACGAACACATTCGCAACTATGGCCTTGCCGTGCGGCCTGTGCGTGCATCGCATTGATCACATTGCCGAATAGAAACGAAAAAGTGTCTTTTTAGGACTGTTTTCAAAAACTAATGGTACACAGATAGCGAGATATTAGAAAAGTAATTAACTTTGTATCTTAATAAGGATAAGTGTTTCATATATAATTAACGGTCATGAAAAAGGTTTTATCACTAATGGTCTTGGTATTATCACTGCTGATGTGTTCATGCACTGATGAAAATGATATTAGTTTAAGTGAAGCATTGATAGAAATTGACGCTGGGGCTGGGTCAACATCAATAAACATAAAGGCAAACTGCCCGTGGACTGCATCTGCCGATGTGTCATGGCTTAAAGTGACTCCAGCCAAGGGCGTCAATGATGCCGTTCTTAACTGTGAGTGGACCGCTAATACCGAGCCTCAACAACGAACGGCTACGATAACTGTGCAATCTGGTGATGTTATAAAAACGACTCGTGTGGTTCAGTCCTTTAGCATTCAGCCACAAGTTGTAAGTTGCCGTGGTGTGATTGGTAATTTAATGAAGAATGAAGAAAGCTATTTTGAAATCACTTTTGACCAGCCTGTATCAGCAGAAAGTGTGGACCTGGATAGGTATTCACCTAGTTCTGGTCCAAAGTATAGCAATAATAGTAAGACAATACACTATGATTTTAAATCAGCAAGGTTAGGACAAGACTTGGCTTGTAAAGTAAGGGTTAGGAATGATAGTGGTATTGCTTATAATTATGATGTAAATATTCCTTTTTATCAAAAGAAGTTTCTTTTTGAAGGTGGTTTGATGTATGCGTTGCTATCCGAAGACAAACAGAGCGTATGGGTAACCACAGCAGAGCCTAACAGACTGATACAACTGTCACTCGATGATGGACATGTGATGCACAATATTGACCTATCGTTTGTGCCAAGGCACATTTGCTATAATCCTTACAACAAGAAAATCTATGTTTTGCCAGAAAATGCTAACTACGAGTATAAAAATTTCCTTTGTGTTGTTGACCCCGTGAGTGGACGTATTGATGAAACTATCACTTTTGATCCAGCACCTGATGCACATCCTCAACACCCTACAATCTATCCATACGACTTGCAATTCACAAATGACGGTTTTGGAATTGTCTTGCTGCGTGCAAGAGCCGCTTCAAATTTAGAGTGGCGATACATCGATGGTGCTAATAATAATCAGCTGTCGTTAAGTGGGTATAGATGGTATGAAAAGATTTTTGAGGAACTCTATCGCAGTTACGATGGCAATAAAATATGGGCAAATAAATCCCCAGCCGATTATACCACAATCTACAGTGTAAGCCGAAATGAGCCTATACCCAAAGAATACGCGATTCATGGAAAATTCCAATCCGACGAGTATTACGCAGGCGGAAGATTGGTGGATATGCAGTTCAGTCCTTTTGGCAACAAGGTGTTTATTAGTGCGGCTCCTCGCAGTGTGTGTGTTGTTGATCTCGATACTGACACTTACTCCGTAGTGATTATGGGCGATGCGCGTGATTCGAAGGCTGCTTGGGACTGCACAAGCAGTAGCCGTTCATTGGTTTATCATGTGTGTGGATTTAATCATATGTTCTTACTGCTTGACATGGAAAGAGGTGAACCCATCTTTTATAATTACCACATCTGGTCTGATTATTATAATAAGCCTTGTAATGTTTATCATCTACCTGCAAGCGATCAACTGATGATTACCGCGTGGAATGGCATCTATTTATTTGATGCTTCGGTCATGAAAAAAGAATGACTATAATTGGTCAATAGGAGTAAAGCGAATCGGGTGAGAATGATTTTCAATTCTCAGATAATTCTGTTTGCAAAAGTACTGTTTTTAGGTCTGTTTTCAAAATAGTGGCATACGAATTGCCATTATTAAAGAAATATGATTAACTTTGCACTTATAATTCAAATAAACAAAAAGACAATGGCAACCTATACTATCACAGTGAATGAGCGTTCATCATGGGGTAAAGCTCTCATGAACTATCTCCATGCATTAGGAGTGATTGTGCAGCGTGTCCCCTCAAAATCCAAGAGCAGCTATATTCGTTCTCAAGAAGACAAAAAAGCGGGTCGCGTAGAATCCTTTGATTCATCCGAGGAAATGTTTGAATCATTAGGAATCTAGGTATGTATAAGATTCGGATGACCAAGACGTTCCGCAAGGATACGGAACGTTGCCGCAAACGCGGTTACGACATGGAACTGCTCAAGACGGCAATTCGTTTACTTGAAGCAAGTGGCAAACTTCCCGAATCATATCGTCCCCACAAGTTGTCTGGCAACTATGGCGGATGTTGGGAATGTCACTTGAAGGCTGATTGGTTGATGATTTGGGAGCAGAATGATACAGAATTGACATTACTTTTCACAGGCACCGGAACGCACTCAGATCTGTTTTAAACAGAAATACAAAAAAGCCATATGTGCTCGAATCTGCAGCGCCTGTCACGTAAAATGAAAAAAGAAGCCCACAAGGGACTTCTTTTTCATTTTGCGGAAAGGGAGGGATTGAATACTTGAAAATACGGAATATTACCCATCTGATACACAAAAACCTACATTTTTGCAAAAGAGGGAAAATCCATGGTTAGTGTCCCTATACTGTCCCTAGAAAATAGCTTATAAGCAACTTATAGACAGTTAATTAATCTTTATTTCGCGTTCGATTGTTATACGACCATTTCTGATTCTGCCTTTTCTTCAAGCGTCTTTCGGATGAAGGCATTGATGGTGAGGCCAGCTTGTTTAGCAAGCATGGCAATTCTGCGGTGGATGGCAGGTGTCAACCTCACATTCAGAGCACCCGAATAACTCTTATCCGGTTCTATGCCCTCGTCGGCGCAGTAGGCGAGATAATCGTCCACTGCATCATGAAATGCTTCGGTCAGTTCCTTGACGCTCTCGCCCTCAAAGTTCACCAAGCCATTGATGCCTTCCACCTTACCGTAGAAAACACCGTCCTGTTCGCTAAAAGCGACTGAGCCTAAATAGCCCTTATAACTCATTGTATTCATAATGCTGCAAATGTAACTGAAAAATAGTTACCACCCAAATACTATTACAAAAATCTTGCCAAAATCTCCAATATTACAGAGATAATGCGTGTTCAGAACAGATTTTGGTATCGAGAATGTAAAAATCTTGGACACTTTTTCGGGAAAAAGCGATGCTTAGTCGATTTTTGTGGTTAATTACTTGCATCTCTTGATGATACTCCATACCTTTGTCGCAAACAATAAATGCATATTGTTATGAAGAAAATACTATTGTTAATAACTCTTATATTATCTTTCCCTTTCATTTCTTGTGGTGATGATAAAGATGAACCAGATAATCTTAAGGAACATGAGTGGGTTGACCTAGGCCTTCCCAGCGGCACGTTGTGGGCGACGTGCAACATTGGTGCCGACAATCCCGAGGAATATGGCGACTATTTCGCTTGGGGCGAGACTGCTCCAAAGGAAGTATATGAATGGAGTACCTACAAATGGAATGACCGCTCCAACGGCAAGTTCACGAAGTATTGTACCGATAGCAAATACGGTACCATTGACAACAACACCGAACTGCTTTCTGAAGACGATGCTGCTTACGTGAACTGGGGCAAGAATTGGCGCATGCCGTCATTAGAACAGATAAGAGAACTTTTCAACTGCTGTTCCTGGCTGTGGACTACGCGAAACGGCGTGAACGGACAGTTGGTGACAGGCCCCAACGGGAACACTATGTTCTTGCCCGCTGCGGGCAACCGCCAAAAACTACATCACTGTGACGCTGGCATGGGCTACTATTTGTCCCGCACGCTTAAATCCGACCAACCGGGCTTCGCGTGTGGCCTCTACTTAGGTCCGGCGGGTTGGCTCTGGGGCTACGGCCATCGTGAATACGGCCAAACAGTCCGTGCAGTGCGCGTTTCCCAGAATTAGTGTAGCAGCGTCTTTTCAAACAAAACATACGTGGTTGATTGCCTTTGTGCAGAATCAATCGCTTGTTATTGTGTTTTTCCGTCCCTTTAGAGTTCCGATAATTTGAAATTTGAACCGCATATAATGATTTGAAATTCAGTGATATAAGTAATACTAAATGGAAGTAAAGCATTTTAAATACCGTCCCTAGGGCGTCCCAGTAGGCATGAAAAATTAATGTAATGAATTGATTTTCAATTCATTACATTAACTAGCGGAAAGGGAGGGATTCGAACCCACGGTACGCAAAGCGTACAACGGTTTTCGAGACCGCCCCGATCGACCACTCCGGCACCTTTCCAGTCTTGCTATCGGGTAACTTGCCCAAAAGCGGGTGCAAAGTTAGGGCAAATTTTCCACCTGACAAAATATTTTCACAGATTTTTCAGTCCTTCGATGGTCTTGATGGGATCATCGGCACCAAAAACGTAGCTGCCGGCAACAAGGATATCGGCCCCGGCCTGAGCAAGTTGAGCGCCTGTAACGTCGTTCACACCGCCGTCAATTTCGATCTGTGCGTTCGATCCGTTGAGGGCGATGAGTTGCCGCAGTTCGCGCACCTTGTTCAAGGTCTGGACGATGAACTTCTGTCCGCCAAAGCCCGGGTTAACCGACATCAAGAGCACGAGGTCCACGTCACAGATGATATCCTTGAGCATCGCTACAGGGGTGGCGGGGTTGAGCGATACGCCTGCCTGCATACCTGCGTCGTGGATTTGCTGCACCACGCGGTTCAGGTGGACGCAAGCCTCCTGGTGAACGGTCATAATAGTGGCTCCGCAATCCCGTACCTCGTTGATGAACTTTTGCGGCTCAACAATCATCAGGTGTACGTCGAGGGGCTTTTGACTCAACTTTTGCACATATTTGATGACGGGGAAACCAAACGAGATGTTGGGCACGAACACGCCGTCCATCACGTCGAGGTGCAGCAGATCGGCACTGCTGCGGTTCACCATGTCGATGTCTTTGGCCAGGTTGCCAAAGTCGGCAGATAACAGTGAGGGAGATACTTTCATATACTAGTTGTTAGTCATTAGTTGTCAGTTTTTAGTAGCAGGGCGCTTCTTGATGGCTTGATAGGCAAGAAACAGTACGATGAAGATGGCTAGTGCGTAACCAGCCCACGACAGGTAACGGTTGTAGTGCTCAAGTTGTACAAGCAGTTCTTCCTCGGGAAAATGCCGGCTCAGCCAATACCCTAAGCCTGCTAGCACAGCATTCCAGATGCCTGCACCCAACGTTGTGAACAGGGCGAAAGTGCCAAAGTTCATGCGTGATAGTCCAGCAGGAATGGAGATAAGCTGGCGAATGGCGGGAATCAGTCGGCCCAGGAAAGTCGAAATGGCGCCGTGGCGGTCAAAGTAGGCCTCGGCCTTCTCCACTTTCTCGGCATCGATAAGACACATGTGGCCAATGCGGCTGTTGGCAAAGGCATAGACCACTGGACGTCCGATGATCAAAGACAGCACATAGTTGATAACTGCCCCGATGAGCGCACCCAGTGTAGCAATCACTACAATCATAATAATGTTCAAATCGCCGTTGCGGGCAGCAAAATATGCGGCTGGGGGAATGACCACTTCGCTCGGGAACGGGATGAAGGAACTTTCGATGGCCATCAGCAACAAGATGGTACCATAGGTCAAGTGCTCTTTGTACCAATTATATATAGTGACAATGTCGTGAGGCATATACACCACAACAGCAACAGCGGCTGCCAACAGCACCACCAATATCACTATCAGTTGAATAGTATCTTTCTTCATATCGATTGCAAAAGTAGGTAAAAGTTTTTAGATGCCAGTCTTTCACATTTAGTTTTTCCTGCTTTTGGCGTTTTCATAATAACACAGTGACAACGCTTAAGGTGTTACGAACTACTTGCCGGGAAGGGTGAGGGTCATCTCACATAACTTGCAGTTGCAGATGACTTTTAATTTTGTATTGCCGGTTTTGAGGTAGAGCTCGTTGGGCAGAATTGAGGCATTGGGTCCCTTGAGGCAAGCGCCTAACTGGCGGCGGATGCAGTAACGGGTATGCATCAGTGGAGTTGTGGCCGATGCCATGGTACCGGCTTCAAGGGCTGGCACGATTGATTTGACGCCGTGGTCACGGTAGAGTTGTTCTGCCATTTGGTTGGCGACGTTGTCAGCAGGAACTAGTGCATCGGTGGGGTAGGGAACGGATTTGTCCTCGGCTCTGCGCTTGTCGATGTGGCGGTTAGACATTTGGACTTGGTCAAGCAGCTCGATGCCTTCACGGCGCTGGCGAGACAATAATGACGCAGGCACAAACAGATCACCCAAAACCTGAATATTGCCTGGCCTGTAAATGGTTCCGCCCAATTTGGCCAATTCGATCCGTTGACGGTCGTTTTGAGGCTTGGCGGCGGCCTGCAATTCGCAGGGTATTGCGTGGGTCACACGGTTGCCGCGCTCATCATCAAGGGTAAGCGAGAGTTCTCCATCAGTATAACGCAATGTTGCGTTTACGGTAATGGTGCGAGAGGCAGAGGGCTTATCTAACAAGTCATTAAATGCCTTGTCTGCAGTGCGGTAGATTTGTGCCCCACGAGAGATGTCGGCGTTTTCCCGCAGCAGAACGGTACCATTGTCCAAAACTCGATTGACTCTGGCACCAGAGAATTGTCCGTGGGCATCGATAAAGCTCAACCCATCACCGTTGGCCAACTTGGCGCTGGTGTCGATGGTTAGCGCGTTGCCAGTACAACGGATTGCTCGTCCCAGATACTCGCCTTGCGACTTGGGTGTGTCGATTGATGCCATGGCGGTTCCGTCACTAGGATAGCGCTCATCCAGGAAATAATGAGTAAAACCGCGGTTAAAGCTCTTTTCTAGCGCTGGCTCAAAGGTGAATTCCTCCTTACCGAAAGAAGATCGGCGGTAATGCTCGGGGTGTTGAGAAATGACGCGGTCAATGGCACGACGGTAATAGGCCACCACATTCTTGACATAGCCCACGTCCTTGAGGCGTCCTTCAATCTTGAATGATGACACACCGGCATTCATCATCTGTTCCAAACGGTCATATTGGGCCAAGTCACGCAATGACAGCAGGTGCTTGCCCTCGATGAGGACACGTCCCTTAGCATCTAGCAGATCATAGGGCAAACGGCACAACTGAGCACACTCGCCACGGTTGGCACTACGCCCCTTGATTACCTGGCTGATGGCACACCGTCCACTGTAGCTAACGCACAGGGCACCGTGCACAAAGGCTTCTAGCGGCACTGTTGTGACAGCGCGAATAGCAGAGATCTCATCGAGGGTGAGTTCGCGCGCCATCACGAGTTGCGAGAAGCCCAGGCTTTCCAAAAAGCGGGCCTTTTCAGGTGTGCGCAGGTCGCATTGGGTACTGGCGTGCAAAGCGATGGGAGGTATGTCTAGGCGCAGGATACCCAAGTCCTGGACGATAAGGGCGTCAACACCAATGTCGTATAGGTCATGGATCAGTCGCTCAACCTCCTTCAACTCGTTGTCATAGACCAGTGTGTTGACTGTGACATAGATCTTGGCTCCGAATCGGTGAGCATGATCACAGGCCCGCCGCACGTCCTCGAGCGTGTTGGTTGCATCGGCTCGAGCACCATGGTGCGACGCACCCATATATACTGCATCAGCGCCATGGTCGATAGCGGCGATGGCTATATCGGCATCACGGGCAGGCGCCAGCAATTCTATGTCAACGATTTTGCTCAAATGTTAAGGGTGAATTGGTCAGCATCACGCCATGCGGGAAATTTCTCACGGAATTGTGCCAGCAGGGCAGGTGAGAGGTCGGCAGTAATAACTGGGCTGTTCATGCGCTGTGCGATGACTTTGCCTTTAAAGTCGATAACCAGTGACGAGCCCTCGGGGTACTCCACGCCTGCGGGATCGGTGCCGCAGCGGTTCACGCCGCACACATAACATTCGTTCTCCATGGCACGTGCAGCCAGCAATGTGCGCCAGACTTTTTCCCTGGATTTGGGCCAGTTGGCAACCACCACAAGCAGGTCGTAGTTGTTGTTCACATTGCGGCAGAATACGGGGAAACGAAGGTCGTAGCAAACCACCAGCTTGATGTTGAAACCGCGAAACCGCACGATGGGCGCCACGGTTAATCCCTGGTTGAACACCTTGTCTTCGCCACCAAATGAGAACAAGTGACGTTTGTCGTAGTAGGTCTCGTCACCATTGGGCTCGATGAAGAAGGCACGGTTGTAGAGTTGGGCAGCTGTATTGGCCAGAAAACTGCCGATGATGCCCACGTGGTAATGTGCAGCGAGCTTGCGCAGCGTGTGCAACGTGTCGCCGCTGTTCCACTCTGCTACAGCAGCCGCCTGTTCGCGGTCGCCGGTCATAAAGCCAGTTGTGAACAATTCTGGCAAGATGACCAAGTCGGTGTCATCGGGCATATTGCGCAGGTTGCGCTCCAGCTGCTTGATGTTGGCTTCACGGTCGCCCCAGATGATATCGTCCTCGATGAGCGTGACGCGAAGGTTGCGGGAAATCATATTAAATGAGGATTTTGGAGTTAGAAATGAGGAATTGCGGACTGTAGAAAGCCCGCAATTCCTGTTGATTATTCCAGTCCGGTGACGAACTTCTCGGGATACTTGGCATTGAAGTGCTGGTAGTAGCGTTTGATGCGCAGCATGTCGGCCTCAGGATCATCACTCAAGTCAAACACCTTGTCGATGCACACTACGCGTTCCTTGTAGTCGAAGTAGGCCAGTACCAGCGGTACTCCGGCGTCACGTGCCATGAAAATGGCGCCTTTGTGCCAATTTGGGTTGGCACTGCGAGTACCCTCAGGAGTGACGCCGATAGCGAGTTTGTGCGTGGAGTTGAAGGCCTCGACGATTGATTGGGTGAGATTGCCATGCTGGCGCCGGTTAACGGGAATGCCTCCTAGGCCTTTGAGCATAGCGCCCAACGGGAAGAAGAACCATGTGTCCTTCATTAAGAAGCCGGCTTTCATGCCCACCGAATGGATGCCCAACTCTCCCAGGATGAAATCCCAGTTGCTGGTGTGCGGCGCAATAACTATGACGCACTTGTCAGGCATCGTGAGGTTGACCTTAAAAGTCCAACCCGCTTTTTTCAATATCCAAGCAGATAGGTTCATCTACACTTTAAACTGAAAACAATATACTATTTACCAGACGGCATGAGCTCGTTCATGCGCTTGGCTATGTTGTTCACCTCGGCGCGGAAGTATTCACTCAGTTCCTTCTCACACTGCTTGAAGAATGCACGGCGCGCCTTGTTATACTCCTTGCGGTTAGCGAAGTCTTTTACTTTTTTGTCAAAACGATTGTTCACGCGGTTAGCAGCCTCTTGCTGCAGCAGGGCGGTGTCGATAATGATGCTGTCCCACTGTTCGATCTTGTTCTCGCCAAAAGCTGATTCTGCAAAGATGCACTCACCTGCGATGTCGCCACAGGCATTCTGGATAGCTTTTTTGGTCTGTCGTTTACTTGCCATAATAAATAAAGGAATGAATACAATAATAAATGTTAGTAATAATGCGCTAAGGTACAAAATATATCTTATCTAGCTTCTTTTTTAAGGTGGAAAAATGCCGAATATTATTAAAAAAGCAGATTTTTTGCTTTATTAAGAAAAAAAGTGCGCAAAAAATTTGCCAGTTCAAAAAATGGCAGTAATTTTGCAACGCTTTTAAAGGGAGATATCGTCTAGTGGTCTAGGACGCCGCCCTCTCACGGCGGAAACCAGGGTTCGAGTCCCTGTTTCTCTACCAAGCGAAGCCTTCACCCAACCACGAGCGAGGGCTTTTTAAATCGACGGAGATATCGTCTAGTGGTCTAGGACGCCGCCCTCTCACGGCGGAAACCAGGGTTCGAGTCCCTGTTTCTCTACAAAAAGATGCCTTCGCGCAAGTTTTGCGGCGAGGGCATTTTTTTGTCTCTAACATTAAATTCAGCTGATAAAGGCGGCGATAAGGTCATGGACCTCGGCAACAGCGATGTCGAGGACATCATTGACAACGGTATGGTCAAATTGCGGTCCAATGGACATTTCGAATTCGGCCTTGTCCACGCGGTTTTTGATATCTTCCATGCTGTCTGTACCACGGCTGATGAGCCGCTGGCGCAGGACCTCTACGCTGGGGGGCTGGATAAAAATAGATAGGGCACGGTCGCCATACATTCTTTTGACGTTGACGCCGCCAAGCACATCAAGGTCGAGCACGACGTTTTTTCCCATGGCGGTAATGCGATCTACCTCACTCTTGAGCGTGCCGTAGTAACGGCCTTGGTACACCTCTTGGTATTCAACAAGTTCGTCATTCTCTATTTTGTTTTCAAACTCCTCTTGAGTGAGGAAATAGTAGTCAACACCATGGACTTCCTGGCCGCGACGGGGGCGGGTAGTGGCCGAAACCGAAAAGGCCAGTTTCAGTGATTCGTCTTTCATTACGCGCCCGATGATAGTGGATTTTCCTGAGCCCGAGGGCGCTGATATGATAATCAATTTACCTTGTTCCATGATTCTATAAAACATTAAGAACTTGTTCCTTGATCTGCTCTAAGTGGTCCTTCATGCGCACAACCAGGTTCTGTAAGTCGGCTTGATTGGCCTTTGAACCCATGGTGTTCACCTCGCGTCCGATTTCTTGACTGATGAAACCCAGTTTCTTGCCCTGTCCGGGTTCCTCGCTGTGCATGGTTTCCAAGAAGTAGTTCAGGTGGTTCTGAAGACGGATTTTCTCTTCAGTAATGTCGAGTTTTTCGATATAATAGATGAGTTCCTGCTCAAAACGGTTCTTGTCGTAGTCCACCTCTTTGATTTTGGCCAGGGATTCAAGAATGCGCGCCTTGATCTTTTGGGTACGGGGCTCCTCGAAACGCGGCACCTCGTTGAGTAATGCTTGTATGGCGGCAATCTTTTCCTCAAAGAAGGCCTCCAATCTGGCACCCTCCTGGCGGCGGAATTCTATCAGTTGTGACGTGGCTTCGGCAACCACTTCTTTCACGATTTTCAATTCCTCTTCCACGGCTTCGGTGGCTTTGGCGTCAGTTTTGAGGGCATCGGGCATGCGCAGTAGTGTGGCATACCAGTCATCGGGTTGTGGCAGGTTGAGTTCCGAAGCCATTTCCTCGATTTGCGCCTTGTATTGTCGCAGCATCGGTATGTTTATGGTTCCTGAAGTCGCGCCCTCAATAGGCTCACTATAGATAAATAAATCAATCTTGCCGCGCAGCAGGGCCTGTGACACAAGGTTGCGCAACTCCATCTCAATCTCGCGATGGCTTTGGGGGGTGCGAACCCCAAAATCCAGTTGTTTGCTGTTCAGCGACTTGACTTCGGCTGTGATTTTCTTGTTGTTATAGACTTTTACCGCCTTGCCAAATCCGGTCATCGATAGTAACATTGTCAAAAGATTTAGTTTTGTCGTGCAAAAGTACAAAAATTGTTTAATTCAATCATCTCCGAAACAAGAAAAAGCGCTATCAGTGCCCGTAATGAAGAAAAAAGTGGATGATTGCAACATTTGTGTTGCATGTTACGATTTAAAAATGTAATTTTGCAAGTTGGGGGCAATAAAAAACCTTCCGCGAATTGTGAGATATGGAAAATTCTGTTTTAGCGATAGTGGTGCCTTGCTACAACGAGGAGGAAGTGCTGCCACAGACCAATCAGCAGTTGTGCGCATTACTTGACGGTATGATAAAAGACCGCCTGGTAAGCGATAATAGCTATATACTCTATGTCAACGATGGATCCCGCGACCGCACTTGGGAGCTTATCGAGTCCCGCTGCGCGAGTGACGCGCATGTGCGCGGCCTCAAGTTGGCTGGCAACGTGGGGCATCAGAATGCTCTCATGGCAGGCCTGGAAACCGCTCGCATGGATTCGGATGTAACCGTCTCGATCGATGCCGACCTTCAGGACGATATCAACGCTATTCCCGAGATGATGAAGAAGTATGACGAGGGTTGCGATATCGTCTATGGCGTTCGTCGCAGACGCACTACCGATACATACTTCAAGCGAACCACGGCTCAGTTATTCTACAAGTTCATGAACGGAATGGGCGTGAAATCAGTTTATAACCATGCTGATTTTAGGCTGATGAGTCGTCGCGCCGTTGATGCGCTGTGTCAGTATGAGGAGCGTAATCTGTTCCTGCGCGGTCTGGTGCCTTTGTTGGGCTATAAGACCGACTCAGTCTATTACGACCGATTGGAACGTCAAGCCGGCGAGAGCAAATATCCATTGAGCAAAATGCTTTCTTTCGCCATCGATGGTGTCACATCGTTTAGCGTCAAGCCCTTGCGGCTCATCTTTGACCTGGGTTTGATTTTCCTGTTCATCAGTTTGGCTATTTTGGTCTATGTGATTGTGGCCTTGTGCAAGGGCAATGGTGTGCAGGGTTGGGCTTCGCTGATGCTGTCCATCTGGTTTGTGGGTGGATGCGTACTCATCTGCTTGAGCATCATCGCGGCCTATATTGGCCGTATTTATACCGAGGAGAAGCATCGTCCCCGTTACAATATTGAGAAGTATCTGAAATAAACGATGGACAAGAACAAACACATTCCTTCACCTGCCGATATACGCCTGTTCCTCACCGACGTGGATGGAACGCTCACCGATGGTGGCATGTATTATGGCAGTGACGGCACCGAATTCAAGAAGTTCAACACCCGCGACGGTATGGGACTGCAACTATTGCAGCGCACAGGCGTGAAAGTGGGCATTGTGACAAGTGAAAACACGCCCATCAATGTGAATCGCGCTAAAAAACTGGGGCTGGATTACCTCAAGCAGAGCGCCCGTGATGGTGGCAAACTGGCTGCAGTGCAAGAAATCTGTGCTGAAATGGGTATTACTCTAGACCAAGTAGCCTATGTGGGAGATGATGTGAATTGTTATGACCTGCTTGCCGCAGTGGGGTGGGCGGCATGCCCCGCCGATGCCTGTGAAAAGGTAAGGAACATCCCTGGCATACACATCTTGGCGCGCCGTGGCGGTGATGCTTGCGTGCGCGAGTGGATTGATATGATATTAGCCTGAGGTATGGGTAAGGAGAACGAGAGCCAGAACTTGAAGCAAAAAACTGCCCAGGGACTGTTTTGGGGTTTCCTGAGCAGTGGCGGAACGCAGGTGCTCAATCTGGTAATCGGTATATTTCTTGCCCGACTGTTGACTCCTGAAGAATATGGCATTGTGGGAATGCTCGCTATCTTCACGCTGATAGCAGGCAATCTCCAGGATAGCGGCTTTGGTGTTGCTCTGATCAACATCAAGGATGCCAAACACAATGACTATAATTCTGTCTTCTGGTTCAACATTGCAGTGAGCTTCTTCCTGTATGCAGTGCTGTTCTTGTGTGCTCCCCTCATCGCCGCTTTCTACCACCAGCCATCTCTTACGCCCTTAGCGCGTTTTATATTCTTAGGGTTCATCTTCTCGGCTATAGGTATAACGCCAAACGCAATACTCACTCGTAACTTGCGTGTCAAGGAGAAAGCCATCATCACCTTGATGGCATTGTCCGTTTCAGGTACTGTGGGCGTTGTCATGGCTTTCAATGGGTTCTCTTATTGGAGCTTGGCGACGCAGCAGGTATTATATAATGTAATCATTTGTATTGGCCGTTACTATTTTGCTCGCTGGTGGCCCACACTCCCTGTCGATTTCACGCCTGTCAAACGTATGTTCTCGTTTAGTTACAAGGTGTTGATTACTACGATTTTGACAACTATCAACAATAACGTATTGACGGTTATTTTTGGACGCCTGTTACCTGCCTATGACGTAGGCAATTACTATCAGGCCAACAAGTGGAACAATATGGCCAACCAGTTGGTGTCTGGAACAATGTCACAGGTGGCACAACCAGTTCTTACTCGCATCAACGACGACCATGATAGGCAACGTCATGTGTTTGGAAAGATGATACGCTTTACTGCCTTCCTTTCTTTCCCGGCCATGTTTGGGTTGGCTTTAATCGCTCCTCAATTTATCATAGCCGCCATTGGTTCCGAGTGGCAGCATAGCGTTCCTTTGTTACAGATTCTTTGTTTGAGCGGTGCCTTCATACCCTTATATACGGTTTACCAGAATCTCTTTTTGAGTCTGGGCAAATCCGATATTTACATGTGGCTGACAATTGCTCAAATTGTCCTCGTGATTTCGGCAGTGATGACTTGCCACACGATGGGCATCACCGCAATGACCATCGCTTTTGCTTGTATTAACATCCTGTGGTTACTGGCATGGCAGGTATTCGCGTCGCGGCTCATCGGATATGGTTTTTTCAGCATGCTGCGTGACCTGTTTCCGTTCATGTTGATAGCCGCTGCAGTTATGGGGGTGACATATCTTGTTACCTTGCCTATCACTAACCTTTATGTCTTGCTAGTGGTGAAAGTAATTGTGGCTGGTGTGCTTTATCTGCTTACGATGAAGTTGTTAAAGGCAAAAATCCTCGAGGAATGTATTGCGTTTTTGACAAGAAAAAACAAAAATGAAATATAAATGAACCAATAAAAAGATAATTATGAAAGGTAAAATCTTAGTGACTGGCGGAACCGGCTTCATCGGCTCGCACACCACGGTGGAACTGCAGCTGGCAGGCTTCGAAGTTGTCATCATCGACGACCTGAGTAACAGTAACATTGAAGTGTTGGACGGTATCGAGCGCATTACGGGTATCCGTCCTGTCTTTGTCAAGGGCGATTGCACTGACCGCGCAGTGGTCCGCAAACTGTTTGAGGAAAACCCCGGCATCAGCGGTATCATCAATTTTGCGGCCAGCAAGGCAGTGGGCGAGAGCATTGAGAAGCCCATCATGTATTACCGCAACAACATCAACATCCTGCTTAACTTGTTGGAGTTGATGCCCGAGTTCGGAGTGAAAGGCTTTGTCTTCTCATCGTCCTGCACCGTCTATGGCGAGCCCGACAAGAATCCCATCACCGAGGATGCTCCCACCAAAAAGGCTACTTCGCCCTATGGTGCCACTAAGCAGATTTGTGAAGATATCATTTCCGACGTCATTCGCAGTGGCAGTCCCATCAAGGCCATCTTGCTGCGTTACTTCAATCCCATTGGTGCCCATCCCAGTGCCGAGATTGGCGAATTGCCCAACGGTGTTCCCCAGAACCTGGTGCCTTACTTGACCCAGACTGCTATTGGTGTGCGCAAGGAGTTGAGCATCTTTGGCGATGACTATCCCACACGCGACGGCTCATGCATCCGCGACTTCATCAATGTCGTGGACCTGGCCAAGGCCCATGTTAAGGCTTTGGAACGTATGCTCGAGGACAAGAGTAATGAAGCGCTGGAGATTTTCAATATAGGCACAGGTAACGGCGCATCGGTACTCGAGTTGCTACATTCCTTCGAGCGTGCGACCGGCGTGAAGGTGCCCCATAAGATTGCACCACGTCGTCCTGGCGATATTGTCCAGATTTGGGCAGATCCCAAGCGCGCCAACGAAGTCCTGGGCTGGCATGCCGAGATTTCCCTCGACGACACCATGCTCAGCGCCTGGAACTGGCAAAAGAAACTCCGCGAACGCGGCATCATGTAATTTATTAAAGAAGATAAATGTCAGATAATCTCACATTCAGTCAAGAGGAACTCAGGGAAAGGTTTAATCCTGAGGGTTCACCACTGCGCCGCCAGCAACTGGTCATGCTGGAGATGGTTACCGTGCTTGATAAGATTTGTAAGAAGCATGATATACCCTATTTCCTGTATGGGGGCACGTTGCTTGGCGCATTTCGTCACAATGGATTCATTCCCTGGGACGACGACTTGGATGTGGCTTTGATGCGAAATGATTACAAGCGGCTGATGAAGGTGCTGCCGTGTCAATCGCCAGAACACATCGTCCTGCACACCAATGACACCGACAAGAATTACTTCCTCTTCATCGCAAAATTAAGGGA
>JAEEGI010004250.1_pt1 | contig 33650 bp, 32 predicted proteins | sample 8958751 | NCBI WGS metagenome assembly JAEEGI01 (sample SAMN16246545, study PRJNA631951) | gut metagenome | biome: gut microbiome; feature: rumen; material: KS-attached | host: Bos | place: Iran: Karaj | collected 2018-10
TCGCCGGCCGCCGCATCTACGCCCACGACGACATCACCGTCGTCATGGCGGTCAAGCGCTCGCTGTCCGTCGACGCGACCGAGACCACGATCAAGGTGCACTTCCAGCCCACCGACACGATCTTCGACGTCTACCGCAAGCTCAACGCGAAGATCGAGGAGATCAAGACCAGCGAGGAGGACAACAACACCGAGGAGGTCGCCGAGGCGCTCACGAAGGTCCCGCGCTTCCTGCTCCGCATCGCGATCGGCGTGCTGCGCGCGCTGGACTATTTCGGTCTGATCCCCGATTCGCTCATCGAAGCCAGCCCCTTCCACGGCTCGATGATCATCACGGACATGGGCTCGCTGCGGCTGCGCCCGGTGTTCCACCACATTTACAACTTCGGTACGCTGCCGGTCTTCATCGCTTTCGGCGCCAAGCGCCACGCCTATGAGATCGACCGCCACGGCAAGGTCGTGGACAACAAGTACGTCGACTGCAAGTTCGTCATCGACGAGCGCATCGCCGACGGCCATTACTACGGCCAGTTCCTCCAGGCCTACCGCTACATCTTCCAGCATCCCGAGATCCTGGAAAAAGCGCCGACCCGCGTGATCGAGGACGTGCGCTGAGCACCGCATGAAAAACCCCTCCCGCTCCATATCGGAGCGGGAGGGGTTTTTGGTTTTCAGATATTCGTTTTCAGCTTTCAGAGGACTGAGGACGCATTCGGTCGTTTGCCGAACACGAAAACTAATCGACCTTGAAGCCCTCGCCGTGGACCTCGGTGGAGTCCATCACAAAGGAAAAGGACTTCGGGTCGGTCTGACGGATAAGCCTCAGGGTCTGCGCGACCACGCTGCGGCGGGTCACGGTCATGACGATGTGCTTGCCCTCGCCGGTATAGCCGCCGAAAGCGGGGATCAGCGTCGAGCCGCGGTCGGTGTTCTCGTTGAGAGCGCGCGCGATCTCCTCGCCGTGCGAGCTGACGGTATAGATGACCTTGGCGTAATCCACGCCCTGGGTCAGCGTGTCGATGACCTTCGAGCAGACGTAGATCGTGATCGCGGAATAGATCGCGACGTCGAAATCGCGGAAGATCAGCGTGGCGATCACGACGACGGTGGCGTCGACGAACATCAGAAGCGTGCCGGTCGGCAGGTTGGGCAGCAGCTTTTTGAGGATCAGCGCCAGCAGATCGGTCCCGCCGGTGCTGATGCCGCGGATGAACAGCATGCCCATGCCGAGACCGCTGACCACGCCGCCCATCAGCGAGGCGACGAGCGTGTCGGAGCTGTACTTCGGCAGGAAGCGGTCGCCGATCTCGATAAAGAACGAGAGCAGCAGCGTGGCGATCAGCGTAAAGAAGATCGCCCGCGGCCCGAGCTTGCGCCAGGCGGCGATCATCAGCGGGATGTTCATCATCAGCGTCCACGCGCTCACGCGGATGGGCGTGATATAGGCCAGGGCCGTCGCCAGACCGGACACGCCGCCGGGGGCGATGTCGTTCGGGACGGTGAACATCGACAGCGCGAAGCCGACCAGCGCGGTGCCGACGACGGTGTAGACGAGATCGATCAGGACGTCCCTGAGCGTATAGTTACCGAAGACCTTTTTCATGGAGCTCCACCCAAAAGCAGGATTAACGGGACGCACGGTCCCGCCCGCTCATTCTACCATAACGGCGGCGAAAATCCAAGAGGAAGAGCAAAGATGCGCCGCGCCCGCATGAATACCCGTTTTTTGGGAATAATTTCTCAAACCGCGGCGAAAAATGGCCGTACAGCTAAAAAAATAAAGGTCGAGGAGCGAAAAAACTTGCAGTTTTTCCGATCTGTGTTATAATGACGCTGCCGGAGCGCTGCAAACAGGAAGGAGTTTTTTTATGAAATCAACGGGGATCGTCAGAAAGGTGGACGAGCTCGGCCGCATCGTGCTGCCCATCGAGATGCGCCGCACGCTCGATATTGCGGAGAGAGATTCCCTGGAGATCTACGTCGAAGGGGACAGCATCATCCTGAAAAAGTACCAGCCGGCCTGCATTTTCTGCGGCAGCACGAAGGACCTCGTCAGCTTCGAGGGGAAAAACGTCTGCCCGGACTGCATCACCAGGCTGAAGATCAGGCTGTAAAGCCGACCGAAACATACGGAAAAACCGCCGGCGGTCTCATGTGCGAGACCGCCGGCGGTTCGTTATCGGTGATAGATGCGCCGCAGCTCGGCGCTCTCGGCGCCGTTTTCGTCCTCCAGCAGCAGCGTCGGCTCAAAGACCAGGCCGGGCGCCGCGCCGCGCCGTCCCTCGATGAGCGCGAGAGAGGGGAGCGCGCCCGCGCGGGCGCAGACGAAGCGCAGCCGCTTCGGCTCGAGACCGTGCGCGCTCATCGCGACAAAGACCTCGCTGAGACGCTCCGGCCGGTGCACCAGGCAGAAGCGCCCCCCAGTGCGCAGGAGGTATGCCGCAGCCGCGCAGAGGTCTTGCATGGTGCAGTCCGTCTCGCCCCGGGCCGCCGCCCGGGCCGGATCTGGGGACAGGGCCCCGCTGCCCAGGGGGAAATAGGGCGGGTTCGACACCGCCAGATCGAAGCGTCCCGCCGGAAACAGCGCCCGGTGCGCCCGGATGTCCCCGCAGCGCATCTCGCTGCGGCTCTCCAGGCCGTTGCGGGCCATATTGTCTCGGGCCTGGGCCGCCGCGTCCTCCCGCAGCTCCAGGCCAGTCATGTGCAGGCCCGGCTCCCGTTCCAGGAGCAGCAGGCTCAGGATCCCCGAGGCGCAGCCCAGGTCGATCCCCCGCTTCGCCCCCGCCGCCCGGACAAAATCCGCCAGCAAAACGCTGTCGGTGCCCAGAGGCGCCCCCGGCTCCGGGCAAAAGACCGGACCGCCGGGCCAGAGTTCAGATTCCATTCCCATCACCTCAAAAAAGGAAAAAGGCGAGCTTGCGCTCGCCTTTTCTTATGTTTGCCGGTCAGACCAGCTCGATCGCCTCAGCAGGGCACTGGGCGGCGCAGGAACCGCACTCCAGGCACTTCTCGGGATCGATCACGTAGTGCAGATCGCCCATATCAATGGCCTCGGCGGGGCACTGAGCAGCGCAGGAGCCGCAGGACAGGCACTCGTCAGTAATCACGTACGGCATGGAAATCCCTCCATTTTTGTATGAATTTGGCCCTTTTCGGCCACTTCCGGCATCATTGTAACACATCTTTTTCAAAAATCAATAGATTCTTTTTGCCAAACTGTTAAAAGCGCGGATTTCTGGAGATAATTTTGCAGCGCCGCGGCTTTCGCCCCATTCGGCGGGCCCGCGGCGGGATAATTTGGAGATGAACGCAGGGCGCTGCCCGCGTTTTTCCGGAGGAGGCGCGACATGAAGAGCAACGAGAAGTTTTCCCAGCGGGCGGAGACCGCCATCGAGAAGGCCCGGCTTTCCGCCCGGGAGCTGGGCCACAGCTGCGTGGGCACGGAGCACCTGCTGCTGGGCATCCTGGCCGAGAGCGAGGGCCTGGGCGCCCGGATCCTGCTGCGCCGGGGCCTGGAGCTGCCCACCCTGCGCCGGGAGGTGCTCCGCCAGAACGGCGCAGGCGCGCCCGGCGGCCCCGTTTTGGGCCTCAGCGAAGACGCCGTGCGCGCAGTGGAGACCGCCGCGTCCGAAGCGGAGTGTCTGCGCCAGGGCTTCATCGGCACGGAGCATCTGCTGCTGGGGATCCTGCGGCAGCCGGACTGCGGCGGCGCGCGAGCCCTCCGTGAGCTGGGCGCGGATCTCAACGAGCTCTATACCGATATCGCCGCCATTTTCGGCCATCCGGCCTCCGAGAGCCGTCCGCCCCTGGGTACGGCCGGCAGGCCCCTGCGGCGGGCAGACACCCGGGTGCTGGATCAGTACAGTCGGGATCTGACCGCCATGGCCGCCGAAGGGCGGCTGGATCCGGTGGTCAGCCGGGGGGAGGAGATCCGCCGCGCGGTGCAGATCCTCTCCCGGCGCAGCAAAAACAACCCCGTTCTCGTGGGCGAGCCGGGCGTAGGCAAAACCGCCGTGGCCGAAGGCCTTGCCCTGCGGGTGGCCAGGGGGGACGCGCCGGAGTCTCTGCGGCGCAAGCGCATCGTCTCCCTGGATATCCCCGCCATGCTGGCGGGCACCAAGTATCGGGGCGACTTTGAGGAGCGGGTCAAGTCTGTGCTGAAGGATGTAAAGCGCGCCGGGGACGTGATCCTTTTCATCGACGAGCTGCACACCGTTATCGGCGCGGGCAGCGCGGAGGGCGCCATCGACGCCGCCAACATCCTCAAGCCCGCCCTGGGTCGGGGCGAGGTGCAGATCATCGGAGCCACCACCCCGGAGGAATACCGCCGCCACATCGAAAAGGACGCCGCTCTGGAGCGGCGCTTTCAGCCCGTGACCGTTGCCGAGCCGGGGAAAGAACAGACCATGGCCATGCTGCGCTCTCTCCGGCCCGGCCTGGAACGGCATCACGGCGTGGAGATCGCAGACGAGGCCTTGGAGGCGGCCTGCCGCCTGTCCGTGCGCTACATTCAGGATCGCTTTCTGCCCGACAAGGCCATCGACCTGCTGGACGAGGCCTCTGCCGCCCTGCGCCTGTCCGGCACGGAGCGGGGAATGCGCGTCACCGAGGACGACGTGGCCCGCGTGGTCTCGCTCTGGACGGGGATCCCCGTCGCCGGACTCAGCCGGGACGAGACGCTGGCCCTGCAGGATCTGGAGACGCGTCTGCGGCGGCGGATCATCGGCCAGGACGAGGCGGTGTCCGCCGTGGCCCGGGCCATCCGCCGCAGCCGGGTGGGCCTGCGGGATCCCCGCCGGCCCGTGGGGAGCTTTCTCTTTCTCGGCCCCACCGGCGTGGGGAAAACCGAGCTCTGCCGCGCCCTGGCCGCGGCCGTCTACCAGGACGAGAACGCCATCGTGCGCATCGACATGTCGGAATATATGGAAAAGCACTCCGTGAGCCGCCTGATCGGCTCGCCCCCCGGCTACGTGGGCTACGAGGACGGCGGCCAGCTCACCGAAAAGATCCGGCGCAAGCCCTGGTCGGTGGTGCTGTTCGACGAGATCGAAAAGGCCCACGAGGACGTGTGGAGTCTGCTGCTGCAGATCCTGGACGACGGGCATCTGACCGATTCAGCGGGGCGGCGGGTGGATTTCCGCAACGCCGTGGTGGTCATGACCTCCAATGTGGGGGCCAAGACCATCTCCGAGGGCAAGCGGCCCCTGGGCTTCGGCGCCGGCGGGACGAGCAGCGAGGAGGAAATGCGCAGCCAGGTGCTGGAGGAGCTGCGTGCCACCTTCCGGCCGGAGTTCCTGAACCGGGTGGACGAGACCATCGTGTTCCACCGTCTGGGCCGCCCGGAGCTGCTGCGCATCACGGAAAACCTGCTGGCGGAGCTGCAGGAGCGCTTTCGGGCGCTGGAGCTGTCGCTGGAGTTCTCCGGGGAGGCGGTCGCCTTCCTGGCGGAGCGGGGCTATGACGAGCGCTTCGGCGCGCGGCCCCTGCGCCGCACGATCCAGCGACTGCTGGAGGATCCCGCGGCGGAGCTGCTGCTGGCGGGGAAGGCCCGGGCGGGGGACCGTGTCGCCGTACGGCTCCGGGACGGGGAAATCGCGCTGGAAGTGCATCCCGAAAAATGAATTCGAAAACGCAGCGCTAAAATGCTTGACATAACGCCATGAAAAGGCTAAAATGAATCGGATTAATATTAAGGGAGTCAGGGGAGGCTCCTTTTGATATTACGTTTCAATTCCGACGGATACGCTTGATGGTCCGTCTTTGCTTTAGATTAATTTCATAATCACGAAGCTAAACCACCGCAAAATTCTGAAAGAATGGAGGTGTGTTTACTTACGATGCCGTTTGTTTATATTTTGATCGGCTTGGTCGTCGGCGCGGGAGCTGCCTGCGCGTTCTTCATCCTGCGGGAAAAGAACGCCGAGCGTACCATCGCCAACGCCGAGGAAGAAGCCCGTCAAATTTTGAATGACGCTATTAAGAGCGCCGAGAGCAAGAAGAGAGAGGCTCTCGTAGAGGCAAAGGAAGAAATACACAAACGCCGCTCCGAGTATGAGCGGGAAGAAAAGCAGCGCCGGGCCGAGGTGCAGAAGCAGGAGCGCCGCCTCCAGCAGAAGGAGGAGACCCTGGATCGCAAGACCGACGCCCTGGAGAAAAAGAGCGACACCCTCTCCAACAAGATCGCAGCCGTGGAGGCCCAGCAGGCCGAGGTGGCCCTGATCAAGAAGAGCCAGCTGGAAATGCTGGAAAAGATCTCCGGCTTCACCGTGGAGGAAGCCAAGGCCTACATCATCAACAACGTCAAGGACGACGTCACCCACGAAATGGCCCTCAAGGTCAAGGAAGTGGAAGCCCAGTTCAAGGAAGAGGCGGACGAGCGCGCCCGCGAGATCATCGCCACCGCGATCCAGCGCTGCGCCGCCGACCATACCAGCGAGATCACCGTCTCCGTCGTTCCCCTCCCCAACGACGAGATGAAGGGACGCATCATCGGCCGCGAGGGCCGCAACATCCGCAGCATTGAGACGCTGACCGGCTGCGACCTGATCATCGACGATACGCCCGAGACCATCACCGTCTCCAGCTTCGACCCGGTTCGCCGGGAGGTGGCCCGTCTGGCCCTGGAGAAGCTGATCCAGGACGGCCGCATCCATCCCGCCCGCATCGAGGAGATGGTCGCCAAGGCCCAGCGCGAGGTCAACGCCACCATCAAGGCCGAAGGCGAGCGCGCCGTGTTCGAGACCAATATCCACGGTCTGAACCCGGAGATCATCAAGCTCCTGGGCCGTATGCGCTACCGCACCAGCTACGGTCAGAACGTGCTGAACCACTCCATCGAGGTGTCCCACATCGCCGGCCTCATGGCCGCCGAGCTGGGCGTGGACGTGAACACCGCCAAGCGGGCGGGCCTGCTGCACGACATCGGCAAGGCCATCGACCACGAGGTGGAGGGCAGCCACGTCACCATCGGCGTGGATCTGGCCCGCAAGTATAAGGAGTCCGACGCGGTCATCCACGCCATCGAGGCCCACCACGGCGACGTGGAGGCCCGCACGGTGGTGGCCTGCCTGGTTCAGGCGGCCGACGCCATCTCCGCCTCCCGCCCCGGCGCCCGGCGCGAGAACATCGAAAACTACGTCAAGCGTCTTGAAAAGCTGGAGGAGGTCTCCAAGAGCTTCCCCGGCATCGCCAGCTCCTATGCCATCCAGGCCGGCCGCGAGATCCGCATCATGGTCAAGCCCGAGGAGGTCAGCGAGGATCAGATGGTGCTCCTGGCCCGGGACATCGCCAAGAAGATCGAGGAGGAGCTCACCTACCCCGGTCAGATCAAGGTGCACGTCCTGCGGGAAACCAAGGCCGTCGACTACGCCAAGTAAAAACCGCACTCCCCCGAGCGCAAGCGCTCGGGGGAGTATTGTTTTTACAGTTTTTTAGTTTTTAGTTCGTAGTTTTTAGATTCGGGGTTCGGTCTGCGGCGAGGGCAGAAGCGGCCATTCCGAACTCCGAATTCTCAGCCCAGTCCCAGCATTTTCAGATACGCCGGCAGCTCCTGCTCGAACTTCACGCCGTACCAGTGGCTCGCGTCTCCCTGGGTGGCCTCGATGCAGCGCACCGTGTAATCCGCGGCAACAACCGCGGCGTCGTAGGCGTCCTTGCCGTTGAGCAGGGCCCCCACAAAGGCGGCGGCGTACACGTCCCCGGTGCCGTGGCTGCCCTTTTCGATCCGCCGGTGCTCGTAGTAGCGGCGCTCCCCCTTGTCCTGCACCGCAACGCCGGTGCGGCCGGGCCGGTAGCCCACGCCGGTGAGGATAATGGTTTTGGCTCCGGCGGCGCTCAGCCGATCCAGCAGCTCGGTGATATAGGCCTCGTCATAGTCCTCCCGGTAGTCCATCCCGGTGAGGAAGCAGGCCTCGGTGATGTTGGGCAGGATGATGTCCGCCGAGAAGGCCAGCTCCTTCATGGCCTCCACATAGGCCCTGTCGAAGGCGGGGTAGAGCTTCCCGTTGTCCGCCATGGCCGGATCCACGATGGCCAGGGCCCCGGGGGCGGAGAGCCGGCGGATGATGTCCCGCACATAGGCGATCTGCTCGGTGCTGCCGAGATAGCCGGTATAGACGGCGTCGAACCGGATCTTTTCCTTCTCCCAGTGATCCGTGATGGCGGGGATGTCCTCCGTCAGATCCCGGACGGTGTAGCCGGTAAAGCCCGCCGTGTGGGTGGAGAGCACCGCCGAGGGGAGGATGCAGGTCTCCTGCCCGGCGGCGGAGAGGATGGGCAGGGCCACGGTCAGCGAGCATTGGCCCACGCAGGAAATGTCCTGGATGGTGAGGATTTTATGGTAAGACATGGGATGACCTCCTTGACTTTTTCTTCAAGGCTATTATAATCAAATCTGGCTATATTTCTATCGCCAGATCAAGAAAAAACCATAAGGTCAGATTATGTATTACACCATTCAAAAGCAGGGCGGAGAGCCCGCCTATCTGCAGCTCTGCCGACAGCTCCGCGCGGACATCGTATCCGGGCGGCTGCCCACCGGAACCAAGCTCCCCTCCAAGCGGAGCCTCGCCGAGACCCTGGGGATCAGCGTCATCACCGTGGAGCACGCCCTGGAGCTTCTGTGCGACGAGGGCTGTGTGGAGAGCCGGCCCCGGAGCGGCTTTTACGTCTGCGCCGGCGGCGGCGTTCCGCCCCTGCCCCGGGCAAGGCTGGAGGACATGAGTCTGGGCGAGGGGGCCCCGCCGGACTTCCCCTTCTCCCTCTGGGCCAAAACCATGCGCGCCGTACTCACCGCCTACGACCGGCGCATCCTGAACCGCTGCCCCAGCAAGGGCTGCTTCGAGCTGCGCCAGGCGCTGGCCGCCTGGCTGGGCCGGAGTCGGGGGCTCTCGGTCTCGCCGGAGCAAATCGTAGTGGGCTCCGGGGCGGAGTATCTCTACGGCCTGATCGTGCAGCTTCTGGGACGGGAGCGGCCCTTTGCCCTGGAGGATCCCTGCTACGGGCAGATCCGCCGGGTCTACGAGGCCAACGGCGCCTGCTGCCTGGCCCTGCCCATGGGGGAGGACGGGATCGAGAGCGCCGCCCTGGCTTCCTGCGAGGCCGGGGTGCTGCACGTGACGCCCTATCACAGCTATCCCAGCGGCGTCACCGCCTCCCCCGCCAAGCGGCGCGAGTACCTGGCCTGGGCCGGGGAGCATGGCAGCCTGATCGTGGAGGACGACTACGACGCGGCCTTCGCCTCCCCCGGCCGCCAGATCCAGACCATCTTCTCCCTGGACGCGAGCCGGGTCATCTACCTGAACACCTTTTCCAAGCTGCTGGCCCCCTCGGTGCGCACCGGCTTTCTGGTGCTGCCGGAGGCGCTGGAGACGGAATACCGGGCGCGGCTGGACTACTATTCCTGCACCGTGCCGGTCTACGATCAGTTGGTGCTGGCGGAATTCATCAACGCCGGCCACATGGAACGCTATCTGAACCGCAGACGCAGAAAACGCAAGGAGGAATGAATATGCTGTACTTTCTGAGCGATTACACCGAGGGCGCCCACCCCAAGATCCTGGAGCGGCTGCAGGAGACGAACCGCATCTCCCAGCCCGGCTACGGCGAGGACTGCTTCACCGCCGCCGCCCGGGAGAAGATCCGCGCCGCCTGTGAGCGGCCGGAGGCGGATGTGTACTTCCTGGTGGGCGGCACCCAGACCAACGCCGTCGTCATCTCTGCCCTGCTGCGGCGCTGGGAAGCCGCGATCGCGGCGGACACCGGTCACATCAACGTCCACGAGGCCGGCGCGATCGAATACACCGGCCACAAGGTCATCGCCCTGCCCGGGAAGGACGGGAAGCTGGCCGCTGATACGGTGGCGGACTACTGCGCCCGCTTCTACGCCGACGAGACTCACGACCACATGCCCTTCCCCGGTCTGGTGTACATCTCCCAGCCCACGGAACTGGGGACCCTCTACACCAAGGCGGAACTGGCGGCCCTCCACGCCGTCTGCGTGGAGCACCACATGCACCTCTTCGTGGACGGGGCCCGCCTGGGCTACGGCCTCATGAGCCCGGAATGTGACCTGACCCTGCCGGAGATGTGTGATCTCTGCGACGTGTTCTACATCGGCGGCACCAAGGTGGGCGCCCTCTGCGGCGAGGCCCTGGTCTTCCCCAAGGGGGACATGCCGGAGCATTTCGCCACCATGGTCAAGCAGCAGGGTGCCATGCTGGCCAAGGGGCGGCTGCTGGGCGTGCAGTTCGACGCGCTCTTTACCGACGATCTCTACTGGGAGATCGGCCGCCACGCCATCCGCCTCGCCATGAAGCTGAAGGCGGGCTTCGTGGAGAAGGGCTACCCCCTCTTTGCCGATTCCCCCACCAATCAGCAGTTCCCGATACTCACGGCGGAGCAGCTGGAACGCCTGCGGCGGCACGCCGCTTTCGAGATCTGGGCGCCGCTCCCCGACGGGCGCACCGCCGTGCGCTTCGTCACCAGCTGGGCCACCCGGGAGGAGGACGTGGATGCCCTGCTGGCGCTGCTGTAAGGGAGGAGCGCCTTGGATCTCCCCACACGAAAACAAATCCGCCTGCAGGACTACGAGCATTCGTCCCCCGGGGCCTATTTCGTCACGATCTGCACCCAGGCCCGCCGCTGCATCCTGTCCCAGATCGCCGTAGGGGAGGGGCTTGCCCCTCCCGAAACCCGCTTGACCGCCATAGGAAAATGTGTTGAGGAACAGCTCCTCGACCTTCCTCGCCGTTTTTCCTCCGTCGGCATCGACAAATACGTCATCATGCCCAACCACATCCATCTGATTGTCTCCATTCAGGAAGCGGCGGGAGGGGCAAGCCCCTCCCCTACGTTGTTTGACGTGGTTCGCGTGCTGAAATCCATGACCACCCGCTTGTCAAGGGCCTATTTGGGCGACGACTTGCTTTGGCAGCGCTCCTATCACGAGCATGTGATCCGGGGCGAGGCGGACTACCGGGAGATCTGGAGCTACATCGACACGAACCCCGCCAAATGGGCGGAGGATCGGTATTATCCGGCGTAAAACCCCGGAAGAAGGGAGCCGCGCCCTGCTGGCGCTGCTGTATAAAATTTGCCGCCCCTGGGGCGGCGGAAAAGGAGAAAGGAAAATGGGCGTATTATCCGGACTGGAGCCGAAGGGCGTGTTCCGCTGGTTTGAAGCGCTCGCCGCCATCCCCCACGGCTCCCGCAACACCCGGGCCGTCAGCGACTGGCTGGCGGACTTCGCCCGGGCGCGGGGCCTGCGCTTCCGGCAGGATGGGGCGGATAACGTGATCATCTGGAAGGACGCCTCCCCCGGCTATGAGGACGCGCCGACGGTGATGCTCCAGGGCCACATGGACATGGTCTGCGAGAAGGCCCCGGACTGCGAAAAGGACATGGCCCGGGAGGGTCTGGCCCTCTTCCTGGACGGGGACGAGATCGGCGCCCGGGGCAGCACCCTGGGCGCGGACGACGGCATCGCCGTGGCCATGGCCCTGGCGGTGCTGGACGACGACGCCATCCCCCACGGGCCCCTGGAATGCCTCTTCACCGCCGACGAGGAGGTGGGGATGTTGGGCGCCCAGGCCCTGGACGTCTCGGATCTGAAGGCCCGGGTCCTGCTGAATATCGACTCGGCGCAGGAGGGGGTGCTGACCGTCAGCTGCGCCGGCTCCGCCCGGCTGGTCTGCACGCTGCCGGTCTCCCGGGCTCCCTTCCCGGGGACGACCCTGCGTCTCAGCGTGGAGGGTCTCTTCGGCGGACACTCCGGCGAGGAGATCCACCGGGGCCGGGGCAACGCCAATATGCTGCTGGGCCGCGCGCTGCAGACCGTCTCCCGGCGGACCGGGCTTCGGCTCATCCGGGCGGAGGGCGGCGGCAAGGACAACGCCATTCCCCGGCGGGCAGAGGCGCTGCTGCGGGTGGAGGACCCGGAGGCTGCCCGGCAGGCTGCGGCGGAGTTGGAGTCTGCGCTGCAAAACGAGCTGCGCTTCACGGACCCGGGCGTGCGGCTCACCCTTTCAAGCGCGGAGAGCGACGAGCTGCCCCTGACGGAGGAGAGCAGCCGGCGGATCCTCGGCTTTTTGTTCTGCGTCCCCAACGGCGTGCAGGTCATGAGTCCCTCGGTGCCGGGTCTGGTGCAGACCTCCCTGAACCTGGGGCGGCTGAGCACCGAGCCGGACCGGGTGATCGCCCGTATCATGGTGCGCTCCGGCGTCAATTCCCAGCGGGACGAGACCGCCCGGCGGGTGGCCGCGCTGACGGAGCTGCTGGGCGGGAGCGTGGAGATCCCGTCGGCCTACTCCGCCTGGGAATACCGGGCCGATTCCCCCCTGCGGGAGACGATGGTTCAGGTCTTTCGGGAGCTGTACGGAAAAGAGCCCCGGGTCACGGGGCTCCACGCGGGGCTGGAATGCGGCGTCCTCACGGGCAAGCTGCCCGGACTGGACTGCATCTCCTTCGCGCCGGATCTGGAGAATATCCACACGCCCTGCGAACGGCTGCGCATCGCCTCCACCCAAAGGGTCTGGGCCCTGCTGCTGGAGACCCTCCGCCGCCTGCGGTGAGCCGCAGAGGACCGACTCCGGGAAACCGTTGGATCGAAGCCCGTCAAAGGGGCGGAGGATCGGGATCATGAGACAGAAAACCAGACCGCCCGGACGGGCGGCCTGGTTTTCTCGTTTTGAAAGTTGTCGGGCTTGCGGGTCTCTGCGCGGATTATTCCTCGACCTCGGTTTTCTCAAAGGACAGGCTGCCGAGGAAGGCGAGAAACTCATTCTCGGCGTTCTTCACATACTGCTGGGGGTCAAAATCGGTCCCGTAATCGGGAGAGTTCTCAGAAATATCCGAATCGAGATAGGCCCTGGCTTCAAACTCAATATCGGCAGAGAAGTATTCGCCGTCAAAGCAGACGTAGGCAAAGTACATCAGTTCGCGTTCTCCGGGGCGGACGCCTCTGACGTAATAGGCCGTATAGCCGTTGCCCTTAACGGTCTCGATCTCGCTAACTGTTTGGAACGCGTTTTGGACCGCGGAAAGATTATCCGCCGTGCTCTGCAACTGTTCTCTGACTTCTTCCTCGCTGAGCGCATCGCGGAGCGTTCCTGAAATCTCCGTCTCATACTCAACGTCTCTGCTCTCGGATTCATATTCTTCTGAAAACTCAAACCAATACTCAGAGGAATCCTTATCCCCGGACGCGGCAAGGGCTGCCGGGATTGCCGAAGCATAGAGATCGTAGCGGTAGTAGGTCTCGTCTTCTTCGGCGTAGTCGCTGAACTCTTCCGAGCACAGCAGGACCCGCTCCGTCGTCTGGACGGGCTGCTCGGCCTGGGCAGGCTGCTCCGCCTGGGCGGGCTGCTGCTCCGTTGCCTGTTCAGGCTTATCCGCAGTTTCGGTCTTTTCAGCGCTTCCGCCGCAAGCCGCAAGCGCAAACACCATCGTCAGTGCCAGCAAGAGTGCAACGATCTTTTTCATTTTCCCAATCCTCCTTTATTTTTTCTTTCACCGCGCCTTTTCGGGAACAAAAAAGTGCGCGGCCCAAACGGAACCGCGCACGAAAAACGCAGAGCTCCGCTTGTTGCCACACAAGTTTCTTGTCCAAAAAAGGATGCGAAATGGAGAATGCGTTTTTACCGAGAACAAACGCATCCTTATCTGGACAAACATATTCAGCTTGTGTGGCACAGTCATCATATCACCGCGTCAAGGGGAAAACAATCGTTTTTTTCCGGAAAAGCCAAAATGCCGAAGAGGCGCGCGGCCTCTCCGGCAGGTTTTTCATATAACGCGGGCGACCGAAGGTCGCCCCTACGGAGGCTCCGGGTTGGTTTTTCTCCGTAGGGGCGACCTTCGGTCGCCCGAAAAACGCCGCGGCTTTTCCGCTGTTTTTCAAAGATAGTATTCATCCAAGGCCCATTTCATGGGGTTCTCTTCAATATATTTCCTCTTTGTCAGGAAGTCCTGTTCATTTCGGATCACATGGTCATAATAGCCTTTTTGCCAAATTGCCTCGCCCAGCCGTTTCGTCACAGCCCCCTTCATCTGCTGCACGATCCGAGACACCGTAGGGGCGACCTTTGGTCGCCCGTCTTCGTCCCGAATGACAAAAATCACGTGGACATGGTTTGGCATGACCACATAGGAATCAACGCGCACCCTTTCATAAATCTTGCAGATTCCAAGAAGCTCAGCCTCGACCACCCTTCCGGCATGGGTCAATTCCACGGAATCCGGGCGACCGAAGGTCGCCCCTACGGAGATGCGAGAAAGAATGTTTTGTCGATCTTTCGTGCAGATCGTCACAAAATATGCGCCGGGCTGAGCGTAATCGAACCCGCTCAGGCGGTTTTGCTTTCTTTTTTCTCGTTCTTCCATTTGCTCTTTTTTGATACCTTTTGGATCGTGCTGACTGCTTGCAAACGCGGGGCGACCAAAGGTCGCCCCTACGGGAGGGGCGATGGCTTGCAACGCTCGCGGTTTTCCGTAGGGGTGTCCTTTGGACGCCCGCCCGATCCATCTTTTGCCTTCGGGCGGCCGAAGGCCGCCCCTACGGCTCCACGTCACGCACCGTGAGCACACCGTCGGACACGGTGAATTTCACGTTCTGTTCCCCGAAGCGCAGGCCGTATACCCGCTGCGGGTCGTTCTGATACCGGGGGCGGGGGTCGTTTGCCAGCACGCCCCGCAGGGCCTCCCGCTTCTCCGGGGGGATTTTTTCTTCCGTCCCGGGGAGATAAACGACCTCCAGGATTTTCCCCGGATCCGGCGCGAAGCCGGCGCTCGCCTCCGGGTGGGCGTCGGCGTAGGGCACGTAGGGCTTCACGTCGAAGATGGGCGTGCCGTCCATCAGGTCGGCCCCGCCCACACGGAGCACCATGCCCCGCTCCGCGTCCTTCTCCACGGCCAGCAGCCGCACGCAGCTCAGGCCAAGGCCGTTGGGCCGGAAGGGGGAGCGGGTGGCAAAGACGCCCATGCGCACGTTGCCGCCCAGGCGCGGCGGGCGCACGGTGGGGGACCAGTCCCCGTCAGGCCGCAGGTTCTCCGAAAACTGCCAGATCAGCCACAGGTGGCTGAAGCCCTCGATGCCACGCAGCGCCTCCGGATCCCGATATTCCGGCTCGAAGACCACGCGCCCTTCCAGGGCCGGGACGACCCCCGCCTGGCGGGGGACGCCGAACTTCTCCGGCAGCTCGCCCTCATAGCGGGCGATGGGACGCAGACAGAAGCCGCTCATGCGCCAAGCCCCCTCAGCACGCTCTGGGCCCAGAGGGAGATCCCGTTGACCAGCATGTGCAGGAAAATGGGGCACCAGATCGTCTCCGTCTTTTCATAGCAGCGGCAGAGCAGGAAGGTGATGGGCAGATACTGGAAGATAAACAGCCAGTAGATCGGGTTTGCGATCCCGTAGCCCCACACATGATAGGCCGCAAACAGCAGCATGCTGAGCGCATAGGCCAGCACCCGGAATTTCCGCCGGATCAGGCCGAAGATCCCGCCGCGGAACATCAGCTCCTCCAGGATCGGCGCCAGCAGCACCGTCATGGCGGCGCTTTTCCCGGGCTCCAGCGCCACCAGATCCACCACCGCCTCCGTGTTGGGGTTGGCCTCCGGCAGGATCCAGTAAAGCACACGGTTGATCAGCATGTTGGCTGCGATCATCAGCAGGTAGGAGAGCAGCACCTGGCGCAGCACCGGCCTGAAGCCGTCGCAGAGCTGGTCGAAATCCCGCCGCAGGAAACGGCGGCAGAGCAGGGCCAGCGTAGTCGCGCCCAGGGCGTAGGTGGCAAAATTCAGGTTCACCGAGCCAATGCCCGGATAGAGCTTCCACAGCAGGAGCGGGAGCGCCGCAATGTGGATCGGGAGCCAGCAGAGGGCGCAGATCGTCTCCCAGGCGCTCATGCGGCTCAGCGGCAAAGGATTCTGTTTCTCTTCCATCAGGCTCTCGCTTTCTTCTGCAGCTCATTGAGCAGATTCATGGCTTCAAGGGGCGTCAGGGTGTTCAGATCCAGATCCCGCAGGATCCGCCGCAGCTCGTCGGCGGCCAGATCCCCAAAGCTGATCTGGTCGTCCTCCTCGGGACTGAGCACCGGGCGCGGCACGCCGTCGGCCTCCAGCTCCTTGAGATAGCCCTTGGCCTTCTGGATCACCGCCTCGGGCAGCCCCGCCAGCTTGGCGACCTCGATGCCGTAGCTGTCGTCGGCGGCCCCGGGGACGATCTTGCGCAGAAACACCAGCTCGCCCTTCTGCTTTTTTGCGGTGATGTTGTAGTTGCGCACGCCCTCCAGCTCGCCCTCCAGGGCGGAGAGCTCATGGTAGTGGGTGGCAAACATGGTCTTGGCCCCCAGCTTCCGCTTGTCGGCGCAGTATTCCAGCACCGCCCGGGCGATGGCCATGCCGTCGAAGGTGGAGGTGCCCCGGCCGATCTCGTCCAGGATCAGCAGGGAGTCCGCCGTGGCGTGACGGAGGATGTTCGCCATCTCGTTCATCTCCACCATAAAGGTGGACTGGCCGGAGGCCAGGTCGTCCGAGGCGCCGATGCGGGTGAAGACCCGATCCACCACGCCCAGCACCGCGCTCTGGGCCGGGACGAAGGAGCCCATCTGGGCCATGAGGACGATCAGGGCCGTCTGGCGCATGTAGGTGGATTTGCCGGCCATGTTGGGGCCGGTAACGATGGCAACCCGGTCGTCGCCGTCGTTGAGAACCGTGTCGTTGGGGACGAAGAGCACGTCCTTCAAGGTCTGCTCCACCACTGGGTGGCGGCCCTGTACGATGCGCAGCTCCCGGCTGGCCTCCATCTCCGGACAGACGTAGTTGTTGCGCACCGCCGCCTCGGCCAGCGAGCAGTAGGCGTCCAGCGCCGCCACGGCGTCCGCCGCGGCCTGGATCCGATCCACCTGGGAGGCCACCCACTGGCGCAGCTCCGTAAAGTACTCGTACTCCAGGCTGTTGATCCGCTCCCGGGCGGAGAGCAGGGCGTTTTCCAGCTCCTTCAGCTCCGGGGTGAAGTAGCGCTCGTTGGAGACCAGGGTCTGCTTGCGGATATAGTCCTCGGGAACCTGCACGTCCCCGGCGGAGCGGGGGATGTCGATGTAATAGCCGAAAACCCGGTTGTAGCCCACCTTGAGCTTCTTGATGCCGGTGCGCTCCCGCTCCCGGGCCTCCAGCGCGGCGATGCTCTCCGCGCCGTGATCCCGCAGGCCGCGGAGCCGATCCACCTCCTCAGAATAGCCCTCCCGCAGGATGCCGCCCTCCCGCACAGAGAAGGGGGGATCGTCGCAGATCGCCCGGTCGATGGCCGCGCGGACGTCCTCCAGCGCGTCCATGGCGGCGATCTGGCTCAGCTCCTTGCTGCCGAAGGGGGCAAGCAGCTCCTTGAGCCTCGGCAGCACCGCCGCGCAGTTGCAGAGCTCCCGCAGATCCCGTCCGCCGGCGGTGCCGTAGACGCAGCGGCCCACCAGGCGCTGGATGTCGTGGATCTCCCGCAGGGCCAGCATCAGCTCGCCCCGGGCCACCGTCTCTCTGACCAGCTCGCCCACAGCGGCGTGACGCCGCTTGATGGCCAGCACCGACAGGAGCGGCCGCTCCACCCAGGCGCGCAGCAGCCGCCCGCCCATGGGGGTTTTGGTCTTGTCCAGCACCCAGAGGAGGCTGCCCCGCTTTTCCCCGCTGCGCAGGGATTCGGTGAGCTCCAGGCTGCGGCGGGTGGTCCAGTCCAGCTCCATATAGCGCCCGCCGAAAAACACGTCCAGGCGGTTGATATGGCTCAGGTCGAATTTCTGTGTCTCCCGGATGTAGCGCAGCAGGGCGCCGGCGGCGGAAACCGCTTCGCTCTGCCCGTCCAGGCCGGCCTCGTCCACGTCCCGGAAGCCGAAGCGCTCACATACGGCGGCAGCGGCGGGAAGGTACTCAAACAGATCCCGCGGCGGCTCCAGCATGGCGTTCAGCTTCTGGCGGAGGAAGGTTCCGATGGCCCGCTCCTCCAGTGCCCCGCGGGAGAGCAGCGCCTCCCGGGGAGCAAAGCGTCCCAGCTCGTTCAGAATGTGGCTCACCGGATCGTTTTCAAAGGCGGCGCAGCAGAACTCGCCGGTGGACACGTCGCAGAAGGCGACGCCCCCCTTGCCCCCGGTCAGGGAAACGGCGCAGATATAGTTGCTGCGCTGCTCCTCCAGCATGGAGCTCTCGGTGACGGTGCCGGGAGTGATGATGCGGATCACGTCCCGGGCGACCAGCCCCTTGGCCAGGGCCGGATCCTCGGTCTGCTCGCAGATGGCCACCTTGAAGCCCTTGGCGATGAGCCGGGCAATGTAGGCCTCGGCGCTGTGGTAGGGCACGCCGCACATGGGGGTGCGCTCCGCGGGATCCTCCACGTTCCGATCTCGGGTGGTCAGGGCCAGATCCAGCTCCCGGGAGGCGATCTTGGCGTCCTCGTCGAACATTTCGTAAAAGTCACCCAGGCGGAAAAACAGCAGGCAGTCCGAATACTGCTGCTTGATCTCGTTGTATTGCTTCTTCATCGGAGTCAATTCAGCCATGATGCGTCTCCGTTTCTCTCTATAAAAAATTTGCGGTTTCCTTTTCCCCCTATCGGCCTTCGGCCACTTCCCCCCGAGGGGGAAGCAAGGACGCCGTACCTCGTCTTGCCTCCCCCTCAGGGGGAGGTGTCGCCCGGCGTCTCACGCAAGCCGGGTGACGGTAGGGGTTCCCCGTCTTCCAAGTGTTTCAGAATATCTTCGCACACCCCGCGAAAGTTGCGGTTGACATCAGAATTGGCATAGCGCAGTACGCGTAACCCCAGGCTGCGTAAATAGGCGTCTCGTTCCTGATCTGTCCGCTTTCCTTGGTCTTCATAATGTTGCGAACCGTCCAATTCAATCACAATGCCTTTTGAATGGCAGTAAAAATCCACGATAAAGTTGCCGATAATCTGTTGGCGGCGGAAACGTGCCGGGCATTCTCGGAGAAAGATGTACCAAAGCCGGCGTTCTTCTTTTGTCATTTCCTTTCTGAGCTTCCTCGCATTGCCCAGCAGAGTCTTGTTCTGCTCGATTTGCATGATTTGTCCCCCCTATCGGCCTTCGGCCACTTCCCCCCGAGGGGGAAGCAAGGACGCGGCCCCTCGTAACGCTGTCTTTACGACGCTCTCAAAGCATCCGGGGTTCGAATCCCCGCTGACCGGAGCACCTTCCCCGTGCGCGGGGAAGGCTTTGGGGGTCACACGCTGCAGATGGAATAGCCGTCCCTCTGCTCGATTCCAGAAAACATCTCCGCCATCAGTGCCTTGTCCAGTTTCCACGAGGAAATCAAAAAGAATGACACGGCCGGCTTGAGCAGTCTTTTCCCTTCCGCCAGAATTTCCTGCCATTGATCCTTTATGTGATAAAGCGCGTTATAGAGTACGATCCAGTCAAAGCTTGCCGATTCAAGGCCTGTGTGCGCCGCGTCGGCTGTAACAAAAACAATATTGTCCCTTTCCGATACGCGCTTGTCTAAACGACTGCCGTCCAAATCAAGGCATACGACGCTTTCGGCATATTTCGCAGCCGCCAAAGAAAACAGGGCTGTTCCGCAGGCAAGCTCCAAAACCTTTTTCCCTTCCAGGTACTCCCGGAACTGTTCGATCACCCGTTCAAGCTGCGTCATTTTTCGTTTTCCCCCTATTGGCCGGCCTTCGGTCACTTCCCCCCGAGGGGGAAGCAAGGACGCGGTTCTCTTTCATCTCTCAAAGCGCTATCTCTCCGTACAGTGCCCACGTATTACTCGCTGTGATCTTCGCGTTTACAAATTGCCCCACCAGGCTCGGGTCGCCCTTCAGGTGCACCAGCCGGCCGCCGCCTGTGCGGCTGGAGAGGTTGTACTCCGACTTTCCGGTCTCCCCGTCGATCAGCACCCGCAGGGTCTTGCCCTCGTATTCCCGATGCTTTTCTCCGGAGATCCGGTTCGAGAGCTCCATGAGCGCGTCGAAATGCCGCTGCTTGTCGGCCCGGGTGTAGGGATCGGGCATGGAGGCCGCGGGGGTGCCCACCCGCTTGGAGTAGATGAAGGTGAACATGGCGTCGTAGCGCACCTGCTCGCAGAGGGAGAGGGTGTCCGCAAACTCCTCCTCCGTCTCCCCGGGGAAGCCCACGATGATGTCCGTGGTCAGCACCAGATCCGGCATGTAGCGCCGGGCCAGGGCCACCTGATCCAGATACTTCTGCCGGGTATAGCTGCGGTTCATGGCCTTCAGCACCCGGTCATTGCCGGACTGGACGGGCAGATGGAGCTGGTGGGCGCAGTGGGGGCACTCGGCCATGGTGCGAAAGAGCTTCTCCGTGGCGTCCTTGGGGTGGCTGGTCATGAAGCGCAGCACATAATCCCCGGGGATGGCGTCCACCATGCGGATGAGATCCGCGAAGTCCACGCCGCAGTCCAGATCCTTGCCGTAGGAGTTCACGTTCTGGCCCAGGAGCGTGATGTCCTTATACCCCGCCTCGATGAGTTCCCGTGCCTCCCGCAGCACGTCCTCCGGCTTCCGGGAGCGCTCCCGGCCCCGGACGTAGGGCACGATGCAGTAGGTGCAGAAGTTGTTGCAGCCGTACATGATGCTGAGCCAGGCCTTCACCCTGCCGTCCCGCCGCAGGGGAATGCCCTCGGCCACGGCTCCGTCGTTCTTCTCGGTGGCAAAGACCCGCTTTTTGCCGTTCATGGCTTTCTCCAGCAGCTCCGGGAAGCGCCAGAGCTCATGGGGTCCGAAGACCAGATCCACGATGGGATAGGACTTCTTGAGCTTCTCGGCGATGTGGGGCTGCTGCACCATGCAGCCGCAGACGGCGATGAGCTGGCCCGGCCGGGCCTTTTTGGTGTGGTTCAGGGCGCCCACATTGCCGAAGACCCGCATTTCCGCATGCTCCCGCACGGCGCAGGTGTTCACCACGATCACGTCCGCCTGATACTCGTCCCGGGTGAAGCCGTAGCCCATCTCCGCCAGGTAGCCCCGGAGCTTCTCGCTGTCCGCCTCGTTCTGCTGGCAGCCGTAGGTGTCCACCATGGCCAGGGGCCGCTGCCCGTCCGCCGTGACCCGGTCAAAGATCCGTCGGCAGATCTCCTCCTGCCGGGAAATTTCCTCTGTGGGAATCTCTATTCTCTGATAACGCATAGTTCCGTTTCCTCTGCACAAAGATATTCATAGTATTTTATCATAAAAGGGATGGAACTTTCAATAAAAATCAGGTATAATGAACGATAGATTTGACGCGCCGCGCACGTCATCAACCGCGAACCATACATTCCGAATACTCTCCGAAGGAGATCCCAACCATGTCTGTCATCAACATACTCGATCCCCATGTGGCGGATCTGATCGCCGCCGGCGAGGTGGTGGAACGCCCCGCCTCCGTGGTCAAGGAGCTGCTGGAAAACGCCTTTGACGCCGGGGCGCAGAACGTCACCGTGGAGCTGCGGGGCGGCGGGGCTACTTATATCCGCGTCACCGACGACGGCTGCGGCATGGCCCCCGAGGACGCGGGCGTGGCCTTCCTGCGCCACGCCACCTCCAAGCTCCGCGACGCCCGGGGACTGGAGGCCATCGGCACCATGGGCTTCCGGGGCGAGGCTCTGGCGGCCATCTCCGCCGTATCCCATATCGAGCTGCGCACCCGCCGCAAGGGCGATGCGGAGGGCACCCTGGTGACCCTCACCGCCGGTGAGATCGACGAGATGGGCCCCTGCGGCTGTCCGGAGGGCACGACCATGATCGTGCGGGATCTGTTTTACAACACCCCCGCCCGGCTCAAATTCCTGAAATCCGACCGGAGCGAAGCCGCCGCCTGCGTCCAGGCGGCCCTGCGCTGCGCCCTGGGTCGGCCGGAGGTCTCCGTGCGCCTGATCCGGGACGGGGACGAGGAGTTCTTCTCCCCCGGGGACGGGCGGGCGGACTCCTGCGTCTACGCCCTGCTGGGCCGGGATCTGGCCGGCTCCCTGCTCCCCTGCCGGAGCGAGGACGAGGGGCTGCGCGTCTCCGGCTTCGTGTCCAGTCCCTCCGCGGGCCGGGGCAACCGGGGCGCCCAGTATTTCTTCTGCAACGGCCGCTTCATCAAGTCCCAGCTTCTGCAGGCCGCTCTGGAGCAGGCCTATAAAAACAGCCTGCTCACCGGACGCTATCCCGCCTGCGCCCTGTATCTGGAGCTGAGCCCCGGCAGCGTGGATGTGAATGTGCATCCGGCCAAGACCGAGGTGAAGTTCTCCTGCGAGCGCCGGGTCTTCGACCTGGTGTACCATGCGGCCCTCTCCGCCCTGCAGGGGGAGGATCGGCTGGCTGAACAGCCGGATGCCCCCATGCAGGCCCCCAAGCCTTCCCCGGCCCGGCCCGATTTCTTCCGCAGCATGAGCGCCGGGGAATACAGGCAGGCCCAGGCCGCTCCGGCAGACGCTTTCCCGGGCAGCGCCATGCGCCTGCGCTCTCCCGAAATGCATGAGCAGATCCGCCTGGATCTCTCTCCCGCCCCGATTCCGCCCGCTTTCGCCCCGAAACCCCTTGGGGCGACAGGCTTTGCGCCTCCAGCGGCGGAAAAAGTTGTGGAAAACTCTGTTCAAAATGTGGAAAGCAAGGCCGTTCCCGACCACAAGATACTGGGGGAGGCGCTGAAGACCTACATCCTGGTGGAGCTCGGTGAGCAGCTTCTGCTCATCGACAAGCATGCCGCCCATGAGCGTATGAATTTCGACCGCCTCAAGGCCGCCGACCGGGCCGTGATGTCCCAGACGCTGCTGGCGCCGGCGCGGCTGCGCACCACGGAGGCGGACGCGGAGCTCCTGGAGCAGTACGGCGCCCTTCTGGCCGATCTGGGCTTTGAGATAGAGCCCTTTGGCCAGGGGGAATCCATCATTCGCAGCGTCCCGGCAGACATCCTGCCCTCGGACGCGGGCAGCGCCGTGGAGGAGATCCTGGAGAAGCTGCGCCGGGGCAAGGCCCCCGATCCCGCCGCCGCCCGGGATGAGATATTGCACACCGTGGCCTGCAAGGCCGCCATCAAGGCCGGCTGGGGCACCAGTCGGGCGGAGCTGGAGCGGATCGTGGAGGAGGTGCTCTCCGGCCGGGTGAAATACTGCCCCCATGGGCGCCCGGTCTCCGCCGTGCTCAGCAAAAAGGATTTGGAAAAGATGTTCAAGAGGATCGTATGAGCAAGAAGGTCATCGTCGTCTGCGGCCCCACCGCCACGGGCAAGACCGCCCTGGGCATCGAGCTTGCCCTGCGCTGCGGAGGCGAAATCGTCTCCGCCGACTCCATGCAGGTTTACCGCCGCATGGACATCGGCACCGCCAAGGCCACGCCCGAGGAGCGCTCCCGGGTGCCCCATCACATGCTGGACGTGGCCGAGCCCCGGGAGGACTACTCCGTCTCCCGCTACGTGCGGGAGGCGAGCGCGGTCTGCGACGGGCTGCTGGCTGCCGGAAAAGTCCCCGTGATCGTAGGCGGCACCGGGCTATATATCGACTCGCTCCTCTCCGGTCGGGACTTCGCCGGACGGGAGGAGGGGGACGAGGGGCTCCGCGCCGCGCTGAACGCGGACTATGACCGTATCGGCGGGGAGGCCATGCTGGCGCGGCTGCGGGAATTTGACCCGGAACGGGCGGAAAAGCTCCACCCCGGGGACAAGCGCCGCATCGTCCGGGCCATCGAGATCTACCGGCTCACCGGCAAGACAATCACCCGGCACGACGAGGAAACCCGGGCCCTGCCGCCCCGCTACGAGGCCATGACCATCGCCCTGAGCTTTGCCGACCGGGCCGATCTCTACGCCCGCATCGACCGGCGGGTGGAGCAGATGGTCTCCGACGGGCTCTTTGACGAGGTGGAGGGGCTGCTCCGGGAAGGGGTTTCCCCCGCCTGCACCGCCATGCAGGCCATCGGCTACAAGGAGGCCGCCCGGGCCCTGCGGGGCGAAATCAGCCGGGAGGAGGCCGCGGCCCTCATTCAGCTCAACAGCCGCCGCTATGCCAAGCGGCAGCTCACCTGGTTCGGCAGGAACCCCAGCGCCCGCTGGATCCTCTGGGACAGGGAGCCGGACCCGAGCATTGTGAATGAACTGAAAAAAGAATACTGAAATCTTAAAACGGAATAATGATGGCGTCCCCTCCGGGGACAGATTCAATCCATCCCCGAAGGGGATACCGCAATTATTCATTATTCCTTATACGCTATTCCTTTCGACCCTTTTCGTCCCCCGCTCCGGTTTATGATAAGTTGTCCGCGCTTGCGGACAATTACATAAAAAGGAGCAGATATCATGCAAAAGACCCAAAATCTTCAGGACGCATTTCTCAACCAGGCGCGGAAGGATCACCTGATCGTAACCATGTTCCTCATGAACGGCTTTCAGCTCCACGGCGTGGTCAAGGGCTTCGACGGCTTCACGGTGGTGCTGGATTCCGAGGGGAAGCAGCAGCTTATTTACAAGCACGCCATTTCCACGATCGTCCCGCCTCGGCCCTTGCAGCTGGACTGCGATGACTGACCGCTTCGACGCGCTGGTGGCGGCAGCCTTGTTTCTGGCGGCCTGCGCCTGGGTCGCCGCCGCCCTCTGGGGCTGATTCCGTCTGCCGCGGAGCGGCAATTCTACAGAAAAGGAAGCGAGTTCCATGACCATCGCCGAGAACGTGGCCGCGATCCGGGCCGATATGGCGCGCGCCGCACGGGAGGTCGGGCGGGATCCCCGCGAGATCCTGCTGCTGGCCGCCAGCAAAACCAACGACGCGAACCGTGTACGGGAGGCCATTTCCGCGGGTGTGGACGCCTGCGGAGAAAACCGGGTGCAGGAAATGCTGGAGAAGCATGCCCAGGGCGCATACGAAGGCGCGCCGCTGCACTTCATCGGCCATCTGCAGAAGAACAAGGTCAAGCAGGTGGTGGGTCTGGCCGAGCTGATCCACGGGGTGGACAGCCGGGAGCTGCTGGAAACGATCAACCGCGTCGCGGCCGCACGGGGCCTTGTCCAGGATCTGCTGCTGGAGATCAACATCGGGGCGGAGCCGTCCAAGTCCGGCTTCGCCCCCGAGGAGATCCCCGCCGCCCTGGCGTATGCCTCTTCTCTGCCCGCCCTTCGGGTTCGGGGTCTGATGGCAATTCCGCCCATTTGTGTCGCTCCGGAAGAAAATCGCCCTTTTTTTCTCCGAATGAAACAGCTTTTTATTGACAATGGCGGAAAAAAATACGATAATGTATCTATGGATTTTTTATCTATGGGGATGTCCGGCGATTATGTCGAGGCGATCCGCTGCGGATCCAATCTGATCCGGATCGGCAGCGGGATTTTTGGCCCGCGCAGCTATGCCGCGTCTCCCTCAGCATAGCACACTGGAGGCAATACCATGGGTTTCATGGACGAACTGCGAAAACTGACCCAACCCTACGACGACGAGAACGACACCTTTGAGGGCGCGGAAACCAGTCTGCGGGAAGCCCCTCCTCCCCCCAGCGCGGCGCAGCGGGAATTTGAAAGCGTCTTCGGCAACGAGCCGGCCGGTCGGCCGGAGCCTGCGGAGGAGCGCCCGCCTGTGCGGGAGGGCGCCGAGGGCGGCCTCTTCGGCAGTCTGAGCCGCAAGACCAAAAAACCGCCCCGGGAGCGGGTCGTGGACGTGGGCGGCAACGATACCAAGGTCATCCTCTTCAATCCCAGAACCTTTGAGGAGGCCGGCGAGCTGGTCAATCATCTGATGGCCTATCACTCTCTGGTCATGACGCTGGACAACATTCCCACGGAAAACGCCCGCCGTCTGCTGGACTTCATGTCCGGCATCACCTTTGCCCTGCAGGGCAAGATCACCCCGATCTCCGCAAAGACCTATTTCATTTCTCCGGAAAATGTTGACCTGCTCGGCGCCCAGCCGGATCAGCCGGAAACCGACGGTCAGTATTTATAAAAAAGAAAAACATTTATTCATTTGAAAGGTGGATATGGATATGATTACTGCGCAGGACATTCGCGAAAGAAGCTTTGAGCGTGCCCGGATCAACGGCTACGACCCCGCCTCTGTGGACGATTTTCTGGACCAGCTCGCCGACGAGACCGCCGCTTCCCAGAAGGAAAACGCCGTCCTGAAGGCCAAGATGAAGGTTCTGGTCGACAAGATCGAGGAATACCGCGGCAACGAGGAGGCTTTGAACCTGGCTCTCCTGTCCGCGCAGAAGCTGGCCGTGCAGATCGAGAAGGACGCCAAGGAGCGCGCCGCCGCCATCATCGCCGACGCCGAGCGTCAGGCCCAGGAGCGTCTTGGCTCCATCGAAGAGGATGTGGAGACCGAGCAGCGCCATCTGGCCGAGGCCAAGGACGCTACCGCCAAGTACTTCGAGGCCGTCCGCGCCCTTTGCGACGGGCAGCTCAAGAAGCTGGAGGAGATCCGCACCGATTACGTCCCCGAGGAGGAAGCCCCCGTTGAGGAGGAGCCCGTCGAGGAGCCCGCTGTGGAAGATGATCTGAACTTTGATCTGAGCGATGTGGAGAACGTCGCCGCTCACCTGGGTCTGGACAGCACGCAGACCTTCTCTCTCTGATCCTTGCCTCGGGCGGCGCGGGCTCTCCCGCGCCGCAGGGCCTTTTCGGCCCATCCGCAAGCGAAAGGGGCGAGCGCCGCGGCGCACGCCCCTTAGTTCCGTTTATTGGGACGCGCTGACGCGGCCCATCTTCACACAAAACAGGAGAACATCTCTATGTCACAGGATTTCAATGCTACACTGAATCTGCCGAAAACCGATTTCCCCATGCGCGCCGGTCTCCCCAAGCGGGAGCCGGACATGCTCAAGCACTGGGAGGAATTGGATCTCTATAACAAGCTGCTGAAGAAGAACGAGGGCCATCCCCGCTTTTCCCTGCACGACGGGCCTCCCTTCTCCAACGGCAACATCCACATGGGCCACGCCCTGAACAAGACCATCAAGGACTTCATCGTCCGCTCCTATGCCATGCGGGGCTATTACACCCCCTATATCCCCGGCTGGGACAACCACGGCATGCCCATTGAGAGCGCCATCATCAAGGAGCAGAAGCTGAATCACAAGGCCATGAGCGTGGCCGATTTCCGCTCCGCCTGCCAGGCCTATGCCGAGAAGTACGTGCAGAAGCAGATGGAAGGCTTCAAGCGCCTGGGCGTGATCGGAGACTGGGAGCACCCCTACCGCACCATGGCCAAGGGCTTCGAGGCGGACGAGGTGCGCATCTTCGGGATGATGTACCGCAACGGCCATATCTACAAGGGCTTCAAGCCCGTCTACTGGTGCCCCCACGACGAGACCGCCCTGGCCGAGGCCGAGATCGAGTATCACGACGATCCGGTCACCACCGTCTACGTCAGATTCCCCCTGCATGACGACAAGGGCAAGCTGAGCCATCTGGATAAATCGAAGCTCTCCTTCCTGATCTGGACCACCACCACCTGGACGCTGCCCGGCAACCTGGGCATCGCCCTCCATCCGGACGAAAGCTACGCCATCGTGAAGCTCCCCGACGGGAAGATGCTCGTCGTGGCCGAGGCGCTGATCGAGCGCGTCATGAAGGCCGGCGGCGTGGAGAGCTGGGAGATCGTCGAAACCCACCCGGGCGGCTTCTTTGAGAACATGCTGGCGGATCACCCCTTCCTGCCCAAGACCAGCCTGCTGATGCTGGCCGACTATGTCACCATGGACTCCGGCACGGGCCTTGTCCACACCGCTCCCGGCTTCGGCGCCGACGACTACAACACCTGCAGCCGCTACGGCATCGAGATGGTGGTGCCTGTGGACGATCAGGGCCGCCATACCGAGTACGCCGGCAAGTATGCCGGGCTGGGCACCGAGGAGTCCAACCCCATCATCCTCAAGGACATGCAGGACAGCGGCGTGCTCTTCGCCTCGGAGAAGATCATCCACAGCTATCCCCACTGCTGGCGCTGCAAGCAGCCCGTCATCTTCCGGGCCACGCCCCAGTGGTTCTGCTCGGTGGACTCCTTCAAGGAGGAGGCCATCCGGGCCTGCGAGGATGTGAAATGGATCCCCGGCTGGGGCAAGGAGCGCCTGGCCGCCATGATCCGGGAGCGCAGCGACTGGTGCATTTCCCGCCAGCGCCGCTGGGGCCTGCCCATCCCCGTGTTCTACTGCGAGGATTGCGGCAAGCCCGTCTGCACGGAGGAGAGCATCGAATCCGTGGCCGCCATCTTTGAGAAAGAGGGCAGCAACGCCTGGTTCGACCGGGACGCCGCCGCCCTTCTCCCCGAAGCCTTTACCTGCCCCCACTGCGGCGGGAAGCACTTCACCAAGGAGACCAACACCCTGGACGGCTGGTTTGACTCCGGCTCCACCCACTTCGCCGCCATGCAGCGGGACCAGGGCTTCTGGCCCTGCGACATGTACATGGAGGGCGGCGACCAGTACCGCGGCTGGTTCCAGTCCTCGCTGCTGGTGGCCGTGGGCGCTCTGGGCAAGGGCTCGCCCTATCGGGAGTGCCTGACCCACGGCTGGACCGTGGACGGCGAGGGCAAGGCCATGCACAAGTCCCTGGGCAACGGCGTGGATCCGGCCGAGCTGATCCGGGACTTTGGCGCCGACATGATCCGCCTCTGGGCCGGCTCCGCCGACTACCATGTGGACGTGCGCTGCTCCAAGGAGATCTTCAAGCAGCTCAGCCAGAACTATCTGAAGTTCCGCAACACCGCCCGCTACTGTCTGGGCAACCTGGACGGCTTCGACGCCGACAAGCTGGTTCCTCCGGAGGAGATGCTGGAGCTGGATCGCTGGGCCGTCACCAAGCTCAACGAGCTCATCGAAAAGGTGACGGAGGCGTACCGGAACTACGAGTTCCACGTGGTCTCCCATGCCATCAACGATTTTTGCGTGGTGGAGCTCTCCAGCTTCTACCTGGACATCATCAAGGATCGGCTGTACTGCGAGGAAAAAGACGGCCTGAAGCGCCGCAGCGCCCAGACCGCCCTGTTCCTGATCCTGGACAGCATGACCCGTATGTTCGCCCCCATCCTGGCCTTCACCTGCGACGAGATCTGGCTGGCTATGCCCCACCGAGCGGCTGACGACCGGCGCAACGTGGTGCTCAACACCATGAACGCCCCCTTCACGGCCTACGGGCTCTCTGCCGAGGCGCTGGAGAAGTGGGACAAGCTCATCGCTCTGCGCAACGACGTGAACGGCGTGCTGGAGCGCGCTCGCGGCGAGAAGCGCATCGGCAAGCCCCTGGAGGCCGCCGTGACCCTTCGGGCCGAAGATCCCTCTGCGCAGGAGCTTTTGGAGAAGGATCTGTCGGATATGGATCTGGCGGATCTGCTCATCGTGTCCCGGTGCCTGGTCGGCGAGGACGAGCCGGAAAACGCCATCTCCGCCAACGGGGCCGCCTGGCCCGGCGTGCGCATTTCCGTGGCCGAGGCCCCCGGAACCAAGTGCCCCCGCTGCTGGAAGCATTCGGTCAGCGCCGATCCGGACACCGGACTCTGCCCCCGCTGCGCAGAAGTTGTGGCAAAGCTGGCCTAATTCTCAAAAAAGCCACAAGCAGTAGTTGCAAAACGCGGAAAAATGGGGTACAATAGATAAGAGCAACCATTATTTCCGTGCAAGAACAGCGGGCCGCGGGTCTCCCGCGGCAGATAGGAGAAAGATATGCTGTACGCGATCGTAGCCGTGCTGGTCATCATTGCAGACCAGTGGATCAAACTGAACGTCTCCAAGCCCGGAATCGTTCCGATCTTTCCGGAAACCACCGAGCTGATCCCCGGCTTCCTGAATCTGACCAACTACAGGAACGACGGCGCCGCCTTCGGCTTCCTCAGCGGAAGCAACGCCACGGTCTGGTTCATCATCATCGCCGGCGTCTTCACCGTCCTGGTGATCCTGGCTCTGGCCACCCGCTTCATCAACGGGCCTCTCGCCCGCTGGAGCATCGTGCTGGTCACCGCCGGCGGCGTTTCCAACTGCATTGACCGGGTCATCAACTTCAACCCCGGCGGATACGTGCAGGATATGTTCCAGTTCGCCTTTGCCAAGTGGTTCCCCATCTTCAACCTGGCGGATGTGTTTATCTCCGTCTTCTGCGTCGTATTTATCCTCGCCATCCTCTTCGGACACGACCGCAAGAGCGAGGATGAGGATCTCGAGTTCGTCGAGGACGAGGAGGAAGCGCTGGAGGAAGAGGAAGAAGAGCAGCGCCCCAAGCGCGTTTCCCGCAAGGAGCGCAAGGCCGCCGAGAAGGTCGCGCTCCAGGAGGAGGAAGTGGAGGAGGAGCCCGTCAAGCCCGCCCGCAGCAGCCGGAAGGCGCGCCAGGCCCGCTATGACGAGGAGTATGAGCAGTACAAGGCCGCGCAGCGCGCCCGTCAGGAGGCCCAGCCGCCCGCTCCCGCCGCCACGGTGGAGAACCCCAGCTTTGATCCCTCCGATCCCTTCGCCGAATGGGAGCGCGCCAATGCCGCGCAGCAGCCCGCACCGAAGGCGGAGCCCGTTCCGCCTCCCGCTCCGGCTCCGCGCCCGGAGGTGGATCGCAGCGCCCTCGCCGCGGATCCCCAGTTCAGCAGCCGTCCCGCCCCGCAGCCCGCGCCCAAGCCGGCTGCCAGGCCCAAGCCGGCGCCCCAGCCCGTGCAGGAGGACTTCTCTCTGGACGACATCCTGGCGGAGTTCAAGTAAAACATGGACGAAGAGAGTATTCTCCAAGTCACAGCAGAGGAGAGCGGCGAGCGCATCGACGCTCTCCTTGCGCGTTTTCTCCCCACGCTCTCCCGCAGCGCCGCCCAGCGTCTGCTGGAAGAGGGGCGGGTGCTCCTGTCCGACCGGCCTGTGAAGAAAAACTACCGGGCCGTCGCCGGGGATCGCTTCACCGTCTCCCTGCCGGAGGCGGAGGAGATCCCGCTGGTTCCCCAGGACATTCCCCTGGACGTGGTCTTTGAGGACGACGATGTGATCGTGGTCAACAAGCCCCGGGGCCTGGTGGTGCATCCCGCGCCGGGGCACCCGGACGGCACCCTGGTCAACGCCCTGCTCTGGCATTGCGGGGACAGCCTATCCGGCGTCGGCGGGGAGAAGCGGCCCGGCATCGTCCACCGGATCGACAAGGACACCTCCGGTCTGCTGATCGCGGCCAAGAACGACCTTGCCCATCAGGCGCTGTCGGCGCAGCTCCAGGATCGGAGTCTGTCGCGCACCTACGAGGCCGTGGTGCGCGGCAATCTGCGGGAGGCTGCCGGGACGGTGGATCGGCCCATCGGCCGCCATCCCACGGATCGCAAGCGCATGGCCGTGGTTCCCGGCGGACGCCCCGCCGTGACGCACTGGGCGGTGATCGACCGCTACAAAGGCTATACCCACGTCCGATGCAAGCTGGAGACCGGACGCACCCATCAGATCCGGGTCCACATGGCGAGCATCGGGCATCCGCTGCTGGGCGACGGCATTTACGGCGCGCCCAGCCCGGAAAAGGGCCTGGAAGGCCAGTGCCTCCACGCCCGGGCCCTGCAGTTCGTCCATCCCCGCAGCGGGGAACGCGTGGAGCTGGAGACGCCGCTGCCCCCCTATTTTCTGGAAGTCCTGTCCAAACTCGGTCCCGCGATCGGCTGATCCGGGCAACATGAAAGGAGCGACTCTATGGATATCAAGAAGATCGGCCGGCTGATCCTGGCCGCGCTGCTGATCATCGGCGGCATCATCCTGGCGGTGAAGCTCATCTCCGGCGCTTTTGCTCTGTTGAGCGGCGCGTTGGACACCATCCTGGGCATCGTGTTGATCCTGGCCCTGGCGGCTATCGTGATCTGGATGTTCCGCTACGCCGCGAAGAACAAGAAATGAACAAATCAACGCAGACCGCCCGCGGGAATTGAACCCCCGGGCGGTCTGCATAATTGTATTCCACTGCTTCCCAAATCCTTTTGAGGAAGGGCGCCAAAGTCAGGTCAAACCATCGGTTTTCAGCGAAAAGGCTTCGGATTGTTGGTCAATCCAAGAATATAATCCGCAGACACGTTATAGTATTTCGCAAGCCGGATCAACACGTCCGTGGGCACGTCTCGCTGGCCCAGCTCATAATTGCTGTACACCTGCTGCGAGCAGTTCAGGTAAGCGGCAAGCTCACGCTGCTTCAGGTCCCGGTCTTCCCGAAGGTCTCTTATGCGCGGATACATGCTGCCACCCCCTTTGTTTGATAAGGATGATAGCATACCGCGTTTTGTTGTATTGACTTTTACTGCAATTTGCGGTATCCTTTTTTATGGAAAGAGGCGACGTCATAAAGCACGGTTTTTTACCTCGTTATTCTTTGCCGCCGACATGAAATAAATACATATTTGGAGGAGTAGTATGAATCAATTGAAAAAAGCGCTTGCCCTGCTGCTGGCAGTATTGCTGTGTATTTGCGCATTGTGCGCATGTGGGGGAGTCAGTCGCAGATCCAGCCGCGACAACAAGCAAAGTACCAGTTCTGGCTCTCTTTCTTCGATTCCACCCGTTTCTTCTTCCCCTTCTGATGATATTGAATTATCTCTCGTGACCCCATCCTTCAAGGAGGCTATGGATCAATACGAGGCGTTCATGGACTCTTATATCGAATTCACAAAAAAGCTCGGTGAGGATCCCTCCAACACTGAGCTCCTGCTGCAGTTGAACGACTATATGGAAAAGTATACTGCGGCCATGCAGGCCTTGGACGAGATAGACGAGGACTCTCTTTCTCCCGCCGATGAGGCGTACTATTTGCAGGTCACCATGCGTGTTGAAAAAAGCTCTTGGAGGCATCCCAGAAGAACGGATAAGCGAAAGGATCCTGCATCCGATCGAATGCAGGATCCTTTTCGTTAAACAGGTGTTCTTCCAGGGTTTTCCGCTGTGTCTCTTACTTCTCCAGGGCCTTGTAGGTGAAGGCCGCCAGGGCAGCGCCGATCAGGGGCGCCACGATGAAGACCCAGAGGCAAGCCAGGGGCTCGCCGTTGCCCGCGACAGCCGCCACCACGGCGGGGCCGAAGGAGCGGGCCGGGTTCACGGAGGTGCCCGTCAGGCCGATGCCGAAGATGTGCACCAGGGTCAGGGTCAGGCCGATGATCAGACCGCCGAAGGAGCCGTGCTTGGCGTTCTTGGAGGTCACGCCCAGGATGGTCAGCACGAAGATGAAGGTCAGCAGGATCTCCACGAGCAGGCCCGCGATCCAGCTGTCGTGCACGCCGCCAAGGCCGTTGGTGCCAAGTCCGCCGGTCTTATCCTCCACGCCGCCCAGCTTGAAGATCAGCACCAGCAGCGCCGCGCCAAGCAGCGCGCCCAGGCACTGGGCGATCACGTAGCCCACGAAGTCCTTTTTGGACATGCCGCCGGTGAGCAGCACGCCCAGGGACACCGCGGGGTTGATGTGGCAGCCGGAGATATTGCCCACGCAGTAGGCCATCCCCACGATCACCAGGCCGAAGGCCAGGGCCGTCAGGATGTAACCGCCGCCGGCAGCCGCGTCACAGCCCACCAGCATCGCCGTGCCGCAGCCCAGCAGCACCAGGGTACAGGTTCCGATCAGTTCCGCAAGATACTTTTTCATGTTTTTCCCTCCTTAAGTATGTTTCCGTTTCCGGTGAGCTTTTGATGCGGAAAGCCTTGCTGCGTTTCCGCAAGCTGTTTGCGCTCACCCGTTCCGGGGATAGCAAAAAGCTGCGCAGACAAGGCCCGCGCAG
>JAEEGI010004254.1_pt1 | contig 33633 bp, 32 predicted proteins | sample 8958751 | NCBI WGS metagenome assembly JAEEGI01 (sample SAMN16246545, study PRJNA631951) | gut metagenome | biome: gut microbiome; feature: rumen; material: KS-attached | host: Bos | place: Iran: Karaj | collected 2018-10
AACGCACTCAAGCAAAAGAAAATTTGGCAAACAGCATGCCATTTTTTGGCAACACAGAAAGAATTCGCCCCCAGAGGATTTGAAGAACCCTGCCGCTTTGACGTGCTGAGCGCACGCGTCTATCAAACCCCGCTCCAGTTTACGCACATCAAGAACGCCTTCGAAGGCACGCAAGTCATCCCCCACATTTAATACGGCTACCAACCCACGCACTAGCCGGTTAGCAATCTATTTCCAAAGATTATTAAAATTTTCCTATTTAAGGATTTGTTACTTGATTGCTAGGGCTGCATTCAGCAATTTAGCAGACACACCATGAGAACGAAGGAATTTCGCAATCTTCTTATCACGTGCAGCAAACCTTTTATTTGCTTTGGCTTCACCCGTAGCTTCGCCTTCGTGGCGAGCGGTACTCACACACGCATTAAATTCGTCTCTATCGATCATACTCGTTGCCACCTTCTTGATAAATTCACTCGTTGAATTACCGACCTTCATAAGCTCATAGACCTTTTCAATGACTTCACTTTTGCCTTTGGGCATTCGCGTCGCCGTCGGCATATCCTTGAAAATTTCAATCCACTCATTTTCAGCCGAATATTTCGTCTGCGGAGCGTACTTGGTCAAGTCTATTACAATATACCTTTTTTGAGGGTAGATAGGCAAGGGGGTAGTTTTTTCCATGTCCGAGCAACGGAAAAGAGCTAGTTCCTCGTGGTAACTCTTGCAAAAATCCACCTCGAAATTGCATATCCAAATAGAATAAACGTATGGCATGCGGTATGGATGAGCCTTCAGCTCCTTTTTTGTCATTCCACTATCCATGACCATTTTTGCATTAATCGATAACAGAGCAGAATAAAGCTCTATGCGACCGAGAAGATCTTCGTGACGTGCACGCTGCATTTCTATATCAATATATTGTCCATCCATAGTCCGTGCATGAATGTCAAAACGAGCAATTTTTCTGTTTTTCGCAGGTGTCATCACATTTATTGTCGGTTTAAGATGTTCTGCATAAACAAACCTATGTTCCCCCTCCAAATGTAAAACGGCATTCAAAAAATGAATGAGGTTCTGCATCTTCTCAAAAATTTTCTTGAAAACAGGATCATACGTCGGATCGAAGAACATACGTTTCTTCAACTCCGCAACCTTCTTCAAAATCGCCAACTGGCGAGCCCTTCTGCGATTTGCCTTGCATTTCTTTTTACGATTCTCCTTCATGCACCATTCTCCGAAAAAGAAAAAACATCCAAAATTCATTGGATGTCTCGGCACACAATTTCGAACCGCAAGAGGAAATGTAGAATACACCCTTATTTTGGCAAGGCTTAATTTGTAAAAAAATGGTAATTTTTTAAGACACTGAAAATTCTTTTCTACTTCCAAACGGCTTTGCGGTTGTATGTTCCTTGACGCAGTTGGACATGCAAGTGTTCGTTCTCCTTCCCGATATCTTCGTGCAGAACCGTATAACGTTTTCCCAAATTATCACGCACCATTTGCGCTATCTGCTTACGATTTTCAAGGCTACCCATATTTTTGATTCTAAAGTCGAGTGCAGCCCCCACATAATGAGCAGACCTTTCTGAATGCCCCTCGTAATCATTGGCACTTGTAATTAGCGGCTTGAATTCGTCATCATTCATTGCTGTATGATAAACGCTCACGACCACAGAAATTGCACTGTCCATTTCTGGGCGAAGCATATTGAAATTCACTCCCGATTTCTGCAACGTCATCGAAAGCATCTGCTCATGAAATTCCTGTTGAGCAGAGTCGCGGTGCATTTCAACATAATGCTCAACAATCTCCGTTTGAGGATCGCATTCGGAACTATTCTCGTCACCAAGGATACCGTCCAGAATCGAGAAGACCCCGATAGCAAGGCTCTTGAGTAGCGTCCATATTCCACAAAGAATGGTGAGTAAACCAGACCCAATTCCACTAAGCATCTTTTCTAGAATTTCAGCCATGCACCACCACCTTGCTAAAAGATCCCTTTACATATCGCTTTTAATTTGCACTACGTAAACAGCTTCATTGCATTTTCCCAAGAAATTTTCTTCCAGTCCTCGCCTGCTATTTTCTTGCATTGAGTAATGCGGCTACGCAAATGTCGCGGAAGCGAGCTTTTTAAATGACGCCCCGGAATAGGCGTATCCGTTCCAAACAAAATACGATCTACAAGATTTTCATTTTGTGCAGCAGCCACAAGTTGCACAAAATGTTCATGCGGCATAAACGAAGTATCTACAAGAGTATTCGGGCAACAGCGAAGCATATCAATAGCTTGCTGAATCGGGCGCCCATGAGCAAGAACGACTCGGACATCGGGGAATTCCGCACAAATTCGCTTGTACATTCCAGCTTCGCATTCTTCATGTTCGCCAGTATGGAGTTTTATGAATAGACCTCGCTCACGTGCAATTTCAAATACTCGCCGTAAATCACGTCCATTCGGTTTCCAATTTTCAGAAACACCATGAATTTTCAGTCCACAGATTTTGCCACCAGCATCATTCATGTACTGCGACAAATCTCGTGAACGTTTCAGCATGTCGTGCGTTACCCACAAGATTGGCTTGGCACGGCCTTCCGAAAGATCATGCATCGCGACACGCTCTTCTTGCAAGAAATCAGGATCATCGGTAACAACGGTACTCGTGCTAGAATACGCAAAATGCGTAATTCCAGCACATCGCAAGGTGCGCAATATTCGTGGCGGCGTGTAGTAGTCGTCAAAATACTGTCCCATGTGCACATGAAAATCGAAGAGCAAGCGTTCAAACCAAGCTAAGCGATTAGTTGTTGCATGAAAGAAATCGTCAGCAACAATATAGATCGTTTATTCAATTAATATTTCTTACCCAAATCATTGTTTGAATACGCCTTCATCATTCCAAGCTTTCATTGTATTCTTGAACCATGCACCATAACCTTCACCTGGTTTCTTGGGTGTTGGAAATTTAGGATGTTTCCGGCTTAATTTACCCTTAAATTCTAAGAACGCAACAATTCCATAGATGACCAAAGCAGACAAGACTTCGCCTGCAATGATTGTCGAATCCCCCTGTTCCATAGGAAACATCATGTGTATCACACCAACGACGATTGCCGCAGGAATCAAACCGACAATAAAGACTCTTAACACCTTGTATAAAATTTTGCGGAAGACAATAGTGATGGTCATGGCAGCTATTGTCGCGGCGATCAAAAGTGCAATCTTACCAGCTTCAAAACTATTTAAGTAGATTAAAGCGACAACTGCTGCAATTTCCAAAAGCACAGCAATTGTTGCAAATATATTTTGCACTCGGATTTCATGCCAAATAACCCAATCAGCCTTTAGTTCTGGAGGAATACCTTCCCATGCTCCCTTGTTTTTAGGAGTTTTCTTACTCCAGTCGATGTCGGTCAAACGCTTTGGTGGCGTAGTCAATGATTTGAAAAATAATGCGAACTTACCCGGTCTCTTTTGAACCTCAGTGGGTTCATTTGGTGTTTCGCCAACTTCTGGCGAAGCATCGTTATTTTGAGCTACATTTTCATTTTCTTCGGACATAGTGAACCTCCGTTGGTTTTGTTAAACTTTTTCTTTTCGCATTTTCGCCTTGGCTTCTTCAACGAGTTTACGATTCAAGTGAGCGGCCTTGCAGAAATGCGGAGCAACCTTTAAATAATCACCTCCGCTTTCATTAAAATTACGGACAAGGCATGGAGCACAATACTGTTTATCCTCACAGTCATAGCATTGCGGAATTGCTGATTTTGTCAAGTTTCGCAACATATTCAGTTGTGGAGACTTTTCCCAAATATCCTTGATGGGTTGCTCGCGGACATTGCCGCAAGCCATCCCCTGCCACCCGCTACAGGGATATACAATACCGTCGCTTGCGATGCAGAGATTGTCCATGCCGACACCACAAAATGGTCGTTTGCCCCATTCTTCACGAGACACAGGTGGTATGGGGGTGTCGGTGAAATCAAGGTAATCCTTATCGAACTGGATAATATCCTTAAGCAGATCTTCTGTCTGCTCTATTGTTAAGCGTTCTGCAAGATTGTCAGTCGTGAAGTCGTAGCGAGCCATCATCACATAGTCGGTTTGCGCTTTGCAATTTCGCTTGTAGGCGTATTTCAGGACATCCTTATAGGAGTGGTAATTAGTCTTCATTACGGGGCAACTGATTTGCACAGGAATATTCGCCGCAATCAAAGTGTCAATAGCTGCTTTAGTCTTTTCGCAACTTCCTTTGAGTTGTGTGATATGGTCATGTTCTTCTGGGTTAATACTGTAGAGAGAGGTCTGAACCAATGCTGGATTAACCTCTTTTAGAACACCAATCATCTTTGAAGTAAGCAAAGTAATATTAGATAGTATTGTAAAACTGAAATCTAATTCACGAGCCTTGCGAAGAATTTTTTCTGCATCGGGATGCAAAAAAAATTCTCCACCGGAAAGCGTCAATCCTATGGTTCCTAAATCGTGAAGTTGTTGCAAAATGTTTTCAATAACTTCGTATGGCAATACCACATTTTTTAATTCATGTGGAATGTAGCAATGAATACATTTTTCGTTGCAGCGGTTAGTGGTTTCAATTTGACAACTATAGATTTGCGGATGTTCGCGATAATGCACTCCCAAAACTTCTTGTGTGTCGGTATACAACTTTTCGTCATCTGGATTTTGCTGTGCATTATATTTAAATAGAGTCTTCGGGTTTTCCGCATAACTAAAGTATGTGTCTTTTGCGGCGCATTCTTCAGCGGTTTCTCCTGATACCAAATAGCGGTCTGCTACCAAGGAATCTAAGAATTCCCTCATATCGTTTTGAATATCTGCCGGAATGACATCTTCAAAATATTCGCACGCTTTGATGGATAATTCTTCAAGGCTTTGGGGTTCACGAGAAAGAACTTCAAGAAAAGCTTGACCTTCTTGAGTGTAAGTGCGATCGTGTTTTGTGAGTTGGCTTTTGATATAGCCATACTCACCGATAGAACGGATAAAGGTGTCTCGGGATTGACGATAGAACATAGTTTTATTCTTCGCTTTACAATATTCTAATAAGTCGACAAAACACCGAAGTGAGGATTTTGATAGCGGAATAGGTGTAGAATTTTTTAAATATTTGGGATCTAGCAAGTTAGATAGTGCTGCGTTTAAAAAGTTTTTTAATTTATTATCTGTAGTAGATAAATAAATTTTGTTTAGTGCGTTGAAATGTGCTTTGACAGATTTAGATTTGCATAGAGAATCAAATACTTTATTGTAATCTGTTTTCATACATTGTCTCCAGAAAGAAACGATGAAATTTGTTTTTTTAATTCTTCAAGTTCTCGATTTATGTCCTCTACAACCATTGCTCGTATTGTCTTTTCGTCCTCATTAGGAAACATTTGCGAATAAGTATTTAATGTATTTGTGAAAAAAGAGGGAGAGGATGTGCGTTGGATAAAATCAACGATAATCTGTCTAATTGCCTTACCGTCCATAAGAATTCCTTTGTTAAAAAGAACACAAGCTCCAAAGAACGCAAGGGGTGTAGTCCCTTGCAATGGAGATTTTGTTATTTTTTTACTGGGCTCGATCGCATTCTCTACACATCCAATCGGAACCATAATCATTCGTCGGGCATCCTGCGGCGAAGCTGCCGGTCGGATTGTTCTTTGCGATAAGACGGGGCTTCTTGTAAGCCATCTTCTTTGTAGTCTTCATAATATACCTCATGAGTATATCCCTCTGGTTTTTGCAGATTGCACCGCGAGGGTGGCAAAGCAATCTGTTTTTTGCATATGCAAAAGTTCACTAGGCGTAAAGCCTAGAGTTTTTCCCTGTCCTGAAATGATTTAAACCGATTTTGTTAGAAAACAAAAAAGGCGCAGATCGTTGCATTTACCTAGATGGGGCTCTCGACTGCCTCTGAACGATAAACGCAAACGACCCACGCCCCATAACGGGCAACAGAACCGCTCAATAGGGATTGCTTCGTACCTTACGGCACTTCGCAAAGACAAAGCGGTTTGTCGAAATACGCCCAAAAAAGCCATAAAAGTATGGCTAAAAACGTATCTACGTGAGCGTTCGCCCTGTCCTCGTTCATAGAAATTGTCGAGATTTCATCTAGAGGGCAAGAACAAAACTCTATTTCGAACAGAAAGATAACATTATTTTTTGAAAAAGGACAAACTGTATAAATTTTTATTACGAAAATCGATTAATGTCAATAAATTTTTTCGGAGAACGGTCACATAAATACACTTTTTCGTTCGAGAAAAACCATCTCATCTACACGAAACCGAACCAAACAGCGTAATTCATAAAAATTAGGCAAATTCCTTGTAGTCTAAAACAAACCGTTTTCCTTCAAGACTTTCGCCGAAACTCCACTTTTTAAGAACTTTTGGCGAAAAGCACACCTTTTCAATAAATCATTTTACATTTCACACGCATCATACGATACTATTATTAGCATAAGGAGTTTTTATGATCGGAGCAATTATCGGCGATACCGTCGGTTCCATTTACGAATTCGACAACTACAAGGCTAAGGATTTCGAGCTGTTCCCCGACGGGGTCTCGCCCACGGACGATAGCATTCTCTCGTTTGCCACGGCGGACTGGATTATGCGTGGGGGCGAAGTGTGGAAGTATTATGTCGATTACGCAAGCAAGTACGAAAGCCCTGTGGGCGGCTACGGCGGCGGATTTACCAATTATGTCGCCAAGGCACGTCGCGACGGATTTGGCACGCCATACAACAATTGCGGTAATGGTTCTGCCATGCGCGTTTCGCCGGTGGGTTGGGCGTTCAACACCAAGGAAGAGGTGCTCGCCAAGGCCAAGGAATCTGCCGAATGCACGCATAACCATCCCGAAGGAATCAAGGGAGCACAGGCGACAGCACTTGCGATTCTCATGGCTCGCATGGGAGCTAGCAAGGATGAAATCAAGACGACCATCGAAAGCGAGTTCGGCTATAATCTGAATTTCACGATTGACGAACTGCGTCCGGCCTACAGCTGGTCTTATCCGGGAGCAGCACTTTGCCAAGGGACTGTTCCGCAAGCCATCCGCTGCGTCTTGGAAGCGACGGACTACGAAGACGCTATCAGAAACGCGGTGTCCCTCGGTGGGGATAGCGATACGCTCGCCTGCATTGCAGGGGGCATCGCCGAAGCGGTTTTCGGCATTCCGAAAAAGATCTATACGGTCGGCATGAACATTCTCAAGTACTACTTCCCGGAACCGCACAAACTCGTGACGGAATTCGAGAACAAGTACGGGAATCGGATTTTGCAATAAACATTGCCGGGATTCCTCCCAAATGGTCAATTTTTCAGCGATTAGCCTCAAAAAACACACTATTTCGTTCGGAAAAATGTATATTCTATACACAAAACCGAACGAAACGATGTAATTTATGAAAATCAAACGTGACATAATTGACATTTTTAGGAACTGGAAAGATAGCTCAGACCGTAAACCATTGTTGCTCATGGGAGCAAGACAGATAGGAAAGACCTGGGCAGCAGAAACATTCGGCAGCGAGTGTTTTGAATACACCGCTACATTCAATTTCGATAAGCAGCCAGAAATCAAGACAGCATTTCAAACATCCAAAGATCCCGAACGAATTATACGAGAGCTAGTCCCCTATAGCAATGTTCCCCTAATTGCAGGTAAAACGCTTTTGATATTCGACGAAATTCAGGAATGCGAAGAGGCTTTGAACAGTCTCAAATACTTCTGTGAAGACGCCCCCGCTTACCACATTATAGCGGCAGGATTACTTTTGGGGGTTGCCGTTCGCAAGCGCAAAATGACAGTCCCCGTCGGAAAAGTTAAAGTTATCCGAATGCATCCAATTTCGTTCATGGAATTTTTGCGAGCTTCTGACGAAAAAACATTTGAATATGTCAACTTACAAACCGAAGCAAAGCACCTGCCAACCATCATATTAAACAAACTCATTCTCGAATACAAACGCTACATGATCTGCGGAGGCATGCCCGAAGCCGTCAAGGCCATGCTAGAAGACAAGGGTGCGGCAGCAATCGACGAGGTCCTTCAAGATATCCTTGATATGTACGAACTTGATTTTTCAAAATATGCAGACCCAAAAGAGATTCCCCGCATCCAAGCTATCTGGAAAAGTCTTCCATCGCAGCTCGCCAAAGAAAATCGCAAATTTATATTCAAAGTAGTCCGGCCCGGAGCTCGTTCTAAAGATTACGAAGACGCTTTACTTTGGCTGGAAAGTGCTGGAATGATTCACCGGGTATGCAATATTACAAAGCCCTCTATGCCGCTTTCTGCTTATGCAGAACCCAACATATTCAAAGTTTATGCATCCGATTGTGGGCTGTTAAGACGGCTAGCCAAACTTCCGGCAAGCGTTATTATGGATCCTGTGGCTAACTACACCGAATTCAAAGGAGCTTTAGCCGAGAATGCGGTTCTGCAATCGCTGCTTCCTATGCTCGACACAGATCCCTACTATTGGTCCTCTGACGCCAAAGCGGAAATTGAATTCGTTATACAATGGAACGACGAAATTATACCTATTGAAGTCAAAGCAGAAAATTGCATTAGCGGAAAAAGCCTTACAGTTTATAACGAGAAGTTTGCCCCCAAACATCGCATCCGTTTTTCGATGCTGAATTTACAGCAAAACTCAGGGTTACTGAGTTGCCCTGCCCCAATGGCGGAGCTGTTCGTGAAATTTTTGAGTTTTTGACGGGATTACCGGCTTTTTCTAATTTTCGAGCATGTTCCATCCGATCCGACATTTTATCACGATTACAAAACATCGAAACGAAGTAATTCGGCTTTGCGTCAAGGCCGGTATCGGGTTGCAGGGGTTGTTCCACGATTTGTCGAAGTATAGCCCGACCGAATTTATTCCGGGTGCAAAGTATTACACGGGCAAGGAATCGCCGAACAACGGCGAGCGCCGCGACACAGGCTACAGCCTCGCATGGATGCACCACAAAGGCCGTAACAAGCACCACTTTGAATTCTGGTACGATTACGATATGAAGACAAAGAAAATCGTACCGATGGACATGCCGGACCGCTACATCAAGGAGATGTTCTGCGACCGCGTGGCCGCCTCCAAGACGTACAACAGAGAGACCTACACGCAAGAATCGCCGCTCCTTTACTTGACGAAAAGCACCGCCCACGAGAAGATGACGGAAACCACCTATAAAAAATTACTGTTCCTGTTGCAAAAGCTGGCCAAAGACGGCGAAAAAGAAACGCTTCGGTTCATGCGGCATTGCAAGGAACTGCCGACGGAATAAAATCACCATGCACAAGGGGCTGCTCTTGGGCGGCATACAATATGAGGATGCGTGAACCCTTGCGAGCAACCGCACAAAAAAGTATATTTACAGGAGATGCCCGCTCGGAGGCGGGCATGACATTAATGAATCGCGAATGTTCGCGGCACATCGACCCGCACTGCGGGTTCACTTGAACGGAAAGGCAAATTATGGAACTTGGAAGAATCAACCGCGCACGCGTCGAATCCATCACGCCGCAAGGCTACTACTTGGAACTTGAAACCGGCGGAAGCGTGCTCCTCCCCGGCAACCGCAACAAATTCACGCTCGTCGAAGGCGAAATCATCGACGTGTTCATTTATACGGACTCCGAAGACCGTCCCATCGCAACGCTTGACAAGCCGCTCGCGCAAGTGGGCGAATTCGCAGTGCTCACAGTCAAGGAAGTGAACCGCGTCGGAGCATTCTTGGACTGGGGCCTGAACAAAGACTTGTTCCTCCCCTTCAAGCAGCAACTCGGCGAATTGCAGAAAGGCGACCGCTGCGTTGTCTTTGTTCTCGAAGATGAGAAGAGCGGACGCATCATCGCCACCGAAAAAATCAAGAGCTTCATCGACCCGGACACGAACGACCTGCACATCGGCCAGCGAGTCGAACTTGCCGCTTACGAAGTCACGCCCGATTACGTCGATTGCCTCGTCGATTACCGCTACACGGGCCGCCTCATGATGCAGCCCGGCATGGACCGCATCTACATCGGCGACACGATGCCCGGATTCATCCAGCGTTTCACTAGCGACGGCAAAATCACGCTCAACTTGACGCCAGTCGGCTACAAGGGTATGATGAAGAGCGATAGTCCAAGCGCCATCATGCAAAAGCTCGAAACCGCAGGCGGATTCCTCCCCTACGGCGACCACACCGACCCCGAAACCATCCGTCGCGAATTCGGCATGTCCAAAAAGACGTTCAAGAAAATCATCGGCACGCTTTTCCGCGAAGGCAAAATCGAAATTTCGGACGAAGGAATCCGGGCGGTTTAATCAATAAAAGGAGATCCCCGAACACTTCGACATAAGGTTGGTGAGCCTGCCGAACCAAACCAATCAAGTTCAGAGCATCGCAGGTCGGGGAAGACTGACGCGAAAGAAAACTCTATAAAGAAAGCCGCATTTTTGCGACTTTTTTCATTTTCAAGATTCGTGCGGATCAACGTCCGCACTTCTCGATTTTTTAGAAATTCACTTCGTCGGCGTTCAGCACACGAATTTCGATGCGGCGGTTGGCACGGCGGCCAGACTCCGTCGAATTGTCGCCCTTCGGGCGGCTCGGGCCATAACCCACGGCGGTCACGCGTTCCGCCTCGATGCCATTTTCGATCATGTAATCGCGGACGCTGTTTGCGCGGTCTTCGGAAAGCTGCTGGTTCAGCTCGGCACCGCCTTCGCTGCTCGTGTGGCCTTCCACCTCGACCTTCGCCTTCGGATTGCGCTTGAGGCCAGCAATCGCAGCCTTCAAAGTCTTCAAGGAACTCGGAACGAGTTCGGCGCTCCCCGCCTTGAACGTCACGCCCGTCAATTCCGAACGCGTATCGTCAAACACGACCGTGATGCCACCCGTGCTCGCCGTGCGTGACACATACGGAGTTTCGCCGCATTCGAACGGCCCCGTCAAGCTTTCGCAGAGAATCGTGTAAGTATCTTCACGCGGAATATGGAAGCTCGCCTCGCCGTATCCATCCGTCGTAATCACAATCTTCTTTCCCTTGTTCTGCCCCACGAACGTGAGCTTTTTATTGACATGCGGAACATCATCGTTATTCGTATAAGTCACGTTCAAAACAGCGTGAGTCTTGTTCGGTGCGAGATTACCGGCAACGGCAAAAGAAGTCGCCACTAAAGCCGAGAGAGCAATGCGGGAAATTTTCATTCTTGTACTCCAACTGGTTATAAAAATTGCGTGCAAAAAATAAAAATTGAACAAGCAAGTTTCAAATAATCTTTAAAAAAATCATGAAATTTCTAAATTTGCGCACGAAATCCTTATAGGGAGTGTTTATGAACTTCAAGAAAATCGCAAGCGCACTTTTAGTAGCCGGCATGGCTACAGCCGCATTTGCTGCCGACGGCGAAATTGGCCTCAAGGCCAACGTCCAGACCCAAGCCACCAAGATGCTCGCCGACGACAGTTCTAACTTCAGCTCGCTCTGGATCCGTGCCAATATCGGCGCACAGTACAAGAGCGAAAGCATCGACGGACTCGTCATGTTGCGCATTTTCGCCCCGCAGTTCGGTAACAAGATTAAGGACGGCGACGGCAAGACCACAAGCTACGACAAAATTCTCGCCGACCTCTACTGGGTCAACTACAAATGGTCTCTGAACGAAAACCACAAGCTCAACCTCAAAATCGGTCACTGGAAGACGGACTGGTCGCAATCCACCCACTTCGGTACGTACATCGACAAGGACCTCACCGGACGCGGCCTCTGGATGCGTGACTACGCCCACAACGCTCTCGAACTCGGCTGGAAAACCGGCGTTTCTCAGTTCAGCGCCATGCTCGCCACCCGCGACAACAAGATGAACTCCGGCTACATCCGCATCGAAGAAGACCTCAAGTTCGAATTCCCGCTCGAAGCAAAGCTCGCCTACCGCGTGAACGCCATCGACCCGCTGCAGAACACCGCCGCAGTAACGCACCGCGTGGCCGCATACCTCAGCTACAAGATTGTTCCTGAATTCCGTATCTACGGCGAATACGCACACATCGGCACCTCGGACGAAAAAATTGAAAAAACCGCTCCCAATTACCTCGCCCCGGAATCCAAGTACATGGAACCCGGCAAGCACTACAACCCGTTCTACTTCGGTGCGGAATTAGCCCCGAAAGACGGCGTGATGAGCATCCTCATGAGCAACCTTTATCTTGAATGGGAACGCATTGGCGACCGCCAGAAAGTCCATAAAAGCAGCAAGAAAATGGACGATTGGGCATGGACTCTCGCATGGGCTAAGAAGATTGGCCAATCCAAGCTCCAGTTCAGCCTCTACAGTGGCAACGAAATGAGCGACCTCGGCCTCGCCTTCCGCCTCACGAGCACGTTCAAGTAATAGAAACTGAACTCATTACAGTTACGCCCCGGCCAACTTGCCGGGGTTTCTTTTTGTTTATTCAGTATGCAGAGAGGCTGATAAAGTGTTTCGTAAGGGAATACGATTCCGGCACATGGCCGGGATGACAGCAAACAGCGGAAAGTAAAAAAGCCTGCTTTCAGCTGACTTTTTTAGTACCCCTTGTCGCGGAAAATAAAAACGGCCAACCCTTCGGTTGGTCGTTTTTATACCCCCAAGCGGACTCGAACCGCTGTTGCGGGAATGAGAATCCCGAGTCCTAGGCCACTAGACGATGGGGGCGAGCGCGGCACATTATAGCAATTTTAATCGCATCCGTCAACCAATAAATAACTTTAATTGAGAATTTATTTGTTGACCTTTTCAAGCGCTACTAATGAACCGCATCAAGCGAAAAGCGAGAGGCGTTCCCTCGCCCGCTTTAATCCCTATAGTAGAGATCGAGGTTGCTCTTGACAAGCGTCGAAGCTTCGAGAGCTGTCACGTAGTCGTTGAAGACCGTCATCGCGGCAAAGCGATTCGTGTTTTCGATATCCTGCTTGATAGCTTCTTCGACTTCTTCGACCTTCGGAGTCTTCTTGGAGATGACCTTGACCATCACAGCACCGTTTTCGGCGACAACCGGAGCGGTCCATTCGCCAGCCTTGGCCTTGCCCACAACCTTTGCGACCTGAGCATTGCTGTAGCCGAATCCCGGAACGAAGCCATCGACAGAAGCGTTCTTGGATTCAATTTCGACCTTTTCAATCTTTGCAGCAGCCGTATCAGCCGGGTTGTAAGACTTCACCTGGGCAGCGACAGAGTTCAAGTAGATTTCGGCAGCCTTGGAAGCCTTCTGCTTGAGGAGTGTTTCCTTGATTTCGTTGTAGTAGAGCGGGAGGCTACGTTCGCCAGCCTTATAAGAACCGACCTTCTTAGCAATGGCGACCCACTTGTTGTTCTTGAGCACGCTAGAAATTTCGCTATCTTCGTCCGGGAGGTTTTCGTTCGGCCATGCGAATGCGGCCAAGCCGCGGATGTAACCGATAGAGGCGATGTTGCCATCACGCGGAACCCATTCTGAGACCTTGACTTCGAGACCGCGAGACTTAGCTTCCGTGACCAAATCTGCACCAGCATCGACATTCTTCTTGATGCCATTGAGAATCTTTTCGAGGCTATCAATCGTGTTGGAAGAAGCAGTCACCGTGAGGAGAATGTGGCCGACCTTGACCTTTTCCACTTCACCCTTTGCATTCTTCACGTTGCCGTAAGACTTGATGATGTGGTAGCCGAACTGGGAACGGACCGGTTCAGAAATCTTGCCGGAATCAAGTGCGAATGCAGCGTCTTCGAACGGCTTCACATAAGTGCCACGGCCAACGAAGTCTTCGCTCAAGATACCGCCCTTTTCAGCACTGCCCTGGTCTTCAGAAGAAACGCGGGCCATGTCTTCGAAAGTCGTTGTCGAGGAGGAATCGGTAAGCTGGTAGTAAAGCGTCATGGCGTATTCGCGGATGCTAGCGTCATCGGCAGCCGTAGCTTCAACCGGGAGAGCGATGTACTGGAACTGGGCAACATCTTTCTGCACAAAGAAGCTATCGAGAGCGTGGGCATTAAAATAACCGGCAACCATCACGCTATCCACGGAATTGCTATCCACGACAAATGCAGAATTCGGGGCGACCGCCACCTGCAGTTCGTAGTCCGTCATGCGGCGTTCGACGCTCCACTTCGCTTCGAGAGAAGTCGGATGCACCGAAGCACCGACCAAGGCTTGAAGCTGACGAGCCGGAATGGTGTTGTTCTTCATTTCGTCTTCAAGCATGAGCATTGCGCTCCACTTGAATGCAGCCGGCGTTTCAATCCAAGCGTCATAATCGGCCTTGTTGAAAGTCGTGTCCGTGAGGAACTTCGGCAAAGAAGCGATGTAAGCCTGAGAACGCTGCATCAAGTCTTCCTGAGAGGTAGCCTGCTGCTGGATGGCGTACAGACGGTACTGGGCTTCCTGGACCAAGCGGGCACGAACGGCGTCGGAATTACGCTTGAAAGCATCCTTGAGTTCTGCAACCGAAGCTCTGAGTTCAGCCTTTTCGAACTGTTCGGCAAAGAGAGCCTGACGAACGAAGCTAGAAAACACCTGCGCACGGAGCTGGGCGTACTGTTCATCGTCCAAGTGCTGGTCCTGACGCTTCTGCACGATTTCCTTGATGCGGGCATCGAATTGCACATAAGAAATCTTGGTGTCATTGACGATACCAACAGGATAGCTATGTCCTTGGTTCGGAACACGGTCCATGGCCAAAAGACCGATGGCGATACCTGCAGCAAAGATCACAATTACCCACTTGGCTTTTTCATTAATCCACGTTAACATAGGGACTACTCCGTTAAAATTTTTGTCGCGTGAAAAATAGCAAAAAAAAATTATTGCATTTTATTTTATCGCAATCATGAGCAAATATAATGCCGAAAAAGCTTAATTTTTCTATTTATGGGGTATAAAAAATACAAATTCCTTTTGGAGTTCTACCATGTACGATATTTTGGTTTTGGGCGCCGGCATTTCTGGATTAAGCGCCGCCCTCCACGCCGCAGAAAAAGGTTTCCACGTTGTCATTTTAACCAAAGGCGCAAAACCGGACGGCTCATCGAACTATGCCCAAGGCGGCATCGCGACCGTCACCGAAAAGTCCGACAAGTTCGAATTCCACATTACGGACACGCTCGAAGCAGGCGCAGGCCTCTGCAAAAAAGAACCTGTAAATATATTGACGAAGAGCGGACCTGCCACCATCAAGCAGCTCGTCAAGTGGGGCGTCCAGTTCACACCGTCGCCCGAAGACAAGACGCAGTTCGACCTCCACCTCGAAGGCGGACACAGCCACCACCGCATTCTGCACGCCGCTGACCTCACCGGCAAAGAAATCATGCGAGCGCTCCTCTGCGAACTTCACAAGCAAAAGAAAATCGACTACCTTGAAAACTGCTACATCAAGGATTTGATTTGCGAAGGCGAAGGCAAGAACAAGCGTTGCGTCGGCGCAAAGATTATCCACCAAAAGACAGGCGAAGTCGAAAGCATTTATGCGAAAGCGACAATCCTTTCGACAGGCGGCGCAGGCCGCATTTGGCAGTACACGGTGTGCCCGCCCGACAGCTGCGGCGACGGCATGGCGATTGCCGCCCGTGCAGGGGCCGCCTTGCAAGACATCGAGTTCATGCAGTTCCACCCCACAAGTTTGTACGCACCGAGCTTCAAGAAGCCGTTCCTCATCTCCGAGGCCGTTCGCGGTTTCGGCGGCATCCTCAAGAACGACAAGGGCGAAGAATTCATGAACCAGGTGCACCCGCTGCACTCACTCGCCCCCCGCGACATCGTGGCCCGTGCCATCCACAGCGAAATGCAGCGCCTCGGCAAAGACCACATGTTCATCGACCTCTCTGGCCGCACCCCGAAAGACATCAAGAGCCATTTCCCGCACATTTATTCTAAATGCATGGACGCAGGCATCGACATCACCAAGGAATGGATTCCGGTCGTTCCGGCGGCCCACTACATGTGCGGCGGCGTTCTCGTGGATACTTGGTCCCGCACCGAAATCAAGGGTCTCTACGCTTGCGGCGAAGTCGCGGCCACTGGCGTTCACGGAGCAAACCGCCTCGCCTCGAACTCGCTTTTGGAAAGCGTCGTGTTCGCCATCCGCGCCGTCGATGATATCGACAAGAGCGGACTTGCTAAAGATAAACTAAGCGTTCCTAAGCAAAAGAAAGAAACGGTCAGCTTCACGAAGGCCGCCTACTGGCGCAAGCGCAAGAAAATGCTCCAGGACATGATGTGGACCCACTGCGGCATTGTCCGCACCACCGCCGGCCTCAACCAAGGTCTCAAGGTCATTGACGAACTCCAGAAAGATGTCGATGCCGCCATCAAGAACAAAGAAACAGAGAACTTGCATTTCCTCGAATTCCTGAACGCACTGCAAGTTTCCAAGATGATTCTCATCGCGGCACTGCGTCGCAAGGAATCCCGCGGACTCCACTACATTCTGGATTACCCGAATCAAGACCCGAAGACAAAGCACCAGAGCATTTATCTGAGCGACAAGAAGTAAATCTTTTTCTATAATGGGATGCATGGAAGAAGTCAAGGCAACACAGTCCAAAAAGAAAGTCAAGGATCAGCTTCCGTCCAAGATTGGCGGATACAAACCGATACAAGCTTTGAACAGCGGAGCCATGGGCAGCCTGTGGCTTTGCAGAGACCCGTCTCTTGACAGGCTCGTTGTCGCCAAAAGGCTCCATTCGAACTTGAACCAGCAAGATCTTTTCATCAAAAGGTTCTTGCAAGAAGGGAGCATCCTCGCCCACCTGAACCATCCGAGCATCATCCAGCCCTACGCCCTCTGGAAAGACAGCGACGGCAACTACACGATGTCGATGGAGTACGTTCAAGGTTCTAGCCTCAAGGATTTGTTGCTGCGGAACAAGCGACCGCCCATCTGGGTCGTCGAAACGATTCTCTACGAGCTGTTGAACGCGTTAAGCCACGCCCACCGCAACGGCGTCACGCACCGCGACTTGAAACCCGCGAACATGATGATTGACAAGGACGGACGCGTGCGTCTCTTGGACTTTGGCATCGCCCACACCGAGACACCGCTCGACATCGGCAAGGAACTCACGCAGACCGGCTGCATCATCGGCACCGCCGCCTACATGAGCCCCGAGCAAATCATGGGCGAAAAAGTCAATTACGCAAGCGACCTCTTTAGCGTAGGCATCATCGCCTGCGAAATGCTCATCGGCGAGAACCTTTTCCGCGGCAAGGACTTCGAAGAGACCCGCGAAAACATCCTCAAGATGAAATTCAAGCCGGAAGTTTTCCCGGACGATGTCCCGAAGCCTTTGCGCAAGTTCGTGCTGAAGCTCCTCAACAAGCGGGCAAGCAAACGACCCTCCTCGGCATGCGACGCGGCCAACGAACTCGCAGACCTCCTGAGCGAATACCCCCGCGACATGACCCCTTACATTGCCGAATGGGCAGATACGGTAAATGAAGACCAAGCCATAGATTCTATCATATCTCCCAAGCCGCAAAAAACTACATTTAAGTACGGAATAGGATTTTTACTTGGAATGATGGTCGCGACGATAGCGTTCGTCGCCATCCAGTTCGCGATCTAGAAGGATTAGTCCAATGAATTGGATTGACATCGCATGCGCCGCATGCCTGCTTATATTTGGCGTCATTGGTTTATGGCGCGGTCTTCTAGGCAGTATTTTTAAGCTTTGCGCATGGGTTGCAGCAATAGCCGGAGCTTACTTTTCCCAAAGCCTCTTCTGCTATTTTGTCATGCAAAATTTTGAATTTAGCGAATTTACCGCACGCCTTATCTGCATCAGTGTTGGCTTTTTGGTTCCGTTCCTGCTGTTTTCGTTTATCGGGCATATCGTCGGAGATTCCATCAAGGACACAATTGTCGGAAAGACGAACCGTATTCTAGGGGCGCTGTTCGGGCTTGTCAAGGCAACTCTAATTTGTTTCGTCTTGCTCTTCATTCTGCACTTGCTCCCCGTACAAGGGAACCTCAAAGACATGAGGGACAACGCAATCGCTTACAGCATATACAAATCGTCACTCGAATCGTTCGGTTACTCCTCTGACGAGGTGAACCTCCGCAAAATGGCGAAAGAAAAAGCAAGCGAGCTGACGAAGACAATTACAGATAAAGCAAAAGGCACTCCCGAAGAAGCCGCCGATTCCCTCAAGAGCGCTGCTAAAGAAGCCGCCACCGAAGTTTCAAATAAAGTCAGCGAAACCGCAGCAAAGGCTAAAGATGCAGCCATCGCCGCCAAAGACGCCGCCGTCAAGTCTTTAGAAAAAAGCAAGACTGACACCACGAAAAAGACTAAAAATTAGGGACGTGCAAGCGTTCGTGCTGTCTAACCATGCACGTCATGCTTAGCTAAGGTCACTGAACCAGCCGAAATTGAGCCCGCCGAGATGCCAAGCATCAGGTGTTCCGTTTAAAAAACTGGCCCCGGAATCCGGGGTGACAGCATCGGCGGCGGAACCGCGATTTTTTCTAAAGCAGTTTCAACAAGAAATTACTGGATCCTTCGGCGTTGCCTCATGACGGTTTCTGCATGGATTCTATCGGGTTCTACGAACCCTCCAGAATGACGTTCCTACTGCCCACTGCCTACTGTCTACTTCCTACCGTCTACTTCCTACCGCCTACTGCCTACTTCCCTTTCCCGATGTTCTTGAAATCTGGAGCGACAAAAGTGCAATTCGTATCTTTGGGGGCCACGCGGGACAATATCAAATCCACAGTAAAAAATCCCTTGGTCGAAGCATTCACCGTCCAGCGGCTTCCGGCGGGGCAATCCTTAATATCTTTATTCAAAGTCGCAGTAAAACGGCTTGCAGTCACGCGATAGGTAAAGTAATCCGTCGAAAGCGAATCGGGCATCTGGAGAGCCTTGGGGCCGCCCACCGCCTTATTTTTAGCAAAGTAAGATTTTTGTGCATTTATATAGAATGCAGCCTGTTCCGTAAGGTCGTCTGTCAACGCTTGCGTTCCGAAAACAACGCCTGTCGAACATCCACGAACGCCAAAGACGAGAATTAAAATGAACAACAATGCGCCGCCCGCAAAAAGCCAGTACTTTGTCTGCACCTTCTTGGCTGCGGCAATCGCATTTCTGAAAAATTCCTTGAACTTCTTCCCTGTTTTCGAGGAACCGTCAGCACCAAGGATAGACACGTCTTTCAGCAATCCCCCGTCCTGATACCTGAGGAGCCTCATCGCCACAAGCACACGGCAGAACGGCTTCGGGAACACAAGCCCAAACGCAGCCACCACAAAGAGAACAATGCTCACGATGAACAAAATAAGCAAAGCATCGTCTGCCATCGGCAACATATTCTTCGCTTGTCGCAAAAGAACTAAAAGTTTTTTATCGTCCGAAAAATTCTCTGCGGCAAACCGCCCTGTAAACGAGTTCGTATAACGTGCAAGCCCCATCTGCACGCCGCTTTTCGCTATGATGCAGACTTTCGTGAGCACGCGTTCGACAGCAAACGAGAACATTCCCATAATCGCAATAAGCGATGCAATTAAACGAGCAGTACGTACAGGGGTCAAACTTTTCATCCGTTTTTCCTTTGAATCAACTATTGTTTGAAGGGCAACATCGGTTTATAGCTAGAACATAATATAATTTTTACACCAAGATGTTGTTTATAGACGTTATTTCTCCCTTTTTTGGCTAAAATTCATTTTTTTGAAAAAAAAAGTTTGTTTTTCTTACTTTATTTTTTGTAGATTTAATAAAGACAAAATGCTTGAACATTCACAAGCATAAATGGAGGATTTTTAATATGATGAACAATATCAAGAAAATGTTTGCAGCGACACTCGCTCTAGCAGCATCCATTTATGCTGCCGAACGTGTTTACTTGGCTCCGTTCAACATGGTTGGCTTAAACCAGAACTTTGCTCTTCCGGCTGAAAAACTCATGAACGCCTATATAGAAGACGACAACCGCTTTGTTCTCGTCAACTATTCCGAAGAGGATTCCGTCAAAGCCGGCGACCGCGATGCCGCAAACAAAAAAGCTATCGAAAAGAAGTGTTCCAAGTACATCATGGCGGAATTCACGCGTCTTGGCGAAAACGTCATCACTTCTTTCAAGCTTTACGACGTCAATAACGAATCTCCTGTCTGGAACGATCGTCTCAAAGCCAAGAATCCCGACGACTTCGACCCAATTATCCAGCGTGTAGCCCGCAACATGGGCACAAAGAACAAGGCCGTCGATGATGACGACATTCTCAGCGTCACAGCGCAAGAAACGAAAAAACTCAGAAAGAAAAGCATTTCCTCTTATCTCGGCGCCCAGATTTCTGGCGTAGCCTCCCTCAACCCCGATGTTCAGTTCGACGGCGGATTTGGCTTGTTCCTGTTCTACGATGCCAAGAATTTCTTGTTCCGCCTCGACTGGTCCATCAATAACCTCGATGCAAAGAGCACGTCTAGGCCGAGACTTTCTGGCCTCTCCCTTTCGGGATACTATCCGTTCGGAACCAAGAATATCACTCCATTCCTCGGAGCAGGTCTTGCTTACAGCAGAAGAACCTTGGATATCGACGTAGATGGTTATAGCAGCGATGAATTCGATTTGACTTCAAGCGGTGTTTCTTTTGAACTTGGCGGAGGTGTTATCTTCAATCGAGCAAGTCGCGTCATGTTTATTGCAGATGCCAAGTACTTTATAGACTGCTTCAAAAGCCCCTATTTAAAGTCTATCACAGAAAAGAAAACAGAAACTAGCGATAGTTATTACAGGCCCAAAAAAGAATTTGATATCAAGACAAAGAACAACTACCTAACAGGATTCAAATTTAGCTTAGGTCTCGCATTCGGTGTATAAAACGCAGTGGGATTAATATGAGTAAAAAGGAAACCCCCTTAAAAAAATTGCAAATTCCAGTTCTGCTGTGCGCAGCTGCAGCATTGCTGAGTTCATGCGGTGGCACGTACTACGAGAAAACTCAAGACGAATATTCCAAGAACCGCCCCTTCAACTGTAGCGGTTTACACGTCAAGCAAGGCTCGTGGCATTACGTTGACAGTTTCGGACAAATCGTCGATACTAGAGGCCGCTGCTATAAAGGAATGAAGCATGGTGCATTTGATTTTTACGTCAACGGGTACAAAGTCGCCACAACAAAATATGAGCGAGATACAGAAATATATACCAGTTGCTATGTAAAAGGAAAGCAAACCATTAATTTGGAAACCTGCATGAGAGCAAGTGCCGCCACCATGAGCAGCAACCCCAATGTAGGGAATCCTGGAAATGCAGCTTATCCAGTTCCTATCATGAGAACAGAACCCGTGAAAAAAAGCGTTTGGGACTAAACGGATTTGTTTCACAGATAAGTTCCGCAGAGTAACTAAAAATTTTTATCTTTAGCCGAGAAATCATTGCCGATTTCACGGCTTTTTTAATTGAGGTTTTATAATGGCTAAGAAGAAAGATACGCAGACTAACATGTGGACGGGCCGCTTTGCTAGTGGCATGGCTCAGAGCATGGTCGATTTAAGTTTCAGTTTGCAGTTTGATGCTGAACTCATCGAAGAAGACATCGAAGGGAGCATCGGACATGGCAAGGGGCTTGTGGAATCGGGCGTTCTTTCGAAAGCCGACTACAAGAAGATTTGCGATGGATTGAAGAGCATCCTCGACGACTATCACGCAGGCAAGAACCTTTGGTGCGATAGCGATGAAGACATCCACATGGCCGTAGAACGCGTGCTCACGGAACGCATCGGCGCACTCGGCAAGAAGATCCACACGGGCCGTAGCCGCAATGACCAAGTCTGCACGGACTTCAAGCTCTACATGCGCCACCGTGCCGCAGAAATTCGCACCCTCGAAGTGGAACTTATGGAAACGGTCTTGGACCTTGCCAAGAAGTACTTTGGCAAGATGATGCCGGGTTACACACACTTGCAGCAGGCCCAACCGATTTACTTTAGCCATTACCTCATGAGCATGTTTTTTGCCGTGAGCCGTGACGTGAAGCGTCTCGACAACTTCTTGGAATTGCATAGCCAGCTCCCGCTTGGCAGTGGCGCCATGGCAGGTTCAGCTTTCCCCTACCACCGTGCACTCGTTGCGGAAGCTCTTGGCTTTAAGGACGTGAGCCCGAACAGCATCGACGCAGTGAGCCATCGCGATATGATGCTCGAATTCGAAGCGGACCTCGCCATCATCGCGAATACGATGAGCCGCTACGCCGAAGACTTTGTGAACTGGAGTTCTTGCGAATTTGGATTCCTCACATTGCACGATGCATTCTCCAGCGGTTCTTCGATGATGCCGCAGAAGAAGAATCCGGACTCCATGGAACTTATCCGCGGAAAGTCTGGCCGCATGCTCGGCAACTTCACTTCGCTTTATACGCTCGTGAAGGGCGCTCCGCTCAGTTACAGCCGCGACTTACAAGAAGACAAGGAACCAGTCTTCGATAGCGTCCACAACGTGAAGGTGGTTCTCCGCGTGATGAAGGAAGCTTTGGAAACGGCTCGTTTCAACTTCGAGACGATGCACGCCAAGATGCTCCCGGCGCTCCTCGCCACTGACCTTGCAGACTTGCTCGTGGAAGCTGGTGTTCCGTTCCGCGACGCCCACCACGTCGTGGGAAGCCTCGTCGGCGATGCAGCACGCCAGGGCAAGCAGTTTACGGAACTTTCCGACGAGGCTTGGGCCGCCGCAGGCGTCCCGGACGTCGCTAAGATGAAGAAGACGCTGACGTTCGAATACAGCATCAGCAAGCGCAACATCGAAGGCGGTACGGGTCCGAAGTCCGTAAAGCAGCAGTTTGTGAAAGCCGCCGCGATTCTCAAGAAGCTTAAGAAGTAACTGAATCCGAAAAAGCCGCCCCCGCAACAAGTGCGGGGTGACATACGCAAAAGAGAGTGTCATCCCGGCCTCCGTGCCGGGATCTGTTGTTTTAAAAGCCGCCCCCTATAACCTAATTTTCTTTCACGCAGCGGACAGAGAATTCATTTGACGCAGTGCGAGCTTCGATTTTAGGCGCCCAGTCATAATAATTTATCCACACCGCAAAGGCGTCGCCGTTCGATTTTAGGCTATCCGTCCAAAAGTAGGCGCTAGTATTCAAATCAAAGTAATCACCACTTTCGCGCCCGCCAGCAGGTTTAGCGTCAAAGCCCCAAAAATCAAGTCCCTTCGGAGCATTGCTTGTCCAACCCGTTCTAGAGCGCAATGCAGTATTCGACTTTGCAAACTGAAGCAATTTCATAAAATCATCATACGAGGGCAACTGCCAACCATCTGGACAAGCTTTCCCCGCAAGCTCGTTTGTATAAAGTCGTCCATATTCATTGCAATTTTTCGAATTGTCTTTATAGCAGTGGCTTCCCTGAATTTCGTAATTCAAGTTGTCCGCCATCCACGTCAATCCATCAATATCTACAGTCCTATACGTTGTACCTTCATATTTCAAAGAACCGTAATCATGCGGAATTTTATCAAGATACGAAGAATCCAACGAACCCGTAATCTTTATGTCTTCAGGATGTGCAACGCAACGGACAGCCATGCCGTGATCCTTATAATAATTACCTTCTTCCAATACATCAACTTCTTTACGGAGCTGATAACCGTAAGCAGTCCCTTTATCTTTTTCTTCGGCAGTCCAGAAAAGTGCAATTCGACCTGTACTCAGGAACGTTTTACCGTCATTGTTGCGGCGTCCAGAAGCCTTTGCATTAAATCCAAAGCGATTCGTCGGCGTTCTGGCGGCGTCCGACTTGTCCCACGTTTCTGTAGATTTAAGACTCGTGCCGGTACCTTCCCCACCGTTATTCATAGTCACAAAAATCGTCAAATTCGCGATATCGCTTTTAGTCGGGAGTCTCCATCCGGTGGGGCAAATTCCTTGTACAGAAGAATTTTTATTTCCAAAAGCGTTAGAATTAAACTTCTTATCGGCATCCATTGCCGCAGACCAAGAATACAAGCGTCCGAATTTAGAACAAGTTCTATCGTCTTCGTGACACCAAGAATTTCCTCTAAGATTTGCCATGCTTACGGAATCTGCATAACGGAGATTGTCGGTCATCCAGTAGAGTCCATTAATCTTTGCAACGCCATACGATTTACCATCACGGTAATCTAACAACATGCCATCTCTGATTTCTGCATTTTTTTCTTTGTGATGCAAGTTAATTTCATCGGCTGTACCACAGGCTACAAATAAAAATGAAGCTATGGTAAATAAAAAGCATTTCTTTAAACAAAGGCTACCGTTCATGACAAGTCCTTTTTATGATATTGTTAGGAATAATGTACAATTATTTTTTTTCTTGGGGTACTAGCCTATCAACAATTCTGAACAAATCGTTGTAAATTTCCAGAAAATCTTCGATCCAAATCGGGTCGTGTTCGCCTACGATGTGGAACGTCTCTTCGAGTGTATGGAGAGAATTGTAAAGCCCAACAGCCGAACCCGTCGGTTGCACAAAATGTCCATTATAAGCAGATGACGCCACAACGCGTGCGCGGTAGCTACGACGCAAACGAGCGATCAAAGCACTACGCAAAGCCAAGAGTTCGTCATGGGCGACAAGGTACTCGCCTTTTTTTATCCAGCCATCGACAATATTCAAACGGCGGTTGATGGAATCGCGTTCGGTCGAAGGTACGAGCATTTTCTTAGCTTCTAGCGTTGTCCGTATCCGTTCAACAATCTTGTTTAAAATTTCTGCATTCCAAAAAATCATCGGCGGTCGCACATCGCCCTTGTTTTTTTCCAAAGCCGGTTTATGAGCTTTTATCCAACGTTCCAGCTTTTGCACAACCAAGCACGCTTCAGGGAAGCGCTCCACAGCCACATACTCCTGGGCACGCGTATAAAGCGTATCCGCATAAACCATCCGCCAGTGCGAAAGCCTACCAGACTTGCGGATAGCGTCGATACTCTGCTTGATATCAGAAAGCTTTTTGGTGAGCACGGATTCCATTAGCGAATCACCTCGACTTTGGCAGATTGCTTTTCACCATTGTTCGACTGGAGCGGCGTTACGCCGATTTCCACGCGACGATTCAAGCGACGGTGTTCTTCGCTATCGTTGGGGTACTTGGGGCGGTGTTCGCCAAAACCTGCGGCAAAGAGCCTGTCAGGCGGGAACCCTTGCTTCACAAGCGTCCTTACAACATTCACGGCACGTTCTGCAGACAGGTTCCAGTTCGTGTAAGTTTTGGATTTCACCGGCGTATCATCCGTGAAACCGCTCACCATAATGACATCGGTGGAATCAAGCGATTCCAAAAGTCCCTTGCTGATACCGCGAATCACGCCCTCGCCTTCTGGCGTGAGATTCGCACCGTTAATCGGGAACAAGAAGCTTGCCTGGATTTGAATTTTACCGTCTTCGAGTGCGATAAGCCCCGCCTCGATGGAGGTCTGCAAGCTCTTGGACAAGAGCGCGTTGCGTTCGGCGGCGATTTTACGCATCTGTTCCTGACACGTCAAAACTTCTTCTTCGGTACGCGTCAAGTCTTCGGCCTTTTGCTCCTTGAGAGTCGCCATCGCCACAAACGCAAGGATAAACAACGAAACGAGAGCCACGCCCAAGTCCGTATAGGCCATCCAAGGATTGCTGTTTTCGTCTCTATTGCGACGCATGATTAACCTTCAGCTTTGGGTTGAGCGTGGATGGCGGAACGTTGAGTCTGTTCAAGCACTTCGAGCAAAATCTCTTGCGTCTTGACCGCATTTTCCATAAGCACTTCGCTGGCACGTTCGTGGAACGCTTCGAGAGACTGGTTCAAGTGTTCGACAAAGTTATCTTCTTCTTCGTGCTCCGCCGTGTCACCCGAGAGTTTTTCGAGAATCGTTTCGAGACCGCTGCGCAGCATTTCGAGGTTCGCGCTGAGTTCGGACTGGTTCACGCGCATAAGTTCTGCGGTTTCCACGATATTTCCGCCAAGTGCGTCGGTCGCTTCTTTCTCCTTGACAACGCGGTTGTCGATGCTTTCGGTAAGAGCCTTTTGAGCTTCCAAGAGAACGCTCGACGTTTCGGAAAGCTTCTGGAATGCTCCAAGAATATCGGAAGAAAGCGCTCCAAGTTTTTCGGAGACGTTCTGGGAGAGTTCCGCAGAACCCGCCTGAGCCTTTTCGGCCACCTGCAAGGCGACGTTTTTGAGCATTTCGAGACCTTCGCGCTGGGAATCCACGTTAGCGGTCGTCTTGTCTTCGAGGCGCTGCATAAAGTCTGCCCACTGTTCGCCCGACTGCTTGACCTGTTCGGCAACAGAGTCTCCAATGCTCTTGGACGCCTCGTCCATCGCATCCTTAGTAAGGTATGCCACATCCATCGTGCCTTTCGCCACATCCTGGAGCCCAGCCTTGACATCAGAAGCAACGCCATCAAGGCCCGCCTTGACATCGGAGGCAACCTTAGAAAGAGATGTTTCCACATTGCTAGAAACACCTTCAAGCGAGACCTTCACTCCAGACGAAAGTCCATCGAGGCCCGCATTCAACGATGTAGAAATGCCGTTCAGTTTTTCGTCCAATTTTTCCGGAATCGCTTCGACAGATTTAGAAAGTGCTACGATATTTTCATTGATTGGATTGAAAGCGTTCGTCACAGAAGCACCGACAAGTTCACCGAACTTTTGGGTGGATTCGTTCATGTTCGCAACAGCTCCCGCAAGAGATTCATTGACCGTCTTGATAGAAGAGGTCATTTCTGTAGAAACTTTCTGGACGGATTCAACAACATCCTGATTCAACTTTGAAGTCATGGAAGAGAGCTCCTCCCCCACCATCGACACAACGCCAGCCAGACCTTCTTTCACCGAAGATGCTATAACAGACAAATTCTTTTCGACCGATTCAAAGAGGCGTTCGAGTTCACTTTTGTCTTCTTCAATCACGCCTTTTTCGCTTGTAGCTCCTTGCATGTCAAGCGTAAAGGCATCGAGGTGCGCCATAAAGTCATCGCGGCGGGCACTCAAGACCGTGCGGCTCGCATTCAAAATCAAAGCAGCGAACAAACCGCAAAGGCTTGTACCGAAAATGCCCTTCATGTTCTGGAAAAGCACCTGGATCGTATCGAGCGTTCCCTGCGTCGTAGAATTGTCAATAGCGCCGCCAGCTGTTGCCACAGACTGCATAAGGCCAAAGAACGTACCCATCAAGCCGAGGAGAATGACCGTCGAACCAACACTACGGTTGAGCGGAATCGTAGAACCCGACGAGAGCACTTCGAATGCAATCGGCGAATCAAGGCGAATGTCTTTTTGCAACAAACGCTTGGCAAGCTCAATTCTCTTCGCGACAACACCCGAGTCCAAGTCAGGATAAACGTTCTCTTTTTCGCAAGCGTCAATGATTTCATCTTCGGCGATAATCTGCTTCATCTTGCGGATTGCAGAAAGCTGTTCGACTAGATAAACGGCCATAATGGCTATCATGATAATCCAACCGAATGCAGGTGCGCCAAAGTAAAGTGCACCAGCGATAAGGGTTGCAAAACCCACCACCGTTAAAAGAAGAATCGTATTGAATGCATTTTTCATTTTTTACCTACACATTCTGCGCTTGATAAGGAGCGACTGTTTCAAACAAGTTTAACTGACCGCGAGAGAACCCGCGAAGGAAAAGGGACCACTTACTTTGATACCATTCGATAATCTGCGTCGTAAGGCCTTGTGCGTAATCGCAAAAGTCATCCGTAAAAGCGAGGAAGCAGTTTTCGTACGCGTAATGCGGATTCCAATAACGCCCGACGTTCCTTGCACAAGACATCGCAGACGAGTAATAGCGCACCGGTCCCTTGGACGAGAATGCCGCCGCAAATCTTTTTTTTGCAAGAGTGTTCAAAGATGTTCTAAGCGAGACGACCATCGCGTTTTCTTTTTCACGGAGCGAAGCTTCCAAGCACGGCAAGAGCTTGGAAACCGGATCGACGGCGCTTTCAGAGAGCCAGTACTTACAAAGTTTCTCTTGCAATTGCATCACGCGGCCATGCATACGCACGAACAAAGGCTCGGCATCGCTTACCAACAAGTGAATCGTCGCCGAATAGAAGTTGTTGATGTCCTGCTTGTTGTTCTTGACAGTCAAAGCCCAACCTTTTTCTTCGTCATGAACAAGGAAATTGCCGCCTTCGAGCAAAAGCCGGAGCACTTCGTCGGTCGAAAAACGCTGGATCCACTTGGCGCGGAACTCGCTGTAAAGTTTTTCGCAATCCTTAAAAATTTGCGGGAATCCTGATTCGCAAAGCTTCCATGCGGAATCACTGAACGAAATCAATTCCGAACCGCCGACGTTAGCCGCAGGGTTGTTAAGCAAGGCATCGAGATGTTCAAAAAGGGCTATTGACCACGTGACCATCATGGACTGCGAAAGCGTCGCGACAACAGCCGAACGATTCGGACGAACGGCCAAGCGTACACTTGCACCGGTCATCTTGCGTATGGCTCTACGGAATGCTTCTTCCACGAATACCCCTTAGAAAAACGACTCGATGTAATGCCAGACATTACGGCGAACGCGTTTCTTGCTTGCCTTTAAAGACGAAGCTTCACTGCGGATGTCCGATTCTAGATTGTTGCGGATCAAATCAGTATCGCCATCCACCTTGCCTTCGGTTTCTAGATAAAGTCCATAAACGTTTTCAGAAACATTTGAACCGTTCGAAACGACACGACCCGCCCTGACCGAAATAGCATAGCGATTGCGAGTCAAAGAACAATGGATTAACTTTACATCACGACTTTCGTCTATCCAAAGACCGTAATAATTATTAGTAAAGCGCACATTTTCAAAAGAACCTTGAGAACGGAACACCGTGTTACGGAATGCGTTTTCCACGACAAGGTTCTTGATATCAAAAGGCAGCGAACTCGACATGATATGGAATCCATTCCAATTGACTGAAGAGTCTGCTCCACAAAAAACAACCGGCTTTTCGCTTGACCCGATAATTTTTATCGGACCATGAAGTATAAGCTTCGCAAACTCTCCCATTTGGACGGTCACGCCCGGCTCAACAACAAACGAATCCGTTGCGGCGACAACCACGCCCTGTTCGAGCACATAAGGACTATCCTTTTCTTGCAAAAAAACTTTGCCGTTTACCGCAGCCGGGAAAGGCATGCCCGAAGCAAAACTAGATGTCGCAACAAAAACAACGGATGTGATAGCCAAAAAAGAGGACCGAACTAAATGTTTCATACAAATCATTGCAGGTTCCTCAACGTAATCTTCTGGTTCACGTTCATATTAGGAAGCGTCTCGGCTGCAATGAGATCCCACACGTCAAAAACAGCCACGATATTCATTTCCGCCGATGAAATCACTCCGTGCGTCACGTCAAAAAGTACGAACCCATCGCCAATCACGTAATCGTTGCTTTTCAAGCGCAAATTGGACGTGGTGTCCGGAAGTTCCAAATATTTCATACCCATGTGGATTTTTGCCATGCGAACGCCATCTTGCAGATACACGTCCTGCAACGTGAACGTCTTATAGACCGTGGTCGAGCTATTGCCCTTGCCCACAATCGGCATCTGGCGTTCCCAGGATTCGCCAATTTTTACAGGTTTCTCGGGCAAAAGGGGTTGCGCCTTGAGGAAAAGCGGAACCAGATTCAGTTCATCTTCGGAGAGAACATCCTCGGCGTTTTCTATCGTCGGATTAGAAATGATTCCATCACGGTCTAGCTTGAACTGGAAGTTTTGAATGGAGAGGTATTTTTCGATATTGCGGAACTCGTCAACGGAACGCTTGTCGCTATTGTAATTGACGGAATCAATTTTCATTTCGAAGCGGCCCGAGCCATCGTCGTATGGCATAAGGAGGCTCATGGTGCTGCGGACGCTCACGTGTGTATGCATGGATTCGGGAACGGTATTGGAATCGCCCGGCAAGCTCACATTCAGCGTCGATTCAAGAACGTACGACTGAGGAGGAGCGGTCTGAGTGTTGAATGCAAGATGAATTTCGTTCCGTTCACAGGAACATAAGCTGAACAGCGCAACAGAAAGTGCGGAAATAGCATAAAACTTCATAAAATTCATGCATAGAATATAGAATATAGACGAGAGACTAGAGACGAGAGACTAGAGAAATGTAAGGCGAAATAAGTGGTTAGTGGTTAGTGGTTAGTAAACAGTAGGCAGTAGGAAGAAAGCAAGCCCCGGCACACTTCGACGTAGCTCAGTGCATCGCTTAGGCCGGGGTGACAATGTAATAGAAACCATATCTGCGTGAAGCGATGCGTGCTCATAGCTCAGAGGAAGCCGCAGGCGACCGAACTCATTGCCCATACCCCATAGCCCAGAGGAGCTTTAGCTCCGTGCCCATAACCTACTACCGATCGCCTTTGTTGCCGGAGTCGCCTTTTTCTAATCGCATCTGCTGGAAGAAACCTTTGAGGAGGCCGAGGCATTCGTCTGCGAGAACGCCGCCCGTGACTTCTACCGCGCGCTTGAGAGCGTTACCAGAGATGACATCAATTGTCGTGCCGCAACCGCCAAAACGCGTATCCGGAGAACCATAGACGACACGCGAAACGCGACTGTTCAGGATGGCTCCCGCACACATCGGGCACGGTTCGAGCGTAACATACAAAGTACATCCGTCCAATCGCCAGTTGTCAAGCGTGCTTGCAGCGGTGCCAATCGCAATGATTTCGGCATGGGCAGTCGCATCCTTGAGCTGTTCAACTTGGTTGTAGCCCTTCCCTACCACGACTCCGTCTTTCACGATAACGCAACCGATAGGAATTTCCTTAAAGTCAAAAGCGATTTGAGCTTGGCGGAGCGCCATACGCATGAAACTAACGTCGTCGGGATTGTCAGACGAGAGACGTGGTTCGACAGGCTCACCAACCTTGGCGAGAGACGAGAGATTTGCGCTGCTGTCAATTACGTTATTCATACTACAACCTATTTTTACAACGAGTCAATCCATTCGCTAACACCATTACCGGAATTACGATGTTTTTTTACAAATTCAAAATATTTTTCTTTATCTGAATTGCATTTTCCTTCGCGTTTTTCTTTGGTTATTTTCATAGCCACATCAAATGGATCCTCACCTACAATATCATACATATCCGTTGCTTCTACCATTTTTGAAGCTTCGTTATATGCGTCTTCTTTTCCAGAGGTGTCCATCCCTTCGCGCTTTTCTTTGCCAACCTTCATCGCTATATCGAAAAGGTCATCAGAAATTCTTTGCGCTCTTTCAGGGTCAGGATTTTTAAGGCGAGCCCATGTAACGAGAACAGTAACTACTATAAGAAATAATACAAACAGTATATAAAGCGCAGTCTCCATAATTTACCCAAAAGGCTCACCTCATAGTTCAAAGGCTTACCTGCAAGCCGACCCCATCCCTCTTTCGTCTATCGTCTGTAGCTGCGAAGCAGCGTTCTCTCGTCTATTTCAGCCCTCTCCCGTATGCACAATACGAATCTTCTTGCATGTAGTCGCCATCGTGGTAATAAGCGGCACGGGCACGACAACCGCCGCAGCGGTCATTGAACTTGCACTTGGAGCAAGCTCCTTTGTAAGCCTTTGTACGCAACTGCTTGAAGATTTCGGCATTCGCCCAGATTTCGTCGAAAGGCGTATCGTGAACATCGCCCGCTTCTTCCATCATGTAAGCACAGGGGCGCACCTTCCCTATCGGGCTTACAATGCAGTAGTCGAGGCCAGCGAGGCAGCCACGGCTGTAACGCGTCTTGATATCGAGTTGGTCTGCGATGCGGAGGAACTGCGGAGCGCAAGTCGGCTTCACCGGGATTCCGAGCGTACGGCTCTTTTCCATAATCTTGCGGAGGAGCCCTTCGTATTCGGCAACGCGAAGCGCATGGCCTTCGATTTCCTTGCCACGGCCCACCGGAATGAGGAAGAAAATCTGGTGGTTCACAGCACCGATTTTCTTTGTCCAGTCCATGATATCGAAAATTTCGTTCTGGTTCCAGTCCATAATCGTCGTGTGAATCTGAAACGGTAGGCCAGCCGCCTTGCAGTTTTCAATGCCCATCAACGTGAGTTCAAAGGCATTCGGGAGGCCGCGAAAATCGTTATGGCGTTTGGGATCGATGCTATCGACGCTGATGCCCATCGCCATGGCCCCAGCTTCCTTGAGCTTGCAAGCGAGGTCATGCGTGATAAGCGTCCCATTCGTGCCAAACACCGGGCGGAGTCCGCGTTCGCGTGCATGGGCCACAAGTTCCACAATATCCGGGCGCGTCATCGGTTCGCCACCGCTGAAAATCATAATCTTGAATCCGGCCTTGGCAATCTCGTCGATGAGCTTGAGCGCTTCTGAAGTCGTGAGTTCTGCCGACTTGTTTTCGCCAGCATCCTGGTAGCAGTGCTTGCACGTCAAGTTACACTTATTCGTTGTCATCCAAGAGACGATCATGCCATAGACCTCATAAAAAAATGTTTTGCCATCGAAATAGTATCTGTCGTCAATACCGTGCATGGCAATCCCCGAACACTTCGGCTTAGCTTGCTTCGACCATGCTCAGCACAAGCATTGCACCGCAAGTCGGGGATGACATCGCAAATATAGAAAAAGCATTCCTGATACAATAAAAAAAGCCCGGCCGTTTGGACGGTCGAGCAATGTCAAAAATACTTTCCGAAAAAAATTACTGCATTATGAAAGTCTGAAGTTCAGTACATGTCAAACCGGAAAGGGTTTCATCATAAATAAGTACGGTCAAATGAGCCCCATCCTTTTCATATTCACATTTGGACTTGAATCCTTTGGGGCAACCAGAACCAAAAGAGACTTCGGGCTTACCCGGCACGGCGGAAGCCAATTCTTCCTTGCATTGCTTTTCAGCATCTTTCATATCATCCGATTCAATACAAGCGTGAACATCCCCTAATACAGGAACCGTTGATTTGATATCACATGATTCAACAGAACCGTTGGACGAAGATGTTGAAGAATTATTATCATCATCGCCGCAAGCGGTGAAAATTGCAGCAGCGGCAATCATAGTAGCAAGAATGAATTTTTTCATAGTTATTCCTTTGTTTTTATTTTCACTCTCTATAATGTAATAAAAATGCCCGGCATTGCAGCCGGGCGGATATAGATTCTATTTCAAATCAAAAAACATTGATACTAAAAATCACTCATAAGCTTATCACAAGATTGGGCAGCAGACATAGCATCATAGAAATAAGCCGTGACCTCGATGCCATTTCTTTTACCTGTGCAAGTTTTCTTGGCTCCACTAGCACATCCACTTCCATACTTACCCACGATTTTCACGGTTATGCCTTCTTCAGTCTCTTCACCAGAAATTGCTTCACATTCTTTCTTTGCGGCATCAGACGAAGTGGCTTCCATGCAAGTATGGCCCATTTGAGCACCATTCATAGTGGCCGTTACATCGCAAGAAGCGACTTTACCGCTACCGCCAGATGTAGAGGAAGAAGGATCATCTGATATAGATGACGATTTTTTTTCATCTGCGCCATTACCACCAGATGTGGGGGAAGAATCATCGTCATCGCCGCAAGCAGTGAACATTGTAGCGGCAACAATCATGGATGCAAGAAGTAATTTTTTCATGTTTTTTCCTTGTTGGGTTAGAATTTAGTTCTTAATATAAATAAAAAAATAAGAGA
>JAEEGI010004255.1_pt1 | contig 33633 bp, 26 predicted proteins | sample 8958751 | NCBI WGS metagenome assembly JAEEGI01 (sample SAMN16246545, study PRJNA631951) | gut metagenome | biome: gut microbiome; feature: rumen; material: KS-attached | host: Bos | place: Iran: Karaj | collected 2018-10
GCCGGCAGCAAAAACGTCCTGGAGCTCCACGGCTCCGTACTGCGGATCTACTGCACCCGGTGCGGCAGGTCCTATTCCGCAGCCTTCGTCAAAAACAGCAGCGGCATTCCCCGCTGCGACTGCGGCGGGATCGTCAAGCCGGACGTCGTGCTCTATGAGGAATCCCTGGATTCGGACGTCATGTACCGGGCGGCCAGGGCCATCTCCGAGGCGGACGTGTTGATCGTGGCCGGGACTTCGCTGACGGTTTACCCGGCTGCGGGCATGATCGCCTATTACCGCGGCTCCCGCATGGTCCTCATCAACCGTGATCACACCCCCTATGACAACGAGGCCGACCTTGTCATACATGACAGCCTGGGCAAGGTCTTCTCCGCCCTGTGATCAAAAAAACCGGCATTTTGACGAAAAATGGGAGCGTATCATTTCCGAAAAACCGGCTTGCTGACCCATGCCGTCGTTCGATTTGATCTTTATTTGACGGATTATTCGCATATTCAGAATTTATGTTCATTTCTTTCGCGTTTCAGTTCATTGCGCCTCCTCGGGCGAACGAACTGGAACCGTCAGAATTCACAAAGAGAACGAGCATCCGGATGAAAATAATTACATATAAAGCCAATATTCTGCATAAAAATACTTTATTTTGGGAAAATCAGGTCGGATATTAAATTTGTGTGAATTTCTGATTGAAAAAACGGGGCAAGTGTGCTATAGTTGTTTAGTAATTGGGGAATGCCCCGCAGGGATCGGTATTCTCGGCGCAAGCCGATAATATAAAATTTTTAGGAGGTAAGATTCATGAAAACCAATCTCAAGAAGCTCTTAGCTCTTGTTCTGGCTCTCGCGATGGTCGCCGCTCTGTTTGTCGGCTGCCAGGATTCCAAGAAGCCCGACGAGTCTAAGAACGCTGCTGACACCACTGGCACCAAGGCTGACACCCAGGCGCCCGACGTCAGCAATGACACCGATGCTCCGGAAACCACCGAAGCTCCCGAACCCGGCCCCGCCGAGTACGTTCCCACTGGTGCCCAGCTGGTCGCTGGCAAGGAATACGGCAAGAACAAGGACTATATCTCCCTGTACGACAAGTACGGCAAGGACATCTCCATCTCTGACGTCGAGGAAGATCCCGCTACCGGTCTTGCGTACCTGAACGTGGACGGCCAGCAGTTCGAGCTCGGCCTGGACTTCCTGACCATGGCCATGGTGTACAACACCTCCACCGAAGGCACCAGCTTCGCCTCTGAGGACGAAGTCTACGCCGAGTGGTGGAAGTACTACATCACCCGCTGGAACTCCCTGCTTCCCGAAATCCCCCTGTACTCCAACGAGTACTACGATGTTTACAACGCTGCCATCAAGGGCGTTGACGAGCATCCCACCAACCCGTTCTGGAGCGTTTCCAAGGCTCTGATCGACTGGAGCTCCGAGAAGGCTGACAACTCCTTCATCATGGGTTCCACCACCGACCTGTCCGGCAAGTTCCGTTACTCCGTGTTCGGCGCTTCCAACCCCGGCGCCTCCGACAGCGACGTTGACGGCCTGGTCAACGGCCTCGAGACCGTCATTGCCAACAAGGAAGGCAACTATCAGTGGAACGACACCGTCGTCGCCGCGCACGAAGAGACCGACAACGAGGACGGCTCCCACACCTACACCATCACCATTCATGATGATCTGAAGTACTCTGACGGCAGCCCCATCACCGCGAAGGACTACCTGTACTTCTCGATGGTCTTCTCCACCCCGGTTGCTACCGAGGCGGCTTCCAAGGATCACATGGCCATGATGTACTACGAAGGCTTTGATAACTTCGCTGCCTACGACGGCACCAACGACGGCGCAGAGATCGACGAGGACATCACTGCCTCCAAGGTCATGACCGGCGTTCGTCTGCTGGGCGACTACCAGTTCTCCGTCACCGTTGCTCCTTCCTACTATCCCTACTTCTACGCCCTGCGTTACGCCTCCCTGTCTCCCACGCACAAGTCCACCTGGGCCTGCGACTGCGACATCATGGACGATGGCGAAGGCTGCTACTGGAGCGATGAGTTCTATGCCAAGAACGGCGACTCCTACACCAACGCTGAGCACATCAAAGAGGTTGCTGCCAACACTGACACTACCTATCCCTACTCCGGCGCTTACGTCGTCGAGTCCTACGACACCGGCGCGAAGGAAGCCACTCTGAAGCTGAACCCCTACTTCAAGGGCAACTACGAAGGCACCAAGCCCTCCATCGAGACTGTTGTCTACAAGAAGATCGTTGCCGAGACCCAGCTCGACGACCTGAAGTCCGGCGGCGTTGACTGCCTGGCTGCCATCACCGGCGGCGCTGCCACCAACGAAGCCATCTCCATGGCCGACAGCTCCAACGGCGGCTTCGTCTACACCCACTACTCCCGCGCCGGCTACGGCAAGCTCGGCTTCCGTGCCGACTACGGCCCCGTCCAGTTCGTCGAGGTTCGCCGCGCCATTGCTTACTGCATGGACCGCGCCACCTTCGCGAAGGACTTCACCGGCGGCTACGGCGGCGTTGTTGACGGCCCGTACTACACCGGTTCCTGGATGTACAAGGCTGCTTCCGCTCAGGGTATGCTGCTCGATGCTTACGACACCTCTGTCGACTCCGCGATCGAAGTCCTCGAGGCCGGCGGCTGGATCTATGACGCCGAGGGCAACCCCTACACCGAGGGCGTCCGCTACAAGATGATCCCCGCTGAGTACGCCACCGAGAACGACATCAACTACAAGTCCAAGGACGGCAAGTACGTCACCACCAAGGTTGGCGACAACTACTACATGCCTCTGGTCCTGAACTGGTTCGGTACCGTTGATAACGAATTCTCCGATCTGCTGGTCACCGGCTTTGAGAAGAACGACAACGTTGCCAACGCCGGCATGGTTGTTTACGAGACTCTGGGCGACTTCGCCCCGATGCTCGACGAGCTCGCTCAGGCGCAGCTCTACGGCTACTACTCCGGCACCCCGATGTACTGCGTGTTCAACTTCGCCACCGGTTTCAACTCCGCTGTTTACGACTACAGCTTCAACATGACCATCGATCCCAGCATGTACGATGACTACAGCCAGTACTACATCAAGGACGCGGCTGACATCTACTTCAACAACTAATTCATCCCCAAACCATCGCGGTCAGGGCCGCGGCTTCGCGGCCCTGACCTCCGCAATCGCCGGATGGGGCTCTGCTCCATCCGGGATTGCGATTTTAATTCTCTGAATACGTACCCCTTCCGGCATTCGCCTTACCGCGCTCGCACACAAGAAACCGACAAAGGCCGAGAAGGGAATTCCCGCTCGGCAAAATACAGTCGCCTGTGCGACAGACAGGACAATAAACATGGGAAAATATGTAATTAAAAGAATTGGCTATATGCTGCTCGTTGCGCTGGTTCTGTCAATTCTTATGTTTTTGCTATACAACCTGCTTCCTGCCAACCGCGCCTATACCGACGCCAAGGCGGATATGCAGACCATGAAGAACACCCTGAGAGGCAAGACCGAGGAACAGAAGCAGGAGATCTTTAACGAGCGCTATCATGAGTATCAGAAGCGCTACGGCACGGATACCAAGAACATGGCTGTTCGGTATCTTCGCTGGGTCGGCCTGTATCCCAACGCTTATGGCAAGTTCGACGGTCTGCTCCAGGGCAACTTCGGCTACTCCTACGAGCATAAAAAAACCGTCTTGGAAACCGTTAAGGATCCCATGCTGAACACGATGAAGATCAACATCATCGCGATGATCCTCGGCTTGGGCATCACGATCCCCCTCGGCATCTATTGCTCTACCCACAAGGGCAAAAAGACAGACCAGTTTGTGCAGGTGGTCACCATCATCGGTTACTCTCTGCCTGCGTTCATCACCTGTATCGTATTTATCTGGATCTTCTGCTCGCTGCTTGGCTGGTTCCCGCCAAGCGGCATGAAGACGCCAGGTACCAACTATACCGGCATTACCAGAATTCTGGACGAGCTGAAATACCTGGCCCTGCCTCTGATCACGATGACCTTCTGCTCCCTGGGCGGCATGACCCGTTACGTCCGCGCCGCCATGATCGACTCCCTGTCTCTGGACTGCATCCGCACCGCCAGAGCCAAGGGTGTTCGCGAAAAGACCGTCATCTACTCCCACGCATGGAGAAACGCTCTGATCCCCATCGTCACTCAGGCGCTCGGCTGGTTCCTCGGCATCTTCTCCGGTTCTCTGATGTTTGAGAACATTTTCGCCATCAACGGCATGGGCAAGCTGATGATCGGCGCTCTGAATAACAGAGACTACGATCTGATCATTCTGCTCCAGATGTTCTACGTCGTCGTCTCTCTGATCGGCTACCTGGTCATCGACATTGTCTACGGCCTGGTCGACCCGAGAGTCCGCGTGAACAAGTAAGGAGGTGCGAGCATGAAGGAAACCAAGAAACGCAGCGGCTGGCTCCGCCGGCTGTTCCGCGGCGGCAGCAAGACCCTGGTGGAGGATAATCCCTCTCTCGCCGTTGAGGAAATCGTATCTCCGATGAAGCAGATCGTGCGCGGCTTCTTCGAGCGCAAGCTCGCCGTCATCGCGCTGACCGTTCTGATCTGCATGTTCATTCTGGTCTTTATCGGCCCGCTGTTCATGCCCCGTTACTACGACTCCTACACCGAAACGACCCAGCAGAACATCTCCCCTGGCTTCAAGATGATGAGCCTGCCCAGCGAGCTCAGCAAGGACATTCGCATGATCGACGGCTACGGCAAGTTCTCCATCGGCCTGTCGAACGCCGGCAAGGTCTACGTCTGGGGCGACACCTACGATCCTCTGACGAAGATCGAGATGGCTGACATCCCCGAGGCAGTCCAGAACCACAAGATCGCCTACGTCGCTGCCGGTATCGACCATGCCATCGCCATCGACGAGGAAGGCCACGTCTACGGCTGGGGCGCTACGAAGCGCGGCCAGTACACCTATTACACCCCCGATCAGGAGATCGCGGACGACGTCGTCTCCATCCCCGAGGGTCTTGCCAACGGCACCGAGACCGTTGACGTTGCCAACATCAAGAAGGTCGCCTGCGGCTATCAGATCACTGCGATTCTGATGAACGACGGCACCCTCTACATCTGGGGCAACTCCAAGTCCTACTCCAACATGGACAAGTTCGTCGGCAAGACGGACCTGATCGACATCGACTTCACGCTGAACAACATCGTCGGCGTTACGACGGCCCAGAACGGTATCTACACCGGCAAGCGCGGCCTGTTTGACAAGCTCAAGAGCACGCTGACCGGCAAGGCTGTCGCAAGCCGTGAGTTCCTGAACGGCCGCAAGGTCGTCCGTATCGCTGCAACCTCCAAGAACGTCTGCGGCGAGCTCGACGACGGCTCCATCTTCTTCGTCGGCGACGCCATCGGCAGCAACGATCCCGTTCCTGCCCTGCACGCCGGTGAGAAGTTCATCGAGCTGGAAGCCGGTACCTACCACTACGTCGGCCTGACCTCCGAAGGACGCGTGCTCTGCTGGGGCGGCAATACCCTGTCCCAGACGGACGTGCCTTCCGATCTGTCCGGCACCACCAAGCTCTACTGCGGCGCGTTCCAGACCTATGCGGTCAACGACCAGAACGAGCTTGTCGATAAGTGGGGCAACAAGGGCTACCTCTTCGGCACCGATAAGTACGGCGCGGATATCTTCCAGCGCATCATTCAGGGCGGTAAGATGACCATGACGATCGGCGCGATCGCTGTTATCATCTCCTCCATTATCGGCGTCATTGTCGGCGTCGTCTCCGGTTACTTCGGCGGCAAGGTCGATATGATTCTGATGCGTATCACGGAGATCTTCGCTGCGATCCCGTTCCTGCCCTTCGCCCTGATCCTCTCCGCTTTGATGTCGCAGATGAACATCTCCGAGAACTCGAAGATCTTCCTGCTGATGGTGATTTTGGGCGTGTTGACCTGGACCGGTCTGGCCCGTGTCGTCCGCGCGCAGGTTCTGGCTGCCCGTGAAAACGAGTACGTCACCGCCGCCAAGGCCATGGGCGTTCGCGAGCGCAACATCGCCTTCAAGCATATCCTGCCCAACATCGTTTCCATCATTCTCGTCTCTCTGACGCTGGACTTTGCCACCTGTATGCTGACGGAGTCCTCCCTCAGCTACCTCGGCTTCGGCGTGACCTATCCCAGACCCACCTGGGGCAACATGCTCAACGGCGTCAACAACGCTACGATCATCAAGAACTTCTGGTGGCAGTGGGTCTTCACGTCCATCTTCCTTGCCGTTACCTGTATCTGCATCAATATCATCGGCGATACGCTGCGTGACGTCATCGATCCGAAGTCCGACCGCGATAAGTAAAGGAGGAACTGAATATGCCATTACTGGAAGTCAAAGACCTGCATACGTTCTTCCGCACCAAGAAGGGTATCGTCAAGGCTGTCAACGGTGTGTCCTATTCCGTGGACGCCGGCCGCACCCTCGGTGTCGTCGGTGAATCCGGCTCGGGCAAGAGCGTGTCCGCCATGAGTATTCTCCGCCTGTTGGACGGCAACGGCTACATCGACAGCGGCGAGATCCTCTTTGACGGCAGAGACCTTACCAAAATCTCCAATAACGAGATGTATCACGTTCGCGGCAATGATATTTCCGTGATCTTCCAGGAGCCCATGACCTCGCTGAACCCCGTCTTCACGGTGGAACGCCAGGTCTCCGAGCCCTTCATCCTCCACCAGAACATGTCCAAGAAGGAAGCGGCCGAAAAGGTCGTCGAGATGCTGGCGGACGTCAAGATCCCGAACCCGCATATCGTTGCCAAGCAGTATCCGCATCAGCTCTCCGGCGGTATGCGTCAGCGCGTCATGATCGCCATGGCCCTGGCCTGCAAGCCCAAGCTGCTGATTGCCGACGAGCCGACCACGGCTCTGGACGTCACCATTCAGGCTCAGATCCTGAAGCTGATGAACAACCTCAAGGATGAGCACGGCACCTCCGTCATGTTCATCACCCACGACCTCGGCGTCATCCGCCAGATCGCGGACGACGTAGCCGTTATGTACTGCGGCCAGGTCGTCGAGATGGCTCCCGCCGAAGTGATCTTCGGCAAGCCGGAGTATTCGCATCCCTACACCGAAGGCCTGATGGAATCCATCCCCCGTCTGAGCACGCCGAACAATACCAAGCTTGACGCGATTCCCGGTGCCGTCCCCCATCCGCTGGCTCTGCCCAAGGGCTGCAAGTTCGGCCCGCGCTGCAAGTACTGCACCGAGCGCTGCAAGGAAGAGGAGCCCACCATGATGCAAGTGTCCGAGAATCAGCAGATTCGCTGCTTCTATCCGAAGAAGGAGGATCGTCATGCAAACAAATGAGAATAAGAAGATCCTTCTGAAAATCTCCAACCTGAAGCAGTATTTCCCGGTTGGCAAGCACGCGTTTGTCAAGGCGAACGACGGCATTACCCTGGACATCTATGAGGGCGAAACCCTCGGCCTGGTCGGCGAGTCCGGCTGCGGCAAGTCCACCTTCGGTCGTACCATCCTCCAGCTCTACCGCCAGACCGACGGCAGAACCATGTACTATGGCTCCTCGCTGGACGAGCTCGCGCCCAAGTACGTCAATTATACCTACACCAAGATGCCGAAGCTGATCAAAAAGCAGAAGCAGCTCCAGGAAAAGTATGAGCATCTGAAGCAGGAATACGATGCGGCCGACGAGAAGGAAAAGCTCAAGCGCCACACCGAGATGGACAATGCCCGTAAGGCTGCCAACGACGCCTATCTGAACATCGTCAACCTGGTCGGCGGTTTCTACTCCGTCAGCGATCCTGCCGAATGCATGAAGCTGCTCCGTGAGCGCTACGCTGCCTGCAAGCGGCTCCATAACCACATCGAAGCCCGCCGGGATCCCAAGCTGGAGTACGATGAGGCCACCTTTATCGCCAACGAGTCTGAAAAAGCAGACGAGGGCAAGAAGGAGAGGGCCAAGGCCGACGCTGAGAAGTACAAGGCCAAGATGGACGCCTGTGAACAGATTATCGATGCCGACCGCAAGGCTCTGGCCGAGATCGATCAGAAGCTTGACGCGCTGCGCGCCACCTATCAAAACGATCCGGAATTCCAGAAGCACGAGGCCCTGCGCGATAACGGCATCGACCTGGCCCGCCTGACCTACCCCGAGGTTCGTCAGCTCCGCTGCCAGATGCAGTACATTTTCCAGGATCCCTATTCCTCTCTGAACCCCAGAATGACGATCGGTCAGATCATCTCCGAGGGCCTTGTTGCGCACAAGTATTTCAAGAAGAACCGCGAGCGCATGAACGACGAGGTCATCAAGGTCATGAACGAATGCGGCCTGGCCGACTACTTTGTCCACCGCTTCCCGCACCAGTTCTCCGGCGGCCAGCGCCAGAGAATCTGCATTGCCCGTTCTCTTGCTGTCCGCCCCAAGTTCGTCGTCTGCGACGAGGCCGTGTCCGCTCTGGACGTGTCCATCCAGTCCCAGATCCTGAACCTGCTGCGTGACCTCAAGGAACAGCAGCAGTTGACCTACCTCTTCATCACCCACGACCTCTCCGTCGTCAAGTACATCTCCGACCGCATCGGCGTCATGTACCTCGGCAACATGGTTGAGCTGGCTTCTTCGGAATCCCTCTTCCATCATCCGTACCATCCCTACACCGAAGCCCTTCTGAACTCGATCCCCACGACCGAGGAGAAGAAGGATCTGGTGGTTCTCGAGGGCGATATCCCCAGCCCCGTCAACCCGCCGAAGGGCTGCAAATTCCATTCCCGCTGCAAGTACTGCACCGAGATCTGCGAATCTGTCGTCCCCGACTGGGAAGAGGTGGAGCCCAATCACTTTGTGGCCTGCCATCATAAGCTGGAGAAGATCCTCAATCTGGAAGCTGAGGCTTGATTATGGATCCTTTTCGCAAAACAGAGCGTGCCATGAAGCTCCTGCGTGAGCGGAATGAAGCGAACAGCATTGAGACGGTCGGAAACACGGACAAGGACGTTGACCTGGAAAAGGGCGATATTCCCGCCATGCTGACCAGCGCGTATCTGACCATTCTACCGGCTGTGATCCTGGCCCTGCTTTGCGTCGTCGGGATCCCGGTCCTCATCGTTTTGCTTCTGGCAGGCTGAACGCCTCAAAAAAACCCTGGCGCCGGTTTCCGGCGCCAGGGTAAACTTTTTTCGCTTGTTGGATGGATGATCAGTCGTCTTCTCCCACGATCTGATGGTACAGGTCCCACATCTCCTGTACGCTCGTGTGCTCCACGTAGTGATTGGCGGCCATCTCGTCGGTGTAATCGGTCAGACGCATTCCGTAGAATTCCCACTTGCCGCTCGCTTCGGTGCCGTAGCACATCGTGGGAACCAGCTCACAGCCGGTGATATAGGCGCCCCAGCGGTCCTTGCCGATGGTCAGCCGCGCCATGCCGCCGAGCATGTTCTGGTTGCCGAGCATATGAGAGATGAAATTGCCCATCGACCAGAAGACGGGGACCTGATTCCCGTCTGCGCCGGTCAGAATCTCCAGCGGCTGGAGCGAATGCGGGTGGCAGCCGATGATCGCGCCGACGCCCTGGTCGGCAAAGAACTGCCCCCATTCGCGCTGCTCCGCGTTGGGCGTGAACTGATTTTCAAAGCCCCAGTGCGGGAAGACCAGAACGATATCAGAGATCTGCTTCGCCCGTGCAATGTCGGCGGCGCATTTTTCCTTGTCCAGGAAATCGATCTCCCAGTCGTCGCGGGGAATGCCCATGTTCGTGCCATAGGTGTAGTTCAGGATCGCAATGCGAATGCCCTTGCACTCCACCACGCGGAGGACCTCCGCGTCCGCCTCGCTGTCGTGTATGCCGACGACCGTGATCTCCGGATACTTCCGCCAGAATGCCATTGTGTCCTGAATCCCGCGGGAGAACTTGTCATAGCAGTGGTTCGTCGCCTGGGTAATGATATCGAAGCCCGTGTCCGCCAGCGCTGCTCCAACGTCCACCGGTCCGCCGAAGATCGGATAGTTCGTGTATTCCTTCGGGTCGTTGATGAAGATCGTCTCCTGGTTGATGCAGGCCAGATCGGTCGCCTGGACCTCGTCGCGGATATACCGGTAGAGATTGTGGAAATCATAGGTTCCGTCGCCGTTCTCCCCGGCCTTCAGCACGGTCGAGTGCATCAGATTGTCGCCCAGGCACATCAGATCCACGGTCGCGTCCGGCACGCGCTTGTCCGCGGCGGGCTCCTCAAAGTAGAGCCTGTCCTCCGTCTTGAGCCAGCTTTCTGCCAGCGTCAGCGGCAGCAGGAGGCGCTGGGTCAGATTCTCCGCCGGGAAGGTTGGGAGCTGCAAGGTTGGACTGCCTGTCTGTGACGGCGCGTCGGCGGCGGGCGGAGCAGCCGTGGAAGCCGCCTGCGTGTCCTCCGTCTGAGCTGGCTCCGTCTTCTCTGCTTCCTCCGACGGAGCTGCGGCAGGGGAGAGGGTCTCTACCGCGGCGCGGGGCGGATGCTTCATCCCGGCTGTCACGTCCGGGGGTCCCTGTATCAGCTTTACGATCAAGAAGACCAGAATCGCAAGCAGGACCAAAGCGCAGGCTGCAAGCCCTGCCTGCTGCTTCCGCCCGCTCGTGCGCTGCGGCGTCTGCTGATCCGGTTGTTTCGGTTCATCCATTGGGGTGCCTCCATTCTGTTTTTGCGGCGCGTGCCTCGGCGCTGCGTGAAGCGCAGCAAGCGTGCGCGATCCGTGAAAGCGAAAGCTCGAATCAGTCGTCGTCTCGCTTCCACATTGCGATCAGCTTTTCGAGCTGGGCGGTGAACTTCCGCAGGTCGCTGTTCCGCAGACCTTTATTTTGGCGGATGACCGCCTCAAGCTGTCGCCCGGCCTCCTCCAGCAGGCGGTATTCGGGGGAGCCAGCCCGTGCAGAAGGCCTGTGCGGGACCACGACGCCCTCCGAAAGGATCGAGCCGGAAAGAAGGTCGTAGCACTCCTGATAGAGCGGGGCGTGGGCCGCGAAGCCGCGGTCTCGCAGCTCGGAGGCGAATTGTTCCGTCACAGGCTCGTCTCCGTGGACGACGAAGATCTGCGTCGGTCTGTCGTCTCGGAACTGCTCGGCCCACTGGACCAGATGGTCGTGGTCGGCGTGGGAGCTGAGCCCCTGGAAGGTCTCGATGCTTGCCCGGACCTGGACCTCCTCGCCAAAGAGCTTGACGGCCTTCTTGCCCTCCTGAAGGGCGCGGCCCAGCGTTCCGTAGGCCTGGAAGCCGACGAAGACCACCGTGCATTCCGGACGCCAGAGATTGTGCTTGAGATGGTGGCGGATCCGTCCCGCGTCGCACATGCCGGAGGCCGCAATGATGACCTTCGGCGTCCGATCCTCGTTGAGCGCCTGAGATTCGGCCTGCGTCACGACCAGACGGGTGTTCTCCACCGAGAACAGCGGCACGCCCTGCCGGATCAGCTCCGCAGATTCCGCATCCAGATAGCCGCTCAGATCGCTCGTGAAGACGTTGGTGGCCTCCACGGCAAGCGGCGAGTCCACCACGATCGGGAAGTCCGGGTACTCCGGCAGCAGCCCCCGCTGCTTGATCTCGCGGAAGAAGAACAGCAGCTCCTGCGTCCGGCCCACGGCAAACGAAGGGATCAGCACCGTGCCGCCGCGGTCAAAGGTCCGCCGCAGAATGCGCGTCAAAACGGCGCAGTAGTCGTCCGGCTTCTCGTGGCTGCGGTCGCCGTAGGTGGACTCCATGATCACGTAGTCGGCCCCGCTGACCGGCTCCGGGTCCTTGATGACGGGCTGATCCACGTTGCCGATGTCGCCGGAAAAGACCAGCTTTTTTGTCTGGCCGTTCTCCGTCGCCCAGAGCTGAACGTAGGCGGAGCCAAGCAGATGGCCCGCATCCGTCAGACAGAAGCGGACAGAGTCGTTGATCGAAACCTCGGTGTCGTAGTCCACCGGAACCAGATGGGTCAGGGTTTCCTCTACGTCCGCGATCGTGTAAAGCGGCTCTACCGGCGGTTTGCCGTTCCGCTCGCGCTTGCGGTTTTCGTATTCGGCGTCGGACTCCTGGATATGGCCGGAATCGAGGAGCATGATCCGCAGGAGCTTGCAGGTCATGGCCGTGGCATAGATCCTGCCCCGGAAGCCCTGCTTGACCAGCAGGGGCAGACGCCCGGAGTGGTCGATGTGGGCATGTGTAACGATCACGTCGTCAATATGGTTTGCCGCAAAGGGGAATATATGGTTATCCGTCTCATCCCGTCCCTGCTGGAGACCGCAGTCCACCAGCAGATGGTATCCTGCCACGGTCAGACCGTGGCAGGAGCCGGTCACAGCCCGGTCAGCGCCGTAAAAATTCAGTTGCATCGTCTTTCGCGCCTCCTTTTCATCATTATAACACATCCGTCGGGAAATGCCAATCCTTTTCCGCCCACCGGCACAGATTTGTCGTAGGGCACGGACGGCAGGATCTGAAAGAAGAAGAAGGACGGTTCCGCGTCAGGCTTGACGCGGAACCGTCCGTTGTGCGTCCGTTGCGCGCACGAGCTATCGGGTGAAAGTCCCGAACGCGATTGCAGACAGAGCTTCAGCTCCAACCGGCGTCCTCGATCTCCTTCCCCTTCTTGCGGCCCATCAGGTGATGCAGCACCTCGCCGACCGGAGCGCCCCCGTAGAGCACGTCATAGGCGGCGTTCGTGATCGGCATTTCCACGCCGCATCGGTCGCCGAGCAGCTTGACGGCCTTGGTGGCGTAGTAGCCCTCGACCACCGCGCCGACCTCCTGCATGGCCTCGCTCACACCCTTGCCCTCGCCGATCAGAATACCGGCCCGGCGGTTGCGGGAGTGCATGGAGGTACAGGTCACGATCAGGTCGCCGATGCCGGTCAGACCGGCAAAGGTATCCTTGCGCGAGCCGAGCTTCATGCCCAGACGGGCGACCTCTGTCAGACCGCGCGTCATCAGCAGGGCCTTGGTGTTGTCTCCGTAGCCCAGGCCGTCGCAGACGCCGGCGCAGAGGGCAATGACGTTCTTCATCGCCGCGCCAAGCTCCACGCCGATGGGGTCGGAGGAGGTGTAAACGCGGAAGGTCCGGTTCATAAAGACCTCCTGCACGATCTCCGCCAGCAGTCGATCCTCGCAGGCGGCAACGACGCCGGTGGGCACCTCGCGGCTTACCTCCTCCGCGTGCGACGGGCCGGAGAGGACGACGACCTTCTTGCCGGTGACCTCGCTGACAATCTCGGACATGCGCTTGCCGGTGTCGGCCTCAATGCCCTTGGTCGCGCTGACCATGATCGCGTCGGGCCGGAGGTGGGGCGCGATTTTCTCCACCGTGGCGCGCACCGCGAAGGACGGCGGAACCACGACGACCAGGCTGGCGTCCGCCACAGCCGCGGGATCGGCGGTGTAGCGCAGGTCTGCCGGCAGCTTTACGCCGGGCAGAAAGGGATTCTCCAGCTTGGCGGCAAGGTTGTCGCTCTCCTCCTTGGAGTAGGAGATCAGCGTGACCTCGTGGCGGTTTCGGTGGAGCAGCATTGAGATGGCCGTGCCCCATCCGCCGCTGCCGACAACTGCAATTTCCATGATGATGCGTTCCTTTCTATTGCTCGTCAGTTGCGTTTTGATCTTTCTTTGCGCTGTGGAAGCTGAACTTCCGCTCCGTGCCGTTGCGCAGGCGCACGATGTTTCCGTGGTGCAGATAGACGGCCATCGCCCCCAGGCAGAAGGACATGATCGTCATCATGATCGTGCCCTCTTCGATGTTCTTGTCAATGGGATAGCGGATCCAGAACAGGAAGGGGTAAAGGATGGCGCAGATGATGGAACCCAGGGAGACGTACCGCGTCAGAATCACAATGGCCGCGAAAATCACCAGCAGGATCATGATGATCCGCCAGTCGATGAAGGCTGCAAGCGTGCCGCAGGTCAGAATGCCCTTGCCGCCGTGGAAACCGAAATACAGCGGAAAGACGTGACCGATGACGGAAAAACCGCCGCAGAGCATCGCGCCCTCGTCGAACCAGACGGGGTCGTAGGCCCGCATGATGGCTCTGCCGATGAAGCAGGCTGCCACGGTTTTGCCGATGTCGATGAGCAGGACCAGCAGGGTGTCCAGTCCGCCGTAGTTGCGATAGAAGTTCGTCAGCCCGGCGTTGCCGCTGCCCTTGGTGCGTATGTCTTCCTTATGAAAGCAGCGGGAGATCAGAATGGCCCCGTTGAAGCTCCCCAGCAGATAACCGATGAGCGCGCAAAGCGCAAACCATAGAACAATCATTCCTCCGAATCCCCTTTCTGGCGGATCGTGATCCGAATCGGGGTGCCCTCGAGACCGAAGACCCCGCGGATCTGGTTTTCGAGATAGCGCTGATAGGAAAAATGGAACAGACGCGCATCGTTGCAGAAGATAACGAAGTGCGGCGGCTTCACGCCGGTCTGCGTCATGTAGTAGATCTTCAGACGGCGGCCTTTGTCGGTGGGCGGCTGGACGCGGGCTGTGGCGTCAGCCAGTACGTTGTTGAGCATGCCGGTGGTGACGCGCAGCGCGCTCTGCTCGTTCACGTAGTTGATCAGCTCATAGAGCTTGTCCACCCGCTGCCCGGTCTTGGCAGAAATGAAGAGGATCGGCGCGTAGGGCATATAGCCCAGGTCGCGGCGGATCTCCTCGGTCTTCTTGTCCATCGTGTGGGTGTCCTTGTCAACCAGATCCCACTTGTTCACCACGATGATGCTGGCCTTTCCGGCCTCGTGGGCAAGACCTGCGATCTTGGTGTCCTGCTCGGTCACGCCGTCCTCGGCGTCGATCAGGATCAGGCAGACGTCCGCGCGGTCGATGGCGGCGATGGAGCGCATATTGCTGTATTTCTCAATGGCGTCGTCCACCTTGGACTTGCGCCGCATACCCGCTGTGTCGATGAACAGGTATTTGCCGTGCTCGTTCTCAAAATAGGAGTCGATGGCGTCCCGGGTCGTGCCGGCGACGTCGGAGACGATCACGCGCTCCACGCCGAGGATGCGGTTGAGCAGGCTGGACTTGCCGACGTTCGGCTTGCCCACGATGGCGACCTTCACCGTGTCGTCCTCCGGCTCCTCCAGGGCGTCGTCGGGCAGGTGCGCCGTCACAAAGTCCAGCAGATCGCCCGTTCCGTGGCCGTGGATGGCGGAGACCTCCAGCGGGTCACCCAGACCCAGATCGTAGAATTCGTAGACCTCAGGGTTGACCGGGCCGATCGAGTCGCATTTGTTGACAGCCACGATCACGGGCTTGCGGCTGCGCTTGAGCAGATTGGCAACGTCCAGATCCGCTGCGGTCACGCCGACCTTGACGTCGGTGACCATAATGATGACCTCTGCGGTCTCAATGGCGATCTCGGCCTGCCGCCGCATGAATTTGAGCATCTCGGTCTCCTCAGACGGCTCGATGCCGCCGGTGTCGATCAGCTCAAAGGTTTTTCCGTTCCACTCGCATTCGCCGTAGATACGGTCGCGGGTGACGCCCGGCGTATCCTCCACGATGGCGGTCCGGTGACCGGTCAGCTTGTTGAACAGCATGGACTTGCCCACGTTGGGCCGGCCCACGATGGCGACGTAATGCTTTGACATGAGTATCCCTCCTCACGGGAGTTTATAACCATTATGCCATAGATGGCTTCGGTTTTCAATCAGAATTTGAAAACAAATTGTGAATTTATGAAAAAAGTAGAGAGGAAGGCGGCTTGACGCGCTTCCTCTCAACTTCTCTCAGTTCGGGAATTATTCCGCAGCAACTTCGACAACCTGACGGCCATTGTAGTAACCGCAAGCTCTGCAAGCTCTGTGGGGCAGACGGGGCTCGCCGCAGTGCGGGCAAGCGACCACGCCGGGAACGCTCAGCTTCCAGTGGGAGCTGCGTCTCTTGTCGCGTCTTGCTTTGGAAACCTTTCTCTTGGGAACAGCCATGGTGACACCTCCTCGGTCTTAATGCCTGTCGGCAAACATAAATGATTACTTTTCCAGCAGCTGTTTGAGCACAGCCAGTCTCGGATCGACTTCCGGTTGACAGTCGCAGGGACCGTCGTTCAAATTCTTTCCGCAGCGGGGGCAAAGTCCCTTGCAGTCCTCGCTGCACAGAAGCTTGCTCTCCATGCTCAGGACGAAGGTGGTGGTGACGATGTCGTCCATGTCGGCGCAGTCATCCTCCAGCAGGAACAGCCATGGGTCCTCCTCACCGTCCACACCGGTGAATTCTTCGGTCAGGATCGCGTGGAGCGGATACTCGACCGGGCGGACCACATCGCGGGCGCAGCGGTCACATACGCCGTGCAGGGTGGTTGTGACCTTGCCGCTGACGATCATTACGTCGGCAGTGTTGCGGACCTCGCCCACGGCCCGGACGGGCTCGGTGACGGGGCAGCAGCCACCAAATGCAAAGGTATGCAGATCAAGAGACACCTCGAAGGGCAGGGTGCCGCCGGGCCTGTTTTTCAGTGAAGAAACGTTCAGCAGCATTGTTCTCTCCTGATCCCATAGTCATGCGGAACATATTATAACGGCAGTTGCGTGTTTTGTCAAATGGTTTTTGGTATTTTTCAAGAAATTTCTTTTCTTTTCCGGATCCCCCGGAGCTTGTCATTTTCCGATGCGGAATACGCTGGTATCGTTGATGAAGGTGGAGTAGCCATAGAGGATCACAATGGCGTCGATGTCGTGCTCGGCGGCGTAGCTCACCAGACTCAGGCTGTTGTAGCGCATATCGAAAAGATGAACCTCGGAGAAGCGCCGGGTCAGGAAGGGGGCGAGCACGTCGCAGTAGGAGTCGCGCACGACCAGAACCTTGCCCGCGGGGGCGTTCTCGCTGTTCAGAATGACGATGGGCTTATTGCCGCCGAGGAAGTAGTTATACTGGTTTTTCTGCGCCAGCAGCTCGGGATGGTAGAGCTGCCCCGGCTCCGGCTTCATGGTGCTGTACTGCGTGACCGAAACGCCCTCGTCGGTGACGAAGCGTTCCACGGCGTCCGGCTTCAGCCAGAACGCGCCGGTCTTGGAATAGAGCGTGCCGTAGAAGGATTCCGAGACGGTTACGCGGTCGAGCTCGCTCTCGTCCAGCGGCTCCAGATCCATGGCGGTCAAAAGGGCGTCGGTCGCGTAGCGCGCGCCGAGGGGCGTCCAGTGGTGGTCCGTGCGGAAATAGATCGGCTCGTCCAGGTGGTCGTTCAGGGCGCCCAGAACGTCGATGGTCTTGACCTTGCAGGCGTCGTAGGCCTGGGCGATGACTTCGTCCTCGCGCGCGGTTTCGGCGTTGGCGGGCAGCCGGTCGCGCCAGACCGTCGAGGCCGAGGGGATGAGGCCGAAGTAGATCGGAAGGTCCGTCTTTTCAGACAGCGTGTTCACGTAGCCCACGCGCTTCAGCAGGTCGGCGGGATCGGGCGTCGTCTCCCGCTCCAGCAGAGCGCCGTCCCTGCCGAAGTAGACGCCGTTGGCGTCGGTCCTGCCCAGGGTGCGGTTCAGACCGGCGTTGACGCAGAACCAGAAGTCGCGCAGAAGAATGTGATCGGAAAGATAGGTCTCAGCATCGTTCATATAGGAGCCGTCCATAACGGCCTGCTCCGTCAGCTTCGGAGCCGTCTTGAGGACGCGGTTCTCCATCTGGGAGAAGGTCCGCTCCGGCGCAACGAGAGAGCCGACGGAAACGGCAGCCAGAAAGAGAACGAAGATGCAGACGATGAGAACAGAATATGTCTTTTTCATGCTTGCCGCCTCCTTAGAACCGGAAATACAGGAACGGGTTGTAGGTGCTGGATACCATGGACCCCGTGCAGGCCAGCAGGCCCAGGATCAGCAATACCGCGTCCACGGGGAGCCTTGCCCGTTCGGGCAGCCTCTCATGGAGATTCCTGGCGAGCGGAAGCGAGGCAAGTATGCTGACGATCAGGATCACAGCGCCGCTGCGCAGGGTGTAGAGGAAGGTCCCGTCGAAGAAGGCCTTCGCTCCTGCGCCGAACATCACGCCGAGATACTGTCCGAGGTGGCCGTAATCCTCGATCCCGAAGATCGTCCAGCCGATCATCAGCAGAAGCACCGTGTAGAGATGCCGCGTCCAGGCGGGCATGCGGTCCAGGAGCTTTTTCAGCACGAATTTTTCCAGCATCAGCAGGACGAAGAAATACATGCCCCACGAGAGATAATTCCAGCTTGCCCCGTGCCACATACCGGTCGCCATCCAGACCACAAGCAGATTCAAAAGCCACCGGGGCTTGGAGCGGCGGTTGCCGCCCAGCGGGATGTAAAGATAGTCGCGGAACCAGTTGGACAGGGAAATGTGCCAGCGCCGCCAGAACTCCGTGATGCTGTCAGACGCATAGGGATAGCGGAAGTTCTCCAGGAACTCAAAGCCCAGCATTCTGCCCAGGCCGATCGCCATATCCGAATAGCCCGAGAAATCAAAATAGATCTGCAGACTGAAGGCCAGCACGCCCAGCCAGGCGCCCGCCACGGTGAGCTCTGCGGTCGGCACGTCGCGGAAGCCGGACCAGATCTGCCCCAGAGCATTCGCCAGGAGCAGCTTCTTGGCCAGACCGACTGTGAAGCGGAAGACGCCGGAGGCGAACCGCTCCCAGCTCACGCCCCGGCAGTCGAGCTGCTCGGCGACGTCCTTATACCGGACGATGGGTCCGGCGATCAACTGCGGGAACATGGTCACGTAGGCTCCGAAGGCGACGGGGTTCTTCTGCGCCGGAACGTCCGCGCGGTAGACGTCGATCGTGTAGCTCATCGTCTGGAAGGTATAGAATGAGATGCCGATCGGCAGATGGATGCCCAGGACCGGGAGGAAGCCCAGACCGAGCCCCTGCAGGGATTCGGCCAGGAAATCCCAGTACTTGAAGAAGATCAGCATGCCGAGATTGATGACGACGGAGACGATCAGCATCGCCTTCGCGCCGCCGGCCTTCCCTCTCGACTTCAAGGCCGCGATCACAAGGCCCGAACCGTAGTTGACCACGATGGAAAAGACCATCAGGGCGGTGTAGGCCCGTTCGCCCCAGAAGTAGAAGAACAGGGAAGAAAGCAAAAGGATCAAGGTTTTCAGCCTGCGCGGGACCAGATAGAACAGCAGCAGTACCGCTGGCAGAAACGCAAACAGAAATACAGGTGTGGAGAATACCATATAGCAGTCCTCAGTCAAAAAACGCTCATGCAGACGGTCCGCCGGGCGGACCGTCTGCATGATGATTTCGGGTTGTTCTTATCTGGCGGCGTCGGCGAAGACGTTGTCGGGAACGGTGATGCCGGTGACAGCATTCGCCAGGACGATCATGCCGACGTAGTTGCCCAGCACGTGGACCCTGGCTTCGTTCAGCCAATAGCCGTTCTGCGTGGGATCGCAGTATTCGCCTTCCGCGCCTTCCTTGATGCGGGTCTCAAAGATCCCCTGGACCTTGGCAACGTCGTCCGGGTTGGCAACCTCGACCATGATGACCTCGAACGCGGCGCCGGTGACCGGGGCCATGTAGGCGACCTTCTGCTTGAACTCGATGTCGTTCAGGCCGGGATAGAAGCTGTCCAGCTCTTCGTCAGAGGCGGGAAGCAGGACTACATCTTCCGCGCAGCCGGAAATCAGATTGTTGTAGACCTCTTCGAGATTCAGAGAAACCGCAGCGGGAGCGGCCGTGGACTCGGCGGGAGCGGCGGTGCTTGCGTCGGGCGCTTTGGATTCATTGGAGGCGGGGTCCTTGGCGCAGCCGGCGAGACAGCCGAGGGCAAGGATCAGGGCGAGGGTAAGTACAGCGATTTTTTTCATGGTTTTTTCCTTCCTTTTTTTTGGAGTCTTTTTAATAGACGGGAACGGTTAAGATTTGTTCCCGTTTTTTCTTTCGGAAATAAAGTTTTTTTGGCGCTGCGGAAGCGCCTTCAGCTTTGCGTTCAGCTTGGAATAGACCGTCTCCATGTCGTCCTCGCCGGACCAGCGCTGCACGTCGTCGATGGGAACCCATCGAACGCCGGAGTTTTCATCCTGCTTGGCGTGGACCGCGGCGCGGTCGTCCGCCTGCCAGAGATAGCAGAAATCCAGATGGAGATGGGACGGAACGTAGACGCCGCGCTTGATATGGTGATGGACCGCCAGACATTGGATGGAGAAGACGCCGTCATAGAGGGGCGTCAGCTCCGTCAGCCCGGTCTCCTCCTTCGCCTCGCGCAGGGCGACCGCGCGGAGATCGGATTCCCCGTCGGCGTGACCGCCGGTCCAGGCCCAGGCGTTGTAGACGTTGTGGTGGACCATCAGGATGCGGTCGCGGGTCGGATTCGTGATCCAGTTGGAGGCGGTTATATGGCAGATCGTGTTCTCCCGGTTCAGGAGATCCGGAAAGATCTCGATCGCACGCAGGATCAGCGCCTTGTCGCGGATCTCCTGTTCGTTGTAAGGGGCATAGGCCAGTAAGGCGGCGCGGATGTCCATGCGATCATTTCCTCTTTTCGTGGGGTTCAGCCTGCGTCATGCGTTTTCTCCCCGGAGCTGGATGATCTGGTCGCGCAGAACGGCGGCAAATTCGTATTCCATCATATGGGCGGCCTTGCGCATCTGCTTTTCCAGACGGGCGATCTCGGCGTCGCGCTCGGCGCGGGTCATCTTGACGTTGCCCTTGCCAATGGCGGCGGTGTCCTGGGTGGTGATCTCGATCAGATCCCGGACGTCCTTGCGGATCGTCTTCGGAACGATGCCGTGCGCCTTGTTGTAGGCGTCCTGAATGCCGCGGCGGCGATTGGTTTCGCGGATCGCGTAGTCCATCGCGGGCGTCATCTTGTCGGCATACATGATCACGCGGCCCTCAGCGTTTCGGGCGGCGCGTCCGATCGTCTGGATCAGGCTGGTCGGACTGCGGAGGAAGCCCTCCTTGTCGGCGTCCAGAATGGCGACCAGCGAGACCTCGGGCAGATCCAGACCCTCGCGCAGCAGATTGATGCCGACCAGAACGTCAAACTTCGCCATGCGCAGGTCGCGGATGATCTCCATCCGCTCCAGCGCCCCGATATCCGAGTGCATATAGCGGACGCGGACGCCGTTTTTCTGCAAAAAGGCGGTCAGATCCTCTGCCATCTTTTTGGTCAGGGTGGTGACGAGGACGCGCTCCTCCCTGGCTGTGACCTTTGCGATCTCGCCCATGAGGTCGTCCACCTGATCCTCGATGGGCCGGACCTCGACCTCGGGATCGAGCAGACCCGTGGGGCGGATGACCTGCTCCACGACCTGCCCCGCCCGCTCCAGCTCATAGGGCGCGGGCGTGGCGGAGACGCAGACGACCTGATGGATCTTGGAGGTGAATTCGTCAAAGGTCAGGGGCCGGTTGTCAAAGGCGGAGGGCAGGCGGAAGCCGTAGTCCACGAGGGTCGTCTTGCGGGAGCGGTCGCCGTTGTACATGGCGCGGACCTGGGGCAGGGTGACGTGGCTTTCGTCCACAAAGAGCAGGAAATCCTTCGGGAAATAGTCCAGCAGGGTCATCGGCGGGGTGCCGGGGGCGCGCCCGGACATCACGCGGGAGTAGTTTTCGATGCCGGTGCAGAAGCCGATCTCCTGGAGCATCTCCATATCGTACTCGGTGCGCTGTCGGATGCGCTGAGCCTCCAGAAGCCGGTTGTTCTCCTGGAAGAACTTCTCCCGCTCCTCCATCTCCTCCCGGATGTTCACGAGAGCCCGCTGCATTTTTTCGGGCGTCGTGACGTAGTGGGAGGCCGGATAAATTGCCACGTGGGCGACGGTGCGCTCCGGGACGCCTGTGACGGCGTTGATCTCGGAAATGCGGTCGATCTCGTCGCCGAAAAACTCAATTCGAATGGCCCGTCCGGCCCAGTAGGCCGGGTAGACCTCCACGGTGTCGCCGCGGACGCGGAAGTGGTTGCGCACAAACTCCACGTCGTTGCGCTCGTAGCGGATCGAGATCAACTTTTTCAGCAGCTCCTCCTGGGGGTATTCCATACCGGCGCGGAGGGAGATGACCATGTTCTTATAGTCGATGGGGTCTCCGAGCCCGTAGATACAGGAGACAGAGGCCACCACGATCACATCCCGGCGCTCAAAGAGAGAGGAGGTGGCGCTGTGGCGCAGACGCTCGATCTCGTCGTTGATCGACGAGTCCTTTTCGATATAGGTATCCGTGTGCGGGATATAGGCCTCCGGCTGATAGTAGTCGTAATAAGAGATGAAATACTCCACGGCGTTCTCCGGGAAGAACTCCCGAAATTCCGAACAGAGCTGGGCAGCCAGAGTCTTGTTGTGCGCCAGTACGAGGGTGGGACGGTTGAGATTGGCGATCACGTTCGCCATCGTGAAGGTCTTGCCGGAGCCGGTGACGCCGAGCAGGACCTGTTCCTCCAGACCCATCTCGATCCCGCGCGTCAGGGCTTGGATGGCCTCCGGCTGGTCGCCGGTGGGGCGAAACGGCGCATGCAGCTTGAAATCCACGGCGACGCCTCCTTTTCTGATGGACTACGGAGTATTATACTACAGCGCGCGAAAAGAGGCAAGAGATTTTTCTGGCTTCCCGCGCTTTCCCGACAGGCTTTTTTTCCGCGGGCGGGTACAATCGGAGCAAAGCGGCGAAAGGAATGGAACGCATGATACGGATGGATACGGCCCCGGCGGCGCGGGGCGTTTGGAAAAAGCTGGGCGGGCGTCTGGCAACGCCCCTGCTGTGGGGCGCGGCGACTCTGATCCTCTGCGGGGCGCAGGCGTTCGGAAGGCCGCTGCCGCTGGCGGCGGGAGCGATTCTGCTGGCCGGGGCGAGCCCTGCCGGTCTGTTCGCCGCGGTTGGAGCGATCGGCGGCTATCTCCTGCTCTGGGGCTGGGAGGCGGCGATGGAGCCTCTGGCCCTCAGCCTGAGCTTTCTTGCCGCCGCCGTGATCTTCCGAAAGACGCCGATCTCCCTGCAGTATTTAAGCGCGGGACTGACCGGGGTCGTCGGCGCGGTCTTTCTGCTGGACAGCGGCTTCTCCCCGGTCGCCGTGCTCCACCTGCTGCTCTCCGCCGGCCTGGCCTATGCCCTGCCGCTGGTATGGAATCGGGGGAAGCCGGAGCTCCGGAGCGCCGTCTGCTCTCTGATCCTGCTGGCCTGTCTCAGCCTGGCGATCCCGCCCTGGGGCGCGAGCCTTGCAGCCGGGGTCTCCCTGGTCCCGGTCTGTGCGGGGGCGGGGCTGCCTGCCGCCGTCCTTTGCGGAGCGGCTGTGGACGCAAGCGGTGTTCTGCCCGTGCCGATGACAGGCGTCCTGGCGCTGGGCGAGCTGGCGGCGCGCGCGCTTGCTCCGGTGCGCGGCTGGAAGCGGAGCGGGGTCTTTTTTGCGGCGACGGCGGCCTGGCAGCTCGTGACGGGCGGCCTGTCGCCGCTGCTCTGCCTGAGCGCCGCCCTCGGTGCGGCAGCGGGAGCATTCTTTCCGATCTCCCTGCCTGCGGCGCTGAATGCGGAGGAAGCCCCCATCCGTGCTGCCCTGCCCCGGCGCGAGACCGGCGTTGAGCACGCCTTTGAGACGATGGGGCGCGTTCTGTCACGGGAGCAGCCGGTCCTGTCGGCGCTTCAGCTCAACGAGGTCTACGACTATGCCGCTGAGCAGGTCTGCCGCTGCTGCGTGCGGTGGAGCCTCTGTTGGGAGGAGGACTCCGAGGCCACCTACCGGGATCTCTGCCGCGCCGGGGAGGCGATCCTTCTGCGCGGGACGGCCCTGCGGGACGACCTGCCCGATCGGTTCACGGCCCGCTGCCACCACACGGAGGGCTTCCTGACTGCGGTGAATCAGGAGCTGGACGCCCAGCGGGCCAAGCTCCGCGAGGAGCGCCGCTTTGAGGAGGGGCGGCAGATCGCCGCCGCCCAGTATCAGATCATGGCGCGGCTGCTGAAACGGGCTGCGGAGCCCGGAACGACCGAGCCGCTGCGCTTCATCCCCGAGCTGGCCGTGGGGACTGCGACCCGCGCGGGGAACCCGGTCTCCGGAGACCGCGGCGCGACCTGCCGGGACCGCTTCGGACGGTTTTACGTTTTGCTCTGCGACGGGATGGGGACCGGGACGGAAGCCCGGGCGGAGAGCGATCTGGCAGCGCATTTGCTGGCCTCTCTGCTGGAGGCCGGCGTAAACGCGGACAGCGCGATGGATCTGCTTAACGGCTTCTACCTCCTGCGGAAGACCACGGCGTTTGCAACGATGGATCTTCTGCGCCTGGATCTCCGCTCCGGGAAGGGCGAGCTCTACAAGTGGGGCGCGGCCCCGTCCTACCTCCAGAGGGAGGGCGGCGTGGAAAAAATAGGGACCGCCGCGCCGCCGCCGGGCTGCGGGATCGGACCTTCCCACAGGCCGGGACGCTGCGAGCTGTCCCTTAGAGATGGGGAAACGCTGGTGATGGTCAGCGACGGCGCCTACGGAGAGGAGACAGAGCGGCTGCTGGCCGGGTTTTCCCAGGGAACGGTGCGTGACCTGGCAAGCTGCCTGATTACGCTGGGCGAGGCCGACGCGGCCGATGATCGGACAGCCGTGGTGCTTCGCCTTCGTTCTGCGTAAATCATAACATAAATTGTTTACATAATTCGTCGAACAATGGCGGAAAACCCGGGAAATTTCGGAGAATTCCGAATTTTCCCGGGTTTTTCGGTATATTTCCTGTGACTGGCCCGCATCGTGCGGCGGCGTGAAGCGCCGGGATCAGTCGTTCAGCGGGCTGAAGCCGAGGCCGTAGGCCTCGTCCACGGTGCTGATCAGGACCATTGCCTTGGGGTCAATGCTCTTGACGATGTTGCGGACCGGGAACATCTCGGTCTTGGAGCAGAGGCACATAATGACCATCTTGTCGTCGCCGGTGTAGGCGCCGCGGCCATGCAGGAGGGTCGCGCCGCGTTCGGTCTGCTTGCAGATCGCGTCCGCGACCTTTTCAGGCTCGTTGCTGATGATGAGAAGCTGACGCTGCGAGCTGGAGCCGTACATGATCTTGTCGATGACCGTGGTGGAGAGCAGGGTCATGATGATACCGAAGAGGACGGCGTTCACGTCGCCGAAGACCAGACCGCCGGCAAGGATGACGCTGCCGTCGATGGCCAGCGAGATGGAGCCGATGGACATATGGGGCAGCTTTTTACGGATCGCCATGATAATGAAGTCGGTGCCGCCGGTGGAGGAACCGCGCATGTAGATCAGGGCCAGACCGGCGCCGGAGAGCACGCCCGCGAAGATCGCGGCCAGCAGGCGCTCGCCGCCGTACATCGGGAACTGCGGCATCACGAAGTCCAGGAAGAAGCTGGAGATGACCATACTGCGGACGGACTTGATGAAGAACTTCTTTCCGAGCAGCTTATAGCAGATGATCGCAACCGGGATGTTGATCACGAGCTGGCCCGCGCCGATGGGGACCCAGGGCAGGAAGTGGTGAATGATGATCGTCACACCGGCAATGCCGCCGGGAGCAAAGTTTGCGTTGGAAGCGAAGGTGTAGATGCCGATGCCGTAGAGGATACTGCCGATGATATCGTAGATCGTATCCGTTCCGACTTCCTTCAGATTATCGGGGGTAAACCAGCTTTTGAACTTGTTTCTCATTTCTTGTCTCCTCTCTTTGCGTATCAGGAAAGCTGCTCGCCGATCATGGATTTCGTTGCGTAGGCGTTCAGGGTCATGTCGGCGGTATGACCCGCAAGGTATTCATAGTAGGCCTGGGCGCCGATCATGGCCCCGTTGTCGCCGCAGAAACGAAGCTCCGGCAGACAGAGGCGGACGCCGGTCTGCTCCGCCAGAACGGTCAGGTCTGCGCGAATGCGGGAGTTGGCTGCAACGCCGCCTGCCACGGCCAGGGTCGTGCGTCCGGTCTGGCGGAGGGCCAGCGCGGCGCGGGTCGTCAGCGCATCGCTGACGGCCTGGGATACGGAGGCGCAGAGATCCGGGATCTCAAGCGTCTCGCCCTTTTGTGCAGCGTTGTGGATCAGATTGATCGCCGCGGTCTTGAGACCGGAAAAGGACAGGTCCAGAGGATTGCCGTCCACGCGGACCTTCGGCATCGGATAGCGCTTCGGATCGCCGGCTTGACTGCGGCGGTCCAGCGCTGCGCCGCCGGGATAGGGCATACCGAGGACGCGGGCGATCTTGTCAAAGCATTCGCCCGCCGCGTCGTCCCTGGTCCCGCCCAGAATCTCCATCTCGGTATAGTCCCGGACGTCCACGAGCATCGTATGTCCGCCGGAGACGACCAGACAGAGGAAGGGCGGCTCCAGGTCGGGGTGGGTCAGATAGTTCGCGGCAATGTGGCCGCGGATATGGTGGACCGGGATCAGCGGCACGCCCAGCGTCAGGGCAGCGGCCTTGGCAAAGTTCACGCCCACCAGAACGGCCCCGATCAGACCGGGAGCAAAGGTCACGGCAACTGCGTCCACGTCGCGGCGGGTCAGACCGGCGGTTTTCAGAGCCTCCTCCGCAAGCGGATAGATGGCCTCCACGTGCTTGCGCGAGGCGATCTCCGGAACCACCCCGCCGTAGAGACGGTGAATATCCACCTGGGAGGCAATGCAATCCGCCAGCAAGTTCCGTCCGTCCCGGACCACGGCGACGGCAGTCTCGTCGCAGGAGGATTCGATTGCAAGAATGTTCATATGAGCTCCGTTAGGGATTAGGGAATAGGGATCAGGGATTAGGGAGTAGGGGACAGGGGTGCGAGGGGTCAGTGGTCGGCGGGCAGGTCACGCTGCATGATGACGGCGTCCTCGCGGGGCTTTTCGTAGTAGCCCTTCCGCAGCCCCACGCGAGCGTAGCCGAGCTTCTCGTACAGGCGGATGGCCGGGTCGTTCGACGCGCGCACCTCCAGCGTGATGCGGCGGCTTCCGCGCCCGGAAAGGCGCGTTTCCAGCTCCCGCATCAGCGCCTCGGCAATTCCTTGCCTGCGGCAGTCTGACCGGACCGCGACGTTCAGAATGTCCGTGTCGTCAAAGCAGGTCTGGGAACCGACGTAGCCAAGGACGGTCTCGCCCTCGGCAGCGACCAGCCACAAGCTCAGCGGATTGTCCAGCTCCGCCCGGATGGAGGCCTCGTCCCAGGGCAGGGAGAAGGTCTCCCGCTCCAGGACTGCGATCTGCGCCGCGTGGGCGGCGCCCATCGGCGTGACGGTCATCACATCTTCTCCGGGGCGGAGAAGCCGAGCAGATCGATGCAGGTCTCCAGGACCCGCTTGGTGAGACCGATCAGGGCGATATAGCCCTGCTGCTTCTGCTTGTCTTCCTCGGCGAGAATGCGCGTCTCATGGTAGAACTTGTTGGCGTAGCCCGCCAGCTCGTAGATATAGGCGCAGATCGCGTTGGGGGCGCAGTCACGGTAGGCCAGCTCCAGCGCATCGGGCAGCCGGGTCAGCGCCAGCATCAGGTCCTTGGCCTCCGGGGTCTCCGGGGCGGCGATGGACAGCTCCTCCCAGGCGCCGTAGCGGGCCAGGATGGACTTGATGCGGACGATGGTGTACAGGATATAGGGGCCGGTGTTGCCCTCAAAGGCAGCGAAGCGGTCCAGATCGAAGATATAGTCCTTGGTGGGGGCGTTCATGAGGTCGCCGTATTTCAGCGCAGCCAGGGCGATCTTGGCGGTGGTGTCCTCCACGTCGGCCCCGGTGACCAGCTTGTTTTCCTCCACCTTGGCCCGGACGAAATCGGTGATCTCGTTGATCAGCGTTTCCAACCGCATGACGCCGCCGGCGCGGGTCTTGAAGGGCTTGCCGTCCTTGCCGTTCATGGTGCCGTAGCCGATGTGCCGCAGCTCGGTCTCCGGTCCCACCAGAGCCGCCTTCCGGGCGGCGCGGAAGACCTGCTCAAAGTGCAGGCTCTGCCGCTTATCCACTACGTAGAGGATGCGGTCCGGCTTCCAGGTCTCCATCCGCTGGCGGATGGTGGCAAGGTCGGTGGTGGCGTAGAGGGTCGCGCCGTCGGACTTCATGATGATGCAGGGCGGGACCTCCTTGGTATCGGTCGGCTCCTGGACCTCGATGACCTGGGCGCCTTCGCTCTCGACGAGCAGTCCCATCTCGCGCATGCGGTCGATCATCGAAGGAATGTAGCTCTGCGCGTCGCTCTCGCCCAGCCAGACCTCAAAGTGAACGCCCAGTCTGCCATAGTTTTTGTGCAGATCGGCCTTGGATACGGCCATAATGTGTTTCCACAGGGCCAGATAGCCGGGGCGGCCCTGCTGGAGCTCGAAGGTGGCGTCGTGGGCGCGGGCCGCGAAGGCCTCGTCCACCTTGGACCGGGCGGAGGCAGCGGGGTAGATCTCCTCCAGATCGGAGATCGTGAAGGGAGGCTCCTCGGGGTAGGGACCGGCAAAGTCCGGGTCAAAGTAGCAGAGCTCCGGCTGCCGATCCTGGAGGGCGGCGATGACCAGGCCCATCTGCAGGCCCCAGTCGCCCAGGTGGGTATCGCCGATGGTCTCGTTGCCGAAGAAGTGCTGGATGCGCTTGATGCTCTCGCCGATGATGGCCGAGCGCAGATGGCCGATGTGCAGGGGCTTGGCCACGTTGGCTCCGCCGTAGTCGATCACGACGGTACCGGCCTTCGGATCGGCAGCAACGCCGAAGCGCTCCGCGGTGCGCATGGATTCCAGATAGGCTGCCAGCCAGTCCGGGTTCAGCCGCAGATTCAAAAAGCCGGGCTTGACGGCCTGGACCTCGGAGAAGGCTGGGTTGCCCGCCAGGGCGGCGGCGACGGCCTCGGCGATCTGGATGGGCGCCTTGTGATAGGTCTTGGCAGCGGGCATCGCGCCGTTGCACTGGTATTCACACAGATCGGGCCGGTTTGAGACCGTGACCCTGCCGCATGCAGGGTCAAAGCCCGCCGCACCAAAGGCGGCGGAGACCTGTTCGCTGATCAAATTGAGGAGTTTTTCCATTGTGGATTCACCTTACAACAAAAATTTCGATTTATTATAGCAGATGCGGTTTGAATTGTAAAGAGGGGAACGAGAAAAATGAATGTAAAATTGGAATTCGCGTATAGAAACGGCGTTTGGCGTCCGGCGCATCGGTTTCTTTATTCTCCGAAATACTGCGTCACGAAGTCCACCTGCTCCACCTGAAATTCCCTGCCGTCCAGATATTGAAGGATCCCGGCGTCGGTGGTGAAGGTGAATTTCAGCCGGTAGGAGTAAAGCGCCTGGAATTTTCGGTCGTATTGCTTGTCCAGCTTGCCGTATTTGCCGTCGCCCAGGAGGGGCGTCCCGGCGGCGGCCATCATGGCGCGGATCTGATGGGTCCGGCCCGTGATCAGCTCGCATTCGACCAGAGAGAGGCCGTTCTGCGATTTCAGCGTTCGGTATTCCGTTACGGCGCTTTTGGCTCCGGGCTGGAATTTCTGCGTGACGTACACGCGGTTTTGTACCGCGTCCTTGAAGATCCAGCCCTCCAGCCGCCCGGCTGCGGGCTTCGGTCTGCCGTGGACCACGCAGAGATAGCGCTTTTCCAGTTCCCGATCCTTGATTTTCTGATTCAGAATGCGCAGGGCCTCGGCGTTTTTGGCTGCGATCACGATGCCGCCGGTGTTGCGGTCGATGCGGTTGCAAAGCGCAGGCGCGAAGGCGTGCTCCTCCCGGGGCCGCCACTCTCCCTTTGCGTAAAGGTAGGCCTGGATGTGGTCGATCAGCGTCTTGCCGTACTCGGCTCCGTCGTGGGGATGGACGGCCTGACCGGGCTTTTTGTCCACAAGCAGGAGGTTATCGTCCTCGTAGACCAGGTTGAGCTTCGGCGCTGAGACGGTCAGATAGGCGTTTTCCGGCTTTGGCGTGTCAAAGAACTCGTCGTTGATATAGAGCTGGATCACGCTGCCCTCGACCAGACGGGTATCGCGGTCAGCTCGCTTGCCGTCCACCTTGATGCGCTTGAGACGAATGTATTTCTGGCACAGCGATGCCGGGAGCAGGGGAACGGCCTTCGCCAGAAATCGGTCCAGCCGCTGCCCGGCGTCGTTTTTCGTGACGGTCAGTTCCTTCATAGGAGGCACCTCCGCAAAAATCTCCCTCTATTTTAGCCCATTTCCCGCCGCGGCGCAAGCCCTATTCCAAAAGAAAAGAGCAGATTCTGTCCCATTTCGCCGAAATTTTTGTCCCTTTTCGCCGAAATTTTTTTCTTGACAAAGTGTAAGTGCTGTGCTATACTATTCAAGCACCAAGGGAATATATCGCGGGATAGAGCAGTTCGGTAGCTCGTCGGGCTCATAACCCGGAGGTCGGGGGTTCAAATCCCTCTCCCGCAACCATAAAAACACAGTCCGCCATTCGGCGGGCTGTCGTTTTATCTGTCGAGAAAGGTTGTGCTTCCAACTCCGGGTTATGAGACCGAAGGGCGAATAACCCGGAGGGCAGTGAACGAAGTGAACGGCCGAGCAGCAATGAATCACTGTCCTGTGGACAGTGAGAACTGCGAGGTGACCGAGCCGCAGCGAGAAAGGCGGGAGTGAATGACAGTCCGGTGGACTGTCAGAGCCGCCGAACCGACCGCAGCATTTTCACCGCAGTGAAAATGCAAGACCGGGGGTTCAAATCCCTCTCCCGCAACCATATCGGGTGGATGTAACGGATTTCAGTTACATCCACCTGTTTTTTTGTTGATTGCTCAGGGCATCCGTTATTTGTTGTTAGGATCGACAAAGCTGTTGTCAGCAGGTTCGTTACTGATGTCCTCAAAATCAGTATCAATAACCTCAATTGGCTCCTCTGGTTCCTTTCCTGCAACGGTAAAATCACCGTTAACGAACCACTTATATGCTCGATTTCCGATTACTTTTGTCTCGGCAAAATCAAAACCGCCATCCTTGACTTTGAGTGTTTCAGTTATTCCCTCAGCTCTTGCCATCTGCGCAGTCAGCCTCTCCATCATCTCGTTGGCATGGCGGTCGATATCCTCCAGGTGGGCGTTCAGGGTGCCGCTTAGGAGCATTCCGTCGAAGATGCCCCGGTGGTGGTTCCGAAGGTAGTCGTGGCGCATTGTCCCGAACTTGCCGATTTTCGGAGCCTCCGGCGGGTCCAGGTCGGGGATCAGGGTCAATCAGAGAACCGTCCCCTGATTGATCCCCTGATTGACGCAGTCAAGAAACAGAGGCGGTGCAGCTTCCAAAACGGAACTGCACCGCCTCTATTTGCATTTCTATTTTTTCACAGCCCAACTGCTATGCTGCATTTTCCAGTGCGTAGGTCTCTACAATGCGGTCATATTCTTCGATACTGTCATGCAGCAGGTTCAGGAATTCCTGCTCCGCATACAGACCGTCTGCATTGGGCGTGATGCTCGCAAAGCGCATGGGAACGACGGCGGGGTGCTGCTCCAGATCCAGCAGCGGGGTTGTGCGGAGCTGATCGACAGTTTCATAGACCATGTCCACGGTGCAATAGCTGTCTCCATCCGGATCTCGCCACCGGCAGAAGACCAGCTTGCAGCCGATGGGCGTTTTTTCAATCGCACCTGGCAGCTCGTATTCTTCCGCGCCGAGGGCGGCAAGGACGCTGCCCGCGTTGGAGTCATGGCCGCAGAGGAAGGAGAAGTTTCTGCCATCAGCCGTCAGCTCTGCTTCGATCTCCTGCAGCAGCGGATGGGCGACATTCGCCGCAATCAGCGGGGCAGTAAACAGCACGTCGCCGTAGACGTCCTTGACCTCGGAAATCTGCTTCCATTGCTCAAAGGTCAGCTCGTGGCCGAAGGCAGCTTTGCGCGCGTCGGGCTCCTCAAAGTATTGCAGCACCAGCGCATCGCTGACCGAGCAGGCAGTTTTAAGCGAGCCCTTGACGCCGGGCTCCTTGTTCAGCTCCAGCACCAGCTCCGAATCGTCCGTGACAAAGGCGGTTGCGCTGCCGTCCTCCCATGCCTCGGACTGCTCCATGTCGATCACATCTGCAATCAAAGCATAGTTGTCCGCAAGGCCGCTGACCGTGTCGCCGTAGAGCTCCCAAACCTGCGCCTCAGCGTCTGCGTTGTATTCCGGGGATACGAAGGTGAGCTGCGGGGTGAAGACCGGATCCATGGTGTCATACTCCACATGAGTTTCGATGGGCGTGTTGGCCGTGGGCAGCAGACCGGAGACAAAATACTCCGCCGTGGCGATGGTGCGCTGCTTGGCGTTGGCATAGACGCGGACCTCGTCCTCAGTGGGATGGTAGTTCTCCGGGAACAGACCTTCAGCTTCCAGCCACTTGCGAAAATACTGGCCCATTTCGGTTTCCAGTACGCCGCCGCGCAGGGACAGCTCACTGGGATTGGACGACCACTGAAACCACTTGTGCGGCGTAATCGTGCCGAGGGCCGAGCCGCTGCCGCTGAGGGGAGAGCGGATGTTGTGTCGGCTGAGCACCACGACCTGCTCCAGCGTATAGCCCTCCCGAGAGAGACTGCCGACGCCTGCGGGCACCGATGCAGCCGCGGCAGGCTCGCTGCTCTGGTTTCCGGCCAAATAGCGCTCGGTTCGAATGCGGACGTTCTCCTGTAGATTCCGATAGAAGAACTGATAGTCGTAGACGTGGTAGGCTCCCTCTGGCAGACCGGGCACGATGGCCGGATAATCCGCAATCGCCACATCCGTGACCTTCAAAACGCCGCGCGTTTCATCGAGATAGCAGCCGCAGAGGGCTGGGCGCTCGTTCACGATGGCTCCGCTGTAATCTGTGAAGCATGCGCCAAGATTTTCGGACTTGTCCGCGGGGGCGCCGTCGGTCTGCCAGTTCAATGGGTTAATGGAAAGGGCTGCAGTACCGCTGGGTGTGATAAAGGTTTCGTCTATTTCCGGCGCTTCGCAGTCGAAGCTGATCACCACGCCCAGATCCTCCGCCGATTGGGCTGGCCGGATCTGCGGGTAGGCGTCCACAAGCTCCTGGGTGCAGGGCCAGCCGATGGCATAGACGGCAACCAACCTGTCGTACAGCGTCTCGTCATCGAAGTATTCCTCCAAGAGCCGATAGCACATATCCGCACCTTGGGAAAAGCCGGCTAGAATGATGGGTCTTCCGCTGTTTTCGTGCTCCAGATACCAGGAGAACGCTGCCGAAACATCTCTGTAGGCCAGCTCCAGCCAAGGCTCCCGTTCGTCGGGCTCCAGGCCGTAAACCTTCATGGCGGCCTGCCGGTAATAGGGTGCGTACATCCGCGTGCTGTCCTCATAGATGCCCCGCTCCATATTGAGAGCACCAAGGAACGAGGCCCTTGTATCCTCGTCGTCCATGGACATGTTGTATTCATCGTTGACATCCACGGTAGGACAAATCAGGAACAGGTCCACGGGCTGATCCTCGCCGATTCCGAAATAAGCCCAGTTTTCCGAAACGGAATAATCCGGCGCAGAATCAGCCGTGCTGTCAGACTGTCTCTTGTTTATGGCAATGACAGTCATCACCACTGCAGCAGCAAGCAACGCCACGATCAGGGCCAGCCACCACCATGAAATGCGTTTCTTCCTCATGTTTGTTTCGTACCTCCAGTCAAAAGCTGCCAGCCGCCACCGGCTGTCATATTCGTATGATATGCTTACGGGACGGGATCACCGTCTCAAATACGCTGCGGACACCGTCAGTGTCAATCAGGGGACGGTTCTCTGATTGACTGATTGTTCTCAGCTATTTGGCTTTCTGTATAACATAATACGTCATTCCTGCTAGACGACTGATCTGCCTTACCGACAAGCCGACCTTTTTTAGTTT
>JAEEGI010004257.1_pt1 | contig 33627 bp, 23 predicted proteins | sample 8958751 | NCBI WGS metagenome assembly JAEEGI01 (sample SAMN16246545, study PRJNA631951) | gut metagenome | biome: gut microbiome; feature: rumen; material: KS-attached | host: Bos | place: Iran: Karaj | collected 2018-10
ATGGGAGTGGGGCGCTTGCTGTTATTACCGCTACTATGATCAACGGAGAATTGGACGGATGGATAACAAAGCATAGAATTAGCTATCGGATGGCAAGTTGATAGGAACTTTTCAACCGTACAGGTCGAATAAATTTGGCTTTTCGCTCACTTATTCGTACCTTTGGCCTATGGCCGAAAGTACTTCCGTTCGGAAAAGCTCAAATAAATTTGGCTTTTCGCTCACTTATTCGTACCTTTGCACCCAAGATGAAACGGAATATGGGATGGATGATGGCTGTGGTTGCAGTCCTGCTGATGGCAGCAGGTTGTGCGGACTACGGAAGTCGGGGCTCACGGAATGGTTATGAACTCCGTGAGGGAAATGCCGTGTACTATTGGCGTACGGACCTGCGACTTGACTCCACGGAACGCGCTTTCCTCGGCCAATATCATATCAACAAGGTGTACTGCCGCTACTTTGATGTGGTTATGCTCGCGGCAGGTGACGGTGACAGCTTAGTGCCGATGCCCAATGCCACCATCACCTTTGCCGACACACTGCCCGACAGCATTGAGTTGGTGCCTACTATTTACATCACCGAGGACTGTATGCATGAGTGGCATGAAGGGCTGGCGGAAAAGATAGTGAAGCGCATTCTCCAGATGAACGAGACGAACGACATAACAGGGGTGCGAGAGATACAGATGGACTGCGACTATACAGCCCGCAGTCGCCAGACATACTACCGCTTTCTGGAAGAGATCGGCAGGCAGTGGATAAAAAACAATCAAAGTTCTTCTCTATCCACTCTTACCATTCCTCTCTCAACGACGATTCGTCTGCATCAGCTTCAGATGGCTGTTCCTCCTGTAGACTATGGCGTACTGATGCTCTATAATACCGGCGACCCCAGGAAGTTTGCAGAGCGTAACCCTGTGCTTGACATTCGTGACGTTCAGCCATATGTGAAATACCTCAGCGGCTATGGTCTGCCTCTGGCTGTGGCTTATCCCGTCTACCGTTGGCAGCGTAATATCCACAACGTACGTGTGGAACATACAGTCGAGGCCAGTGAGATATTGAACGTGAAACAGATGGTGGAACACCAGTGTCAGGATTTGCGCCGTGCCATCATCACTTATCATCTGGACGAGGAGAATATCCACCGATATCCCCCCGATGTCTACGAAAAGATCTATAAACACTAATAGTTATCAATTAACACCCATCACCTATGAAACGTATTATCATGATGTCCTTGCTATCGGCGTTGGTTGTGCCGATGTTGGCCTGCTACTGGCCTGACGGTCACAACTGGTACCTGTTCCGTGCTTGCGAAAGCCAGGAGTTCAGTGATCGTGTCCACGATGTCAGCGAAGCCAACTGGAAGGCTTACCTCGGCATCACCGAAGACCGTTGGTCGTACTACGACCCTGATGAAATCATCAAGGTAGCCCAACGGAAGAACGACCCGCTGATGGTGAGCTATGTGAAGAATCTGGAGAAGTATCTTGCATGTGCTCGTGCTGTCCAAAGTACGTGGGATTATCCCACAAAGGCGGAATTGGCCAAGCAGAAACTGACGCTCGAGTCAGTGCGCACCTATGCTTTGGGCAAGGTGAAAACAAAACTGCGTTCACAACATGCGCTGCTCTATATGCGCTGCAACATGATGCTCAACCGCCATCAAGAGAACATCAGGTTCTGGGAGGGTACAGCTAGCCAATTCATAGAAACCGTCTATAAAGAGATGATGCAGAACATCTATGCAGGTGCTCTCCTGAAGACGGGACATGAGACTGAAGCCAGTGAGTTGTTTGCGAATCAAGGTGACTGGTCAAGCCTCATGACTCAGTATTATAAGAAACGTTCCTGTGCAGCCATTCGTCAGGAGTATCAGAAGGATGCAAATGCAGCCGTGCTGCCTTTCCTGTTGCAGGATTTCGTGAACAACACTCAGGAGGCCGTAGACCTGGAGAATGATGAATACGCCATGCCTGGCAAGCTTTTTGTGCGCAATATATCCAGACAGGAGGCTCAGCAGATGATACAGCTCTGTAGCCAGGTGGTGAAGGAAGGTAAAACCCGTCAGCCTGTGCTCTGGCAGAGCGCCAAGGCCTGGCTGGAGTACCTTCTGGGAAATACTCGTCAGGCAGGCACCGACATTATCGCTGCTTCAAGTCTTGACGGAAATGAGACCCAGAAGGATAATGCCCGGCTGCTGATGCTTTATATCACTGCTGCCCAAGCGCCTGTCGGCAAGGATCTCGATGACTATCTGGCAGGAGAACTGAAATGGGTCGACAGCAGGAAAACCGATAAGGACTACCATTTTGCCAACGTATACGACCGGCTGTTGAACCAGGTGCTGGTCAGGAAATATACGGATAGCGGCCATCCTGAATTGGCGTTGGGGATGCTGAAAGTGGCCTCCCAAGGCTATGACTACCAAGACACCCTGCGTGTGAGCCAGCTAATACGTTTTTACCAGTATATAGGAACCCCAGCCACGACGGCTCTTGACAAATGGCTGAAGCCCCATCTGAAGGAAGTAGACAAGCACGCGCTTCAGGACCTGATTGGAACAAAATTCATGCGTCTCTGCAAATGGAAAGAAGCCCTCCAATGGCTGGAACAAGTGCCGCCGAGCTTTGTGGCAGATCGTGGCTACGCTGTCTATGCTGCTCATCGCAATTTCCGCGTGGAGCCTTGGATCAAGCGTCAGTGGTTGAAGGAAGGTATGGAATATAGTGATGAAAAGCAGCATTTCGACATACATCCAAAGATAGAGTTCGTGAAAGAGATACAGAGGATGGAGGCGGCCCTCAATGTGCTCAAAGGCAAGGATTTGGAGCAATGTTACTACGATCTTGCTGTTCGCTATTCACAAGCCCATTTCACTGGTGACTGCTGGTATTTGATGCGTGATGGAAAAAGCGTCAGCGATACGTTACGCGTCAACGAGACTGACCTGGCTGCCAAAGCATTGTACCTGTTGCGTAAGGCCAGCCTGACAACTGACTTCCAACTGAAAGAGAAAGCCCTGTTTGCCCTGTCCTATGGGTATCTGAATACTCAGAAGTGGTATGACGAGATCTGGAACGAAAAAACCGTTGAGTACGACCATCGAGTCAATACCAAGGCCAGCCAGTATAAGGCCTTTGCAGCATTGGCTGATTTTGAAAGCCAAAACGCGACACGCACCAGTGGGTACGTATCGCGTTGCGATGAGTTTATCCAGTTCCGGAAGCAGTACAAGTAATGACTTTAGAACAGTAGCTGCTGCAGCCAAGCTGTATGTTTCATAAGTTTCCTTACATTCTTCTCCGGTCTCCAATCGGGGAAGATTTTTTCTAACTTATACTGGCTGGCCTCTTCGGATGTGAGGATGGTCTCGACGGTATTCTTCTCATCATCGTTCAAGGTAAATGTCACGACATTTGTCTTTGGTGTGATGTCACGTCTCTGGCCATCAACGGTGTGATATTCATAAAACCTACTGTCAACCGTCCTCATGCCTTTTGGGTCAAACCTCGTGGTCTGCAACTTCTCTGGCGACATGAGTACCGTGTTCAGCCAAGTGCAGTGAGGCTTGGTGTGCCAGCCACGGGCATAGACGAAATCCGATATGCGGTTGTAGATGGCACAGCTTTCAAATACATATCCCCATGGCGTATCGTCTGTACGCGGCGCAGCTATCACATTGCGGCCGCTACCATCGCGATTACGTCGTTCCGTCACGATGGTGCAACGGTTGAAATAGGTGTCACCGGCACCGCAGATAAAGTCTACTGTGCCATGTATTTCAGCGTTTTCCAAATATGTCTGACCTTTCTCGTTATCAGTGTAATAAGTGTCCTGATATGACAACATGCACACGTTCTTGCAGATAGTACGTGTGCCCTTGTCCTGCAGGCAGACGGCACGTCCAGCGGCACCGCTATTGTAATAATCGAGGTCGTTCTTCAGCGTCAAGTCTTGAAGGTAGAGGTTTGTACCGCGATTCAGAAGCGTGGCAGTCTTACTGATGCCTTCGTTCTTTACAGCAGGCTTGTTGATGATTACAGTGCCTCGCATGCTCTCGCCCACCAGCGCTATGTTGTGGCCAGTGATGGCCGTTAGCGTACGGTCTTTCAAGTGGTAGATGCCATTTGGAATCATGATGTAAAGACGGTTGGCTGTAGCCTCGCGGTTCTGTTCGTTGGCCTGTTTGATGGCACTGAGCAGGCTCTCTGCATCGTTGGCCGTGACACGGATAAAGTCCGTCTGGGCCTTCATCGTTATCTGAGCAGCTATCAGTGTGGCTGCCATGAGCCATTTTTTAGCTTGCATTTCTCTTGCAGGTGAATGATTATGTTAAATACTCAGTTCGTTGAGCACGGTGATAAGGCGCTTGTCGAAGCGTTTGTCGGTGCGGATGCACTCAGAGAAAGGCACGTAGACGATTTCATTGTTACGATAGCCCACCATGACATTACGCTGCCCCTGAAGAAGTGCCCGTATAGCGCCGACACCAGTGCTGCTGGCAAGAATGCGGTCACGGGCGGAGGGAGAGCCTCCACGCTGCAGGTGGCCGAGAATGGACACACGCACGTCGAACTCGGGAAACTCGTGCTTCACACGGTCGGCATAATAAAGGGCACCGCACTTGGGACTCTCGGAGACGATGACGATGCACGACTTCTTGGACTTTCGGATGCCACGTTCCATGAACTGTGCCAACTGGTCGACATCGGTCGCCTCCTCAGGGACGATAGCAGCCTCGGCACCACAGGCGATGGCGCAGTTCTGTGCCAGGAAACCGGCATCGCGGCCCATCACCTCGACGAAGAAGATGCGCTCGTGGGAATTGGCGGTGTCGCGGATACGGTCGACGCATTCCATGATGGTGTTCATCGTGGTGTCGTAGCCGATGGTGGCGTCGGTGCCGTAAAGGTCGTTGTCGATGGTGCCGGGGAGACCGATGCAGGGGAAGTCAAACTCGATGCCGAAGTTCCAGGCACCGGTCAGCGAACCGTTGCCGCCAATGACGACGAGAGCATCGATTTCCTCCTTCTGACAAGTCTCATAGGCTTTCTGACGGCCTTCCAGGGTCATGAACTCTTTACTGCGTGCGGTCTTGAGAATGGTGCCTCCACGTGTGATGATGCCACTGACATCTTCGGTGGTGAACGTTTTTATTTCACCTTTGATGAGTCCATCATAGCCACGGTAGATTCCTTTGATGTTGAAACCATTGCAGATGCCGGCACGGGTGACGGCGCGGATGGCGGCATTCATGCCGGGGGCGTCGCCGCCGGAAGTGAGGATGCCAATAGTCTTGATCTTGCTCATAACTTTATAACCTTTATTGATTAATAATGTAATAATACTTTATGTTGCAGGGAGAGAACATCCTGTGTAACAGGGTTTCAAATTCCAAGCAGCGTTGCGCTGGTGCTGCCTGTGATACGCACGCTGACTGTCTGGCCGATGTGGCTTGTGCCTTTGGGGAAGACCACCATTTTGTTCTGCTCGGTGCGTCCGCAGAGCATGTCGCGTGAGCGCTTGGAGAATCCTTCCACCAGAACGTTGAACTCGCGGCCTTCGTCCTTGCGGTTCTGCTGGGCAGAGATTTCAGTCTGCAGCTGTATCAGTTCGTTCAGGCGGCGTATCTTCACCTCCTCGGGCACATCGTCAGGCAGGTGCTTGGAGGCGTAAGTGCCTGGACGCTCGCTGTACTTGAACATGAAGGCGGAATCGTACTGCACTTCCCGCATCAGCGAGAGTGACAGCTGGTGGTCTTCCTCGGTCTCTGAGCAGTAGCCTACAAAGATGTCTGTAGACAAACCGCAGTCGGGGACAATTCGCCTAATGGCTGCTACTCTGTCAAGATACCATTCACGGGTGTATTTGCGATTCATGAGCTGCAGAATACGGTTGCTGCCGCTTTGTACAGGAAGGTGGATGTGGCGGCAGACGTTGGGCATGTCGGCAATGACCTGTAGTGTCTCATCACTCATATCCTTCGGGTGGGATGTGGTGAAGCGTATACGCATTTCAGGCGCTGCTTGGGCAACAAGGCGAAGAAGCTGGGGGAAGCCCACCTCTTGCCGGGCTCTGTACGAGTTTACATTCTGCCCAAGGAGTGTCACCTCCTTGAAGCCTTGGTTACGCAGGTCGCAGACTTCTTTCAATATACTTTCCACGTCGCGGCTTCGTTCACGTCCACGGGTATAAGGAACAATACAGTAGTGGCAGAAGTTGTTGCAGCCGCGCATGATGCTGACGAATCCGCCTATCTTGTGTCCGAGTCGTATGCGCTGTGGTACTACGTCGCGGTATGTCTCGGTGACCGACAGTTCGGTATTGATGGCCTTGTGTCCCAGTTCTGCCTGGGCAATCAGGTCGGGAAGGGACATGTAGGCATCGGGGCCGGCAACGAGGTCAACGCCGTGTTTGTCTAATAGCTCTTCTTTCACGCGTTCTGCCATACAGCCCAGGACGCCTATAATCAGTCCTCTTTCCTTGTCCTCTCCTGAGGTGGCGGAGCCTTTGCGCCTTTGGCGGCGCAAGGCACAAAGTGCCTCTAAACGGTGATAAATCTTTTGCTCGGCATTGTCGCGTACTGAGCAGGTGTTTAGAAAAACTGCATCGGCATCGTCAATGCTCTCCGTTGTTTCGTAACCAGCCATCTGCATGACACTGGCCACTACTTCCGAATCGGCCACGTTCATCTGGCATCCATATGTCTCAATCAAAAGCTTCTTCATTTCATTTATTACTTTTCATTTCGTAAACATTAATCACCCCTTCCTGGATGCTGGCTTCCACCGTTCGTCCGTTGGAAGCATGCAGTCGGAAGCGGCAGTTCCATTCATGCGGCCATGCCGGAAATAGCATCAGCTGTCCGTCGGGAGTCTCTTGCAGCAGCATCTCCTGAAGGCCAATCATGCCTGCACCACCCCGGTTGTGATCGGGTGCCCAGTCGAAGCCCTGGTCCCAGAAGGCAGGAAAACGATAGGGACCGTCGCTTAGCTTCTCGGTGTTGAGGCGTCGTGCCTCGTCGGTCAGTCCAAGGCAGGCAGCCCAGATGTTATCCTGCTTCCAGCCTTTGCTGCTGCGCATTTCAAGGGCATGCGTATCCTTCATGTAGGTGTTGAGTGCTATGCTCAGACCAGGACGCCCCAGTCCGAAGATGCGCCAAGGCCAAACGGGATAGAGCTGCGGTGTTTCTACGTTCTGGATGCGTGCCCATGCTACGGCTGGGGCGATACAGGTGTCGCCGTCAACCGTGCGAAGGGGAATGTTGGGGATGCGTTCTGACAGTTCTGTTCCGTCTGAAGCCACAGCCTTCAGTGCAGCGATAGTGCTCGACGGGTTGTAGGCCATCTTATAAGTCTCACAGCCAGAGCCAGGATAAATGATGAGTTTTCCGCTGTCGTTGAGTGCTTTTGATCCCAACTTTCTGGCTTGCCATTGGTAGTGCTCGTCGAAGAAGCGCAGGCTTTGGCTTATGAGCGTGTCGTACTTGGTTACTTCTTCAATGGTCTGAGGGGCATACTGCTTCATCAGTTGTGCCATCATGCAGAACTCCAGTACTGTGTCCCATTCGTACTCCAGCCATGCATTGCGCTCCAAACCGTAGTCGCTGCCCTCGGCATGCTTGCCATACTCGGCAGGGTTAGGCAGTCCGAAGTTTTCTATCTGCTCGGTGAAGCAGGCCCCGTCGTGTCCCCAGTAGTGACGGGTGCGTGCTACGGCATTGGGCAGCATTCTCAGGTAGGTGTCAAGCTGTGAGCGTAACAGGTCGTAGTCGCCGCTTTTCAGCATGGGCCAATAGACGAGCCGTTGGTTCTGAGCCGTCATGGTGCCGCCACCCCATTTGCGGTAGTCGGGAGTAAACGTCATGGCGGAGTCCACATAGACAGGATCAAAAGTGAAGAGACCTCCGTTGAACTTTGTTGGCCATTGACCGTAGGCGTTACATCCTAACAGATAGCGCATCAGCTCGTAGTTGCGTACCATGCGTGCTGCTTCCTCGTTGGTGCCATCAGTCTCTATCCAGCTACGCTGCCAGTAGTTGTGCCACCAGCTGGCACTGCGTTTTTCTGAGGAGGGAACAGAGAGCGTGGAATACGGGGTGTGACATGAGGATGATGTAGCGGAAAGCCTGATTTGTATTGTGCTTTTCTTCAGTCGGTTGTTGGTGAAGTTCCAGCTACGATAGTCGGTGGAGGCATAGGTGCCTGAGCCTGTTCCGGTGAATCTGAAACCGGGGGCAGTCATCTCGCCTTGCATCATCAGTCCGCCAATGGGGTTATAGAGGCTGTCTTTAATGGCATCGAGGTGCTCGTAATGGACAGTATAGTCGAAAACGGTCTGTTCACGGTTCTTATGGGTGAATGTCAGCTGGCTGCCCTCTGCCCGTATGCTGTCGGCAAAGGTCATGCAGTCGGCAGGGATGAGCCATTTGTAGGAACACTGCTGGCAGGCGGCTTTTGTTAAGGGACGGTCGCGGTAGCGCCAGCTCTCATAGCTCAGTACTGCCTGCTCGGTATGTTGCGATGAAATCGCAACGAACACTAAAGGTTGCAATACGTCCACCCACAGTTTGATCTTTACGGCTTTGCCTTTTATGTAGACGGCCCCGTCGTCGAGGCACAGCTCTTGTCGGAAATCAGTGCCGTTGAACGGCTGCCCGTCGAAATGCAGACGCCATCGGCCTGCCTTTAGCAGCGTGTTGTTCTCGTCAAACCATCCGCTCTGCTGGGCATAGAACAGCAGGTCGCCCTGCTCCACCCATACGTTCAGCCCGATGTCGTGACCGCCACAGGGCATCGATTCGCTGCTGTTGCGGCTCTGCGATGTCCAAACCACTGGCTTAGGCGTGTAAGCGAGCGCAATTGCTTCGCTAAATATGGAATAGATAAGAACTAAAAATAAACTCCTCATTCCACATGTCCCATTCTACCCTTACTCCTCATACATAATCAGTGCCGATTGTGGATTAACAACGGCACGGCGTCCGAAGATTTTGCTCTTGGACTGCTCATTGATCTCGCCATCCTGACACACCACCACATACATGGCCTTAGGAATGTTCACCTGCTGCTGTTCACGGGTGCTGTTCAGTATCACAATGATGTTGCGCCAGTCATCGCGTCCTGCATAGTCCTTCAGCCGGTAGGCCACAACGCCTTTCGGTGCATCGAGGAACTCCAAATGCTTGCGCACCAGATGGGCATCACCCAGTCGGAAGGCAGGATGATGGCGTCGCAGACTGATGAGGTCGCAGTAGTATTTGAATACCTGTGGATAGCGTTCCTTGTTCTCCCAGCATAGTCTGTTGATGCTGTCGGGCGACTCGAACGAATTGTGTACACCCTGCTTGCTGCGCAGCAGTTCTTCGCCACTAAGCATGAAGGGCACGCCCTGCGAAGTCATCACCGCTGTCTGTGCCAGCAGGTCCAGGCGTATCAGTTCTTCTTCGCCGATGCCGGGTATGCTGGCCTGCAACCGGTCAACCAGGCACATGTCGTCGTGGCAGCTCACGTAACTCATCATCTGTGTAGGTTCTGCTGCCCATGCCTTTTTGGTATAGTTCACCTTTGTCATGTCCACTTGAGGGTGACTGATGGCTCCAACGATGCCGAACTTCAGACTTTCCTCGTAGCCGGGCAGTCCAGCCAGGAAGGCTCCCTGGGCATCGTTGTCGAAGGGGCCGCGCAGCCCATCGCGGAGCTCGTCACTGAAGGCGGCTATACCAGGCATCTGGCTTATGTTGGCTTTCAGCCCGAGTTGCTCCGTGGGCAGTGCGCACTGTCCGGCGCTCCATCCCTCGCCATAGATGAAGATAGAGGGGTTGAGCTTGTTCAGTTCCTGACGTATCAGGTTCATCGTCTCTATGTCGTGACACCCCATCAAATCGAAGCGGAATCCGTCCACTCGGTATTCGTTGTACCAATATTTCACGCTCTCCACCATAAAACGCCTCATCATCTTCCGCTCCGAGGCAGTCTCGTTGCCGCATCCCGATCCGTTGCTGTAGGTGCCATCGGCATTTTTCCTATAGTAATAGTCAGGATAGGTGCGCTGGAAGTTGCTGTGGTCTATGTCATAAGTGTGGTTGTACACCACGTCGAGTATCACGGCAATGCCCGCATTGTGCAGGGCTTGCACCATCTGCTTGAACTCACGTATACGGGCCGTGGGGTCGTATGGGTCGGTGCTGTATCCTCCTTCTGGTACGTTGTAGTTCACAGGGTCGTAGCCCCAATTGTACTGTGGCTGGTCGAGGCGTGTCTCGTCCACTGATCCATAGTCGTAGCTGGGCAGTATATGTACGGCGTTCACACCCAGTTGTTTCAGGTGGTCAATGGCCCAAGGCTCAGTCAGTGCGAGGAATTTGCCCGGATGCTTTGCCTCGCTTCGTCCTACAGAGAAGTCACGATGGTGCAGCTCATAGACCACCAGGTCGGCAGGCGACTTGATGACGGGATGGCGGTCACAGCACCAGTCGTCGGGGTCGGTATTCACCATGTTCACGATGGCGGCACGTTGCCCGTTCACTCCAACTGCCTTGGCAAATACCCCAGGCGTCTCACCTTTTCCTGTGTCGAAGGTATAGTAGCGTCCCATCAGGTTGCCTTTCACTGTAGCCGCCCATACGTCCTTTTCTTCAGTCCGTTTCATGTTCACCGTCTTCAGGGCCTTGCCGCCCTGTCCACTGCTGTAGATGCGCACCTTCACACCTTTAGCCGTCCAGGGGGCCAGCAGACGGAATGTGGTCTGTTCCGGCTGGCAGTCCATCTCTGTAAAGCGGAAGCTCCCGCCTTCGCCTGCCTGGTTTTCACTTGTCTGTGCGGCCACTGTTGAGGGCAGCAACGTCATCAGTCCTGCCAGCACACCAAAGCGTGCCTTGTCGCGAAGCATACGCTTCACCACTTTTCCGGAATGCATTTTACGCTTGTCGTCATTCATTGTCGGTCTCTCCTCTCTCACTGGATAATAGATATTTTTGCCTGTATTCAGTTTGCAAAGATAGAAAAAAAGATTCAGAACGCCAAATGTTTTCCTTGGAAAATAATGATTCTGTGTAAACCTTTAGTTGTTGTTACGATGATTGAAATTGCGAGGAGTGTTTGCTGACAAGGAAGTAAGCACAGGGCTATGCGGTAGACAGTCCGTAGGATAGTAGGATTTTACCCGTAGTAAAGTGTGATTTTACTTATGGTAATGTGGTAGTTTACCGGTGCTTAGCAGAGTGCTGTTCACTTACTGGCAGAGCGACGCTCACTTACTGGCAGAACGGCGTTCACTTACTGGCAGAGCGACGCTCACTTACTGGCAGAGTGAGGCCTAAGATTGCTTGAAGAGAAAGCTACGACTGACAGCAGTCGAAACTTCTAAGAATTGACTAAATAATTGAATGGTTATCAAAAAAAATGTTGTACCTTTGCAGCGCACTATTCGGCTGACCGAAAGCAGAGACGTATAAAACACCTTGCAGAGGATGGCCATGTAGAATGCAAAAGGCTGTTTACACAGCATACTGACAAAAGAAAAAAGAATACGACGATGAAACGACTACTAATCTTTTCGTTTTTCTGCCTGTGGTCTGTCACATGGTGTAAGGCTCAACGGAGCTGGGGTGACCAAGGCAATGGTACTTACATCAATCCTGTGCTCTGTGCCGACTACTCCGACCCTGACGTGGTGAGGGTGGGAGAGAAATACTATATGGTGGCATCCGACTTCCACTTCATAGGCATGCAGCTTCTGGAAAGCCATGACCTGGTGAACTGGCGTATTGTGACTCAGGTTTACAGCCGGTTTGATTTGCCGGGGTGGGATGCGAACAGTCATTATGCGGGAGGCTCGTGGGCACCTGCTTTGCGCTATCATGACGGTAAGTTCTGGATATATTTCTGTACCCCCGACGAGGGGCTTTTTATGACCCAGGCAGAACGGCCTGAAGGCCCATGGAGCCCATTGCACTGCCTGAAAGCTGTAGAGAAATGGGAAGACCCTTGCCCGTTCTGGGACGATGACGGGCAGGCTTACCTGGGTCGCAGCCGGCATGGGGCAGGTCCCATCATCGTCCACAGAATGAGTGCTGACGGGCGGCAACTGTTAGATGAAGGTGTGACCGTCTATACTGGCCCTGTGGCAGAAGGGACAAAGTTCCTCAAAAGGAATGGCTGGTATTACCTGTCCATACCTGAGGGCGGTGTGGGCACTGGCTGGCAGACTGTCCTGCGCTCCAGAAGCATCTATGGCCCCTATGAGAAACGTGTGGTGCTGGAACAAGGTTCCACCCGCGTGAATGGCCCTCATCAAGGTGCCATCGTCGACACACCCCAAGGAGAGTGGTGGTTCATGCACTTCCAGCACGACGGAGCACTGGGACGGGTGGTTCACCTCCAGCCTATGTATTGGCATGATGATTGGCCGGTGATGGGTGTTGACATTGACCGTAATGGCATAGGCGAGCCGGTGTATGTGTGGACTGTTCCGGGTAAAGGAGGAATGGAGAAGAAGGAAGAAGGAATGGGTGTTCCCGCCATTCCCTCCGATGGATACTCACCCTTTACCTTGGATGGCGTACATCTGTCACCGCAATGGCAGTGGAACCATAATCCTGTTGATGGCGCATGGTCGCTAATGGAGCATAAGGGACAGCTGACGCTGCATGCACTTCAGGCTGCTACATTCCGCGAAGCCCGTAACACGCTGACCCAGAAAGTGACTGGCTATGAAAGCGAAGTCACCATAGCCATAGACTGTTCGCACATGGCAGAAGGGGGACGTGCCGGTCTGGCATGTATTGGTAAACCCAATGAACTGGCGGGTGTCATGTGCCGTGGAGGCAGGCTTATGCTGTACAGAGGTGGAGACAGACACGACACCGAGGTGGCAGAGCTTCACAAGAAGACTGTCTATCTGCGGCTTACCTTTGATATGCACCAGCGGCAGTACCGCTTTGCCTACAGTACCGATTCAAAGAAGTACATACCAATAGGCACACCCTTCTTCTCGGATTTCTCCAATTGGAAGGGTGTGCGCTTCGGTATCTACCATTATAATACTGACAGGAGTGACGGTTATGTCACTGTGCCGAGGATAAGGTACGATGTACTGAGGTAGCAGGTAGGCTTACTGCTCGCTCCTGACGAGTCTCACCTCATAGATCTCGCCAATCTGCTTGCGTGGCTTGGCAACGAACTTCACGCGTACCTGCTTCTTGCCCTTGAGCAGTTCGGCGGGTACGGGGTAGGTTTCGTACTTGAATTCTGAGATGCGGTACTTGCCGGTGTTGTTCACCTCCTTCACCAGCACATCGTCGACGAGAATGTCGAACTCATGGCTCTTCCACTCGCCTACGCCCCAATACTTCAGCCTTATGCTCAGGTCGGTCTGTCCACCTGTCTGCATCAGGTAGCTGAAGAAGTGGCCGTCGCGGGCATCACGATAGAACACATCGTTGGTGTTGCCCACCTGGGAACGGTCGGTCTCCATGAAGTGATCGGCTTCGGGCTGCTGCTCGCCTGGCTGCACCTTGTCCACGGTACGTGCCTCGAGTGCCTGACGTTCCTGCTCGGCCTTTTCCAGATTGTCGAGATAGCTCTTGTAGCTGTCTTCGGAAAGGGCCAGCCAGTACATCATGTAGCGGGAGTCGTGGAGTTCGAAGAAGGGCATGAGCTCAAATGTAGAATTGGGGTTACCACAATTCTCAATTTTCAATTCTCCATTCTCAATTAAGAAGTGGAGAGGCTTTCCCTCGATAGGCGTTATCTGGTCAGCGATGGCAGCGATGTTATCTTTGACAAGGATGGGCGCCTCGTTGATGGGCAGCTTCTTACCGCTGGCGTATTGTCCGAAGCGGCTGTCGTCGGCCACGAGGTGAGCAAGGTCCTCTGTGCCTGTTTTTGCAGCGAGCATGATAGGACCGTGCATCATGGCAATGTATTGCGGCACATTAGGCAGGTACTTCACGCTGTTATGCATCAGGAAAGTGATGTCGATCACGTCGCCCTTCTTCCACTGACGGTCGATGGTGACGTAGCTGGACGGACCTGTGATCAGGCTTACGGCCTTGCCGTTGACGCTGACCTTAAAATCACCGGGCTTCACCCAGCCGGGATAGCGCACCAAGATGGGTGCTGACTGTTTGGTCTTGGGTACTGACGTGATGGTGATGCGGCTGCTCTCGGCGTAGGGGAACTGCGTCTCCTGGCGCAGCGTCAGGCCTTTCTCCTTCCAGTTCAGCTCCGAGGCCACGAAGAGGTTCACATAGAGTGCATCGCCCACATGGGTATAGATGAACTGGCCGTACTTGCCGTGGTTCTCCATGCCCGTGCCCACGCAGCACCACATGGCCTCGTTTGGAGCCGAGTAGTTGCGATAGTGACGCGGACGGGCAGGCGTGAAGTATACATAGCCGCCATGCTCGGGATGTTGCGAAGAGAGGATATGATTGAAGGTGGCCAACTCATAATAGTCGGCATAGCGTGCCTCCGGGTTCCTGCGGTGAAGTTCCTCGGTCAGTTTCAGCATATTGTTCGTGTTACAGGTCTCGGGACCGTCAATGTCGTTGATGAAGTCCATGCAGGCCTCCTTGCTGGGGAAGTGCTCGCGACGGCTGTTGCCGCCGAAGGCGAGAGACCGTTCGCCAGTCACGATGTCCCAGAAGAAACTGGCGGCCTCGTGGTAGGGCTCGGTGTTTGACGACCCGCAAACCGTCTTCCCGTTTTCGTCAACCCAGCACTTTTTGAGCGGGTTGATCGTTGAAAGCTCGGCTATGCGCTCAAAGCCCACCACCTTGGGTACCTGGGTGTTGGCGTGCATGTTGTCGAGGCAGTCCTGCCGCTGCGACAGCGGGTTCAGCAGACGGCGGTGCGAGAACCGCATGGCCACGTCGAGGTATTTCCTGTCGCCCGTGATGGCGAAAGCATCGGCCAGCACCTCGTTCATGCCGCCGTGCTCCGTGTGAAGCGTCCGCTCCACCTGCTCGTCGGTGAGTCCTGCTGTCAGGTCGATGGCCCAGTCGCAGAAACCTATGAAGAGCTGTTTGGCCTGCTCGTTGCCGCAGTACACCCACGCATCGCGCAGGCCGGCATACATCTTGTGTATATTATAAAAAGGTACCCACGCCCCGCTGTAGGCTCCGAAGTCACCCTTTTTGTAGGTTGACCAGATGCGGTCGCTGTTAGGCACGCCGCCCACGTAGCCCTTGCCCCACTCGGGGTGGTTCTTGGCATTGGCATCGGCACAAGCCTGCAGTTCCTTGATAAAGTATTCCATCCGCTCGCGGCAGGCCTCATTGCCCGTGGCGGCATTGATGGCCATCGCCGTGAGGTAGTGGCCGCCCACATGGCCGTCGAGCCCGTCCCAGTTAGGGTACGACTTTGCCTTGGGTGTCAGTCCGGCCTCTTTCAGATAGGGAGCCAACAGGCGGTCGCAGTCATACTGCAGTAGGGTCTTGATGTTCAGGTCGCGTGCCCGTTTCAGTGGTCCGTCGAGCAAGGTTACATCGCCAAGTGGAAACTCGTCGGCATACAGCCGATTCTGTGCTTCGATGCTGCCGGCAGTGAGGAGCATCGTCATCGTGAAAGTCATTCTTCCAACGAGTGTCATCAGTCTGTTCATCATTATGTTTTTTTGTCTGATAAGGGTAATTGTCTGCGGGTTAGGTCGTGCAATCGACGTGCAAATATAGGAGTTTTTCCCCAAACCGACAACTTTTAAAACCATCAATTTTTCCCGCAGAGACCAAATTCCCCGCTTTTGCAGCAGAAAGGAAAGAATATGAGACATATGAAAAGCCAGTAGAAGAGCAGGAGTGTGCCCGTAGCAGAAAGAAAACACTCCCGCCGCTGTCAAGTTGAGAGTTCTTGGTAGAAAGAAAGCATTCCCGTCGCTGTCAAGTTGGGAGGCCGAAGCTGTCGAGGAGAGCCCCCGTAGCAAAGTGGGGTGTAGGCCGTACTTAAACGGGAGTTTACCCGTACCTAAATGGGAGTTTACCCGTACCTAACGAGAATCGGGCTACCGCCCTTATTAATGCGGCCTACCGCCCGTAACAATGAGGGCGGCTGCCCCAATTGATGAGACCGCCCGCCCAAATCCAGTTTTTTTACTGGTAAACAGTCCGTGTTAGTCTGTGTCAATCCGATGCTTCTTTCACGCTATCCGTGTTAATCCGTGTCAGTCCGATGCCAAACCATTACAGATAGAAGATGGCTTCTGGCCCCATGTTGAAAAGGAGGTCGAGGATGCTGAGGTTGGGCAGGAAACCATGCTTCTGCTGGAAGACCTGATAGTAGGGCCGTGGCTGGAAATCAGGGTCGGGGACAGGGTGCTTGGGACGGATGGCCTCGCGGAAATCCTGGATAAGTGAAGAGTGAAGGGTGAAGAGTGAAGAATCGGCTTCGCCATTAAGTTTAGAGTGTTGAGTGGGCGTGAACTGAGTGCTGAGGCTGACATCTGGCTGGATGTCGAGCAGAGAACAGACGCACTGGAGGATGGACTGGTTGAAGTCAATGAGATAAGGCGGCTCGCCTGATGGCTCTTCAAAGAAGGGTCGCAGGTAGTCCTGATAATAATCGAAGAAGGGAGAGTCGCCGTAGGCAGAAACAAGGGCGTTCCAATGGTTTCGGCGCCAGTTGCCATGATTGCTGATGCGGAGAGACTTGATAAGAGTGGGGTGCCTTTCCACCGGTACGGTGAGGGCCAGTGGGCCTTGGGTGGTGGCGATGATGCAGCGGTTGCGGTAGGTCTGCTTCTGGAAACTCTCGTACTGCTCTATGACTACTGAGTCGTGGCGATAGAGTTTCTGATACCACTGGATAGGACCGAAATAGGTGGTTGAGAGCAGAGCTGTCATGGGTAGAGCATCCATCGGTTGGGGTGATAGCCTCGCCAGAAGGGCAGGCTGTCGTTGTGGTTATAGACTATGAGGCAGACCCGTCCAATGATGTTCTGTTCAGGAACGAGGGTCGAGGGCAGTGCCTGATTGTGAGCATGAGGGCACGTCGGTGAGAGTGGCTGCATGGCGTAGTAGTCCTGATTGGCACAACTTACTTTCCCTGGCACAACGGTCTTGGCAGACGCAGCTGATGAGGTGGTCATGGGCAGACTGTCGCCAGGAACAGCGGTGCATCGGCAGATGACGACCTGTCCTGAAGAGTCGTTAAGTGCCACAATGTCACCCCGTTCCACAGGCTGTCTGAGGATGCGTGCATAGGCAAAGAGTCCCTCGCCACCTGTGCGAAGTCCGTAGCTCCATCGGTTCACCATTACACGGTCGCCTTGGAAGAACGCAGGTTCTAGCCCCTTACAAGGCACGGTATAGATGGTGAATGCAAGAGCGCGGAAAGCCAACATGCCGATCAATGCGACAATCAGTGCTCCGAGGAACTTCAGTGTGGTGCGCACCCCTATCTTATGAACACTTATTTATGAATGAATGACAAACACTTAACGTTACTTGATATTGTCGACGAACCTGAACAACCGGCTCCAACGTACCCCGTTCAGTCCGGAATGGTCAGGGTCGCTGCTCCACCAGATGAAGATGGGCTTGCCTACGATATGGTCTTCGGGAACAAAGCCCCAGTAGCGTGAGTCGGCAGAGTTGTGACGGTTGTCGCCCATCATCCAGTAGTAGTCGAGTTTGAAAGTATAGCTGCGAGCCTCCTGGCCGTTGATATATATCTTGCCATCGCGTACCTGCAGGTCGTTGCCTTCATAGGCTCGGATGCATCGTTCGTAGATGGGAAGGTTCTCCAGGTTGAGCTTGATTTTCTCACCCTTCTTGGGAATCCAGATGGGACCGTAGTTGTCGCGTGTCCAGTGGAAGTTACCGTTCTGCGGGTAGATGTCCGTGTCATCGGAGTTGGTGTTGATTTGAATGCTTTCAACCAGATCCTTCCGGGCGCTGAGTACGCTGACAGCATGTTTTGTGAGGGGCATGTAGCCCAGTTGGTTGAGGCTTGCCAGGTCTTCCATGGAGATACCCAAGTCCTGCATCACCTCTTCCGGCAGTCGGTGTTTCAGCTTGACATAGTAGGTGTACTGCACGTTGTCGGGCTCCTTGTTGGCCTTGCCGTCAGTATAGACAATACGGTTTTTTATTTCCAGTGTCTGTCCAGGCAGTCCCACACAGCGTTTCACATAGTTCTCGCGTCGGTCAGTGGGACGTGTGGAAATGCCTCCAAACTCCTGGAAGTTGTTTTCTATCACCTCCTTGCCGGTCTGGTAGATGGTCTGGAAATACTTGAGCCGCAACTCTGGCGACAGGTCGTCAGGGTTAGGTCGGTTGGGATAGCTCTGGTAACCCAGGCGGTAGCACAGGCTATAGTATTCCGTCTGGTAGGAAATGGCATTGCAGATGGTATCGCCAGCGGGGTAGTTGAACACCACGATGTCGTTCTGCTGCACATTGCCCAGTCCGGTGACGCGGCGATAGTCCCAATGAGGCCAGGAGATGTATGACTTGCATTCAAATACAGGCAGTGTGTGCTGGGTGAGCGGCATGGTGAGCGGTGTCTCGGGGATACGCGGCCCATAGCTCAGCTTCGACACAAAGAGGTAATCGCCTGTCAGCAAAGACTTCTCCAACGACGAGGAGGGGATGACGTAGTTCTGAAAGAAGAACAGGTTGATGAAGTAGACAGCCACCAGTGCAAACACCAGTGCGTCGACCCACGACATGACCCACTTCACTGGCCCTTCCGATTCTTTCCACCACTGCCACTTGATTTTCTTGGTGATGTAGATGTCATAGATGAAGGGAACGACGAGCAGTCCCCACCACGATTTCACCCAATAGAGGAAAAGCAGGTAGAGCACCAGCACGATGATGAACTTGACCCACTGCCTTGCAGGGTTTCGTTTTTGCTTCTTTTCCATTGTCTTTTCTTGTTCGTTTTTTTCTGGTTTGACGCAGCTCTGCGTGAAACAGTTGCAGGAAGGGGCTGTTTTTAACCTTTCTTGACTTGCATTAGAATTTGAACATATCGCTGATAGTCAGCAGTCCGGAGTGTTCCTTTGTGTATTCGGCAGCGAGCACGGCACCTAAGGCAAAACCCTTGCGCGAGTGGGCATCATGGGTGATGGTGATGAGGTCGGCGTCAGAGTCATATCGAATGGTATGGATGCCGGGCACCTCACCTCTCCTGATATGGTCTATGCGCAGATACTTGGCATCGGTAGTATCCTCCCGCCATGCTTCCTTGCGGTCTATCTGTTCCACTATCTGCTCTGCCAGTGTGATGGCAGTACCACTGGGATGGTCGAGCTTGTGTACATGATGTGTCTCCTCCATCTCGACGTCATACTGCGGGAACTGGTTCATAATCTTTGCCAGATAGCGGTTGACGGCAGAGAAGATGGCCACGCCAATGGAGAAGTTGGAGGCCCAGAACAGAGTCTTGCCCTCGGCACAGGCCTTTCGCACCTCGTCGCCATGATCGGCCATCCAGCCAGTGGAGCCGGAAACCACCTTGACCCCCTTGTCCCATGCTTTCAGATAATTGCCAAAGGCAGCCTGTGGGGCAGTGAACTCAATGGCAACATCGGCAGAGGCAAAAGCGGCAGAGTCGAAGTCCTGCTGATTGTCAATATCGATAATACTCACTATTTCATGGCCACGGTCACGGGCTATCTGTTCAATCATTTTGCCCATCTTGCCGTAGCCTATCAAAGCTATCTTCATATCAATAAGATTTTATTAGGTTTCATTGATTCAGGGTGCAAAGGTACGAATTCTTTTCCTAAGTTTCTGCTGATAAAGTAGAAATATTCAAAAAAAACGTAAATTATACCTCTGTTCCAAAAGATTTAGGCTAATTTTGCACCAAATTTGCACTGAAATGAGTTTAACAAGCATTATAGGTAAGGTGTTTCTGCCCCGTCAGCGGGAGTTGGAACGTCATCAGAGTGAGGGTGAAGTGCTGCAGCGTGCGGTGCTGGCTCACCTGTTGGAGCAGGGGCGTAACACTGAATATGGACATAGCCATGCCTTCGGGCAGATGAAGGAATATGATGACTTTGCCCGTCTGGTCCCTGTCAACAGCTATGAGGAACTGAAGCACGACATAGACCGTATGCGTCATGGCGATGCTGACGTGCTCTGGCCTGGACGTGTGAAGTGGTATGCCAAATCATCGGGTACCACCAACGACAAGTCAAAGTTTATCCCTGTCCGCGAGGGAGGACTGAAAATCAACCACTATGGTGGCAGTAAGGATGTGGTGACCCTCTATCTGAGGAATCATCCCAAGAGCCGTCTGTTCGACGGACGCGCCCTGATTCTTGGTGGCAGCCATGCGTCAAACTACAATCAGCCAGGCACCTTGGTGGGTGACCTGAGCGCCATTCTCATTGAGAATATCAATCCGCTGGCCAATCTGGTACGTGTGCCTAAGAAAGAAACAGCACTGCTCAGCGACTTTGAGGTGAAGCGTGACCGCATAGCCCGTGAGTCCATTGGTAAGAATGTGACCAACCTCTCGGGTGTGCCCTCGTGGATGCTCTCCGTGCTGACACGTGTCATGGAACTCACAGGCAAGCAGCACCTGGAAGAGGTGTGGCCCAACCTGGAGGTGTTCTTCCATGGCGGAGTGGCCTTCACCCCCTATCGTGAGCAGTACGAGCGGCTCATCACCAGTCCCAACATGCACTATATGGAGACCTACAACGCCAGCGAGGGATTCTTCGGCGTGCAGGATGATCCTGCCGACAAGTCGATGCTGCTGCTGCTCGACCGTGATGTGTTCTATGAGTTCATACCGATGGACCAGGAGAACGGCTCGTGCGTGCCCCTGTGGGGTGTTCAGCCTGGCCGTAACTATGCGATGGTGATATCCACCGCCTGTGGCCTGTGGCGTTATATGCTGGGTGACACGGTGAGGTTCACCAGTGTCAATCCCTATAAGTTTGTCATCACGGGTCGCACGAAAAGCTTCATCAATGCCTTCGGCGAGGAGTTGATTGTGGATAATGCCGAACAGGGATTGGCTTATGCCTGCCAACAGACAGGGGCGCAGGTGGCAGAATATACAGCAGCACCGGTGTTCATGGACAATCGTGCCCGTTGCCGTCACCAGTGGCTCATAGAGTTTGCTGAGCGCCCTGCGGACATGGCCGAGTTTGCCGACTTGCTGGACCACCGTCTGCAACAGCTGAACAGTGACTACGAGGCCAAGCGCTATAAGGACATCACGTTGCAGCCATTGGAGGTGATCGAGGCCCGCAAGGGCTTGTTCAACGACTGGTTGCGTATGCACGGGAAACTGGGTGGCCAGCACAAAGTGCCGCGACTGAACAATTCCCGCGAGCACATAGACCAGTTGCTGTCACTGAATAATCAATAAGAAACACAACGATAGCAGGCTCTGCTTGCCTGAAGTAAAGATGAGAGATAAAATGGGAGAAAGACCGGGAGAGAAAATGGACCTGAGAAGTGCATGGAAACTGCTGTGCGCAGCGTTCCTTGTGACTCATTTCGCATGCCTCATTTCCTGTGCCAACATGGGCAATCCTGACGGCGGATGGTATGACGACACCCCTCCTCGTGTTGTCAGCTCCTCGCCTGACGACAAGTCGGTGAACGTCAAGGCCAAGAAGATTTACATCCAGTTCAACGAGTTTATCAAGATAGAGGATGTGCAGAACAAGGTGATTGTCTCGCCGCCCCAGATGGAACAGGCAGAAATCAAGGCAGCGGGCAAGCGAATCATTGTGGAGCTGAAGGATACGCTGAAGGAGAACACCACCTATACGGTAGACTTCAGCGATGCCATCAGCGACAACAACGAGGGCAACCCCATGGGCAACTATACCTACAGTTTCTCCACTGGTGGCGAGATTGATACCTTCGAGGTGTCGGGCTATGTGCTTGATGCCCAGAACCTGGAGCCTGTCAAGGGTATTCTTGTGGGACTCTACTCAGACTTCTCCGACAGCATCTTCCGCAAGGAACCCATGGCCCGTATCTCGCGTACTGACAGCCGTGGACATTTCACTGTAAAAGGCGTGGCGCCAGGCTCCTACCGCTGCTATGCCCTGCAGGATGCCGATGGTGACTTTGTCTACAACCAGAAGAGCGAGATGGTGGCCTTCAACCATGAGACCTACGTGCCCTCCTCGCGTCCCGACGTGCGTCAGGACACTGTCTGGCTTGATACGCTTCATATTGACCGCCTGCTGCAGATACCCTATACCCATTTCCTGCCCGACGATATCACGCTCATGGCCTTTACTGCTGTCCAGGACGACCGTTTCCTGCTGAAGACAGAACGGAAAGACCCTGAGAAGATGTGCTTCTATTTCAGCTATGGCAATCCCGAGCTGCCCCAGATTACCGGTCTGAACTTCGATGCAGAAAGCCTGCTGGCCGATGCCAACGAGAAGCAGGACACCATTGTCTACTGGCTGCGGGACACGGCATTGATCAATCAGGACACCCTGCGCTATGAAATCAAATACCTGAAGACCGACAGCACCGGTGTGCTGGCCTATCAGGTGGACACCCTTGAGGCAGTGCCCAAGATATCGTATGCCAAGCGTATGAAGGAGCAGGAGAAGGAGGATGAGAAATGGCAGAAGGAGCAGGAGAAGCTCAAGAAGCGTGGTGAGCTCTACGACTCCATCAGGCCCAAGGAGACGACATTCGACCTGCAGCTGAGTGCAACCAGCATTGCCCCCGACCAGAAGCTGTACCTGAATGTGCCCATTCCCCTGGCACGTTTCAACAAGGATGGCATCCAGCTCTACTCCAAGCGCGACTCATTGTGGTATCGTACCAACCACCTCATCCGTCCTGTCAAGGGGAAAATCTGCCAATACGAGGTGCTGGCCCAGTGGGAGCCAGGGGTGGAGTACAGTCTCGAGGCCGACAGCGCTGCCTGCGAAACCATCTATGGCCTGGTGTCGAAGAAAGTCAAGCTGGGCATCAAGGTGGGGGAACTTGACCAGTTCAGCACGCTGTCAGTCACCCTTTCCGGCGTCACCGACACATGCTACGTGGTGCAGCTGGTCAACCAGTCGGAGGCAGTGGTCAAGCAGGTGCGTGCCAAGGACATGGTAGCCGATTTCTACTATGTCAAGCCCGGCACCTACTATCTACGCGCCTTCCACGACCCCAATGGCAACAACCAGTGGGATACGGGTGACTATGATGCCGACTATCCTGCCGAGGATGTCTATTATTTCCACGACGAGGTGGAGTGCAAGGAGAAGTGGGACATCAACCGTTCATGGAACCTGACAGCACGAAGACGGTTTGAACAGAAGCCCGATAAGCTGAAGAAGCAGAAGGGCGACCAGCAGAGGAAGCTGCAGAACCGCAATGCCCAGCGAGCCAAGCAGCTTGGCATAGAGTATGTACAGAAGAAAACAGGAGTAAAGATGTAAATTAAGTAAGGATAAACACAGAAAGATGACTGATATGAAAACCAATGCACGACACTGGCTATTGAGGCTGGCAAAGGGACTACTGCCCTTGTGCCTCCTCGCTGTCTTGCCATCAAATGCCTTTGCACAGTCGCAGTGCGGCATCGAGAATACAGCGTTCAGCAGTGGCGAACGGCTCACCTACGACCTCTACTTCAACTGGAAGTTCGTGTGGGTGAAGGTAGGCTCGGCCTGGATGAACACCGACCTCACCACCTTCCAGGGCAAACAGGCCTACAAGGCCAGCCTGGTGACGGGTGGCAACAAGAAACTCGACAAGTTCTTCACCATGCGCGACACCCTGCTGTCCTATTGCAGCCCCGACCTCTCGCCCCTCTATTTCCGCAAGGGTGCACGCGAGGGCAAGCGCTACTATGTGGACGAGCTGTGGTACACCTATCCCAAGAACACCTGCAAGCTCAGGATGCACCGCATCAACCACCACGGAGAGTCACAATGGAAGGATGCACAGTACAAGGACTGCATCTACGACATGATGTCCATCTTCCTCCGTGCCCGCAATTTCGATGCCTCCACCCTCAAGGTGGGTGACCGCATACCCATGCCCATCAGCGATGCCCGCCGCCTGAGCCATTCCTGGCTCCACTATCGTGGCAAGGAGAACTTCAAGCTGGAAAGCTCGAAGGAGAAGTTCCGCTGCCTGGTGTTCTCGTTCATTGAGCGGGAGAATGGTCAGAACCATGAACTGATACGTTTCTATGTGACCGATGACAAGAACCACATCCCCGTGCGTCTCGACATGTTCCTCAGCTTCGGTTCTGCCAAGGCTTTCCTGCGCAGCTACAAGGGTGTGCGTTCCGAAATGAAGGCCAAGATCAAATAGCGGGGCGGGCTGACAAGAAGAAAGAAAAAAGGGGAGTGATGATTGATATGAGAGCCTGCCTTCTTGCCCTGCTGGCTGTTGTCTGTACCACCACGGCGTTGTCACAGACAGCGGCAGCGTCAGGCTACAGGCAGGGCGAGGTGGTTGTGCTGATGAAGCAGGGCGATGCCGCCGACTGCATGCAGAGCCGTGCCAGGGCAGCTGCCCGGTCTTCTTCCCACCGTCTGTGCCGACTGTCACCCTCAGTCCTCACTTCCCGCGATGCCCACTCCTCAGCCCTCGACGCGATGGCACAGGTGCTCCAGCGCCTCGATGCCTTCGAGCTGGTGCCTCTTGACCAGCCCTCGGTAGGCTCCCTGTCGCGTCGGAAAACCACTGATACCCGTCCCCTGCCTTTCCCCTCAGCGTTCACTCCCGAGGAGCAGAGCCTGCTGTCAAGGCTCTTCCTGGTGCGATACCATTCCCTTGATACCGATGCTGCCGATGCGGCAGCCATGCTGCTTGCCACAGGCCAGGTGGAACAGGCCGAACCCAACCTGCTGGTGCATATCGCCGCCACAGGGGAACCCACGCTCATGTCCGACTCCATCACCCATGTGTCCTCTGCCAGGCTTGGTGAGCAGTGGTGGCTGCACAGGCTGAACGTCCCCGAACTGTGGCAGCAGCCCATCAAGCAGTACTTTGTCGAGGATGGCCACCGCATGATGATAGCCATTATTGACACAGGCGTCGATACCCACCATCCCGACCTCCAGGGCAATGTGTCGGCCGATGGCTATGACTTTGCCCGCGATACCACCGATGTGGTCGATTTCCATGGACACGGTACACACTGCGCCGGTATAGCTGCCGCCAATGGCAGGGGACAGCTGGCAGGTGCCTGTCCCGACGCCTTGATCCTCCCCATCACCGTGATGGACAAGCAGGGGCTGGGCAGCATGTTCGATGTGCTGGGGGGCGTGGTCTATGCCTTGCGCCAGGGTGCCCAGATACTCTCCATGAGCCTTGGCAGCTATGGCGAGTCAACCCTCTACCGTTCCATCATGGAGACGGCTGTCAACCACTCCCTCGTCTTTGCTGCGGCAGGCAACGAGGGGTTCTGCTTCAAGGCCTCCCACCGCGACCTCCACGGCATGGCAGCCCCCCACAAGGCCTGCATACCCGGAGCCTTCCCCGGTGTGCTTGCCGTGATGTGCACCAATGAGGAAGGGCAGCTCGCCTCCTACAGCAATTTCGACTGCGACGGTCCGCTGCTTTCCGACTCTGTGGGTGCTCCCAACTACGAGCTGCGTGCTCCTGGCGACAATATCCTCAGCACCCTGCCTGGCGGCACCTATGGCTACATGTCGGGCACCTCCATGTCCTGTCCGTTGGCAGCAGGTGCCGTGGCGCGTCTCGTCATGAGTGGCCACTGGCCCGATGTGGCACATCTGGTGCGCATGGTCATCATGTCACAGGGCGACCAGCTCGACGTGATGGCAGCCCTGATGGCTACTCCAGACCAGCTCGAGACACCCTCCTTCCAGCTGCATACCGACAGCGTGACCTATTTCTTCCAGCGCATCGACTCTGCCACCGTGCAGCTGGGCGACGGACTCCATGCTGCACTCACCATCCACCGCCCCGGCCTTGCCTCACTGACCATCCCCGACCATGTGAGAGGCCTGGCAGTGACCACCCTGGCACCCCATGCCTTCGACGGCTGCCCACAGCTGCAGACCATCCGACTGGGACGTGCTGTCAACACCCTCTCCAGCGAAGCCCTGACGGGGTGTACAGCCCTTGCCGACCTGTATGTGGTGACCGACGTGCCTCCCCGCTGTGCTCCCGGAGCCTTCAGCCAAAGCCAGCTCAGCACCGTGCGCCTCAACATAGTCCACGGTTTCATGGCGCCCTATGCCACCTCGGCTGTCTGGTCAGGTTTCCAGCACCGCCGTGAGCTCAGCCAGGTCACAGGCAACCGTTTCCAGCATCAGGTCACCCTCCAAGCCCCCACCAGTATCACCGGCCCCATTGTCCAGGAAATCCCTGCTACCTATATTATATATAATAAGGAGTCGCTGATAGGGCAGATAGGAGCCGGCGAACCCGCCATCAACACCCTTTCTGCCGGCCGTCTCACCATACCCGATGAAGTGCCCGTCCCCTCGTCTCCCGACATAGCCCCCCTCCGCATCATGGTGATTGGCGAAGATGCCTTCAAGGGCTGTGAGCGTTTGACCGAAGTACAGTTCCCCTCACTGCTGCAACATGTCGAGTCGAGTGCCTTCAGCGACTGCAAGGGTCTGAGCAATGTGGTGCTGCCCGAATATGTCACCTACATCGGTTCCCAGGCCTTTGCGGGCTGCGAGTCCCTGCGCGCAGTGTGGCTCAGTCCCCGTCTGAGGACCATCGGCGGCTTTGCCTTTGCCCAGTGCAACCGTCTGCAGCAACTCTATGTGCCCATGACCACTCCTCCCGAGCTGCCCGAGAATGCCTTCATCACCGAGATGCCTTCCGTTCTCATACCCTTCAATCTCGAGACCATGGGAGGCAACTACCGCCGCATAAGGCTCTGGGTGCCCTCTGGCTGCCGTGAGGTCTATGCTTCGGCACCAGGCTGGCAACTGTTCACCCATATCGAGGAAATGTCGGCAGAAGCCATACAAGACATACCTCTGTCGCCTTCCTCCATGCGTCGTGCTTCCTCCACGGTATACTCACTCACCGGACAGCAGATGTCGCCCTCACAGCGGCTCTCACCGGGCATTTATGTGGTGAATGGACGTAAAACTGTTGTAAAATAATCGGCAGGACAAAAAAGATGCACCTATTTAATATTTTTTAAGAACCTAAAGTCTTGTTTTCTGTCCGAAAAGTATTATCTTTGCACCAGTTTTGAAGAAGACACTAATTTAGTCAAGAATTTATGTTGAAAGATTATCTATAGTTTTTTTGCCTTGAATGTTTTTTCAAGGATTTTGTGTTAAATGTAAATCCTCCCAGGTCCCGAGAGGGAAGTAAGAGAGCCCGAAAAATTGACCATAAACCTTCGGCCGTGAGGTCCAAGGTTTTTTTTTATTCACCAGCGTTTTGTTCTGACAGTGTGATGTTGCTGCCGATGCTCAGGGAGAAAGAGCAGAGGACAAGTGTCTCACGACACCTGCCCTCCTGAACACTAATGAAAGTGAGAGTGAAAAAAACGAATGCAATATGCAATATTGCAATATAGCTATGCCGTTGTCTTCTGGTATTTCCCCTTGTCGGGACCCTTACGTATTTTCCTGGCCATCCCGTCGTCGCAGAGGTGCTTCAGTCGGCTGCACACGCTGCCTGTACTGTCGTAGCCATACTCACGCTTCACGTCCTCCGAGGTGAAGGGGTTGGGCAGACGGCGGTAGGCCAGCAAGGTGCGCTGCTGATGGCGGACGCTGGAGGCCTGTTTGGTGGCCTTGTTGTCGTAATACTTTTCAAGAATGGGCTTACAGTAGTATTCCTGGAAAGCCAGCTGTGCTTTGGCTATGAGCAATGCCAGCCGGACATCTGTCTTGTCCACCTTGAAGTCTGGGCCACACATCCAATGTCCGTCATCGTCAAGAACCATTTGATCCCAATGTCGTGAAATAATGTAAGGGATCGAGAAATTAGCTGAATGCCAATTTGGGCGTTTTACCAAGTCCTCCTGTGCGTAGTCTTGGTCTTCGCCGGCATCGGCCATTCGACGTGCCGTCCACTGATGCAAAGTGTCACTGAGCATCTTGCAGGGAATCTCGCCCTTGCACGAATCGAGTCTATAAGCCCATTCCAGCAGTTCGGCATCGCGCTTTTGGGCAGCCTCGTCATAATCGTGTACCTGCATCATCTCGAAGTTGGAGTCGGCGTTGGGCACAATGGTGAATCTCGACATCAGACCATTCACATTATTGTTCTCCGAATTGAGCTGGTCCAGTGCTGCGTCAGTTCCTGTGTAAACAGCATTGAAGTGTACATCTGTTTCGCCGACAGGTGCGCTTGATGTCTTCAGGTAAGCACCGTGAGGCTCGTTGTGGAACGACTTCAGCCAGTAGGTCAGGAAAGCGTCCATGTGGCTTTTCTTCATCTGTGCCAGCGTGTTCTGCAGTTCACTGTCAAAGATACTGACGTGAAGGTAGAAATCTTCGCCGTCAAGCATCTCGTGTGCATTGGCTTCAGCCTCACGTAGTGCGGCTGTCGAAGTCTCCGATGGCAGGGCGCGGTATATTCCGGCTGGTCTCGGCGTTTTGTTCTTTTGGCCGCCGTTGTTCTGGTCCTTCTCCTTGTTCCAGTTGTTCAGGGCTGATATCTGTGCTGCATCCGCCTTCTTGATGGGTTCCATCATCAGTTTGTAGAAGTCGACGGCTATCTGCTTGCCGCCTCCCATTCGGCCTATGAGCAGCACAAGGCTGTTCAGCCTGCATTTCTTGCCTGGTTTGCCATACCAACGGTACCAGCATCGTGTCAGTAGGTTGATGGCAAATGCACCGCCTAAGAAGAATGCTGCGATGAAATACTTTAGCTTGATACGGAACAGTAGCAGCCTGAGCAAAGGGTACTGGGGTGCCAGTTTCTGTAGCTCCTTACCGATGCGCTCCAGCGTCTGGAGGATGTCGGCCTGCATAGCCTTGTACTGGGCTGCAGCATGCGATTGTTCCTCACGAATCAGCGCGCTGTAGTCGACGCCTGTCAGCTCCTTGATGGCACTGCGCATCTCCTTCGAGGGCTGTGGGTCGTTGAAGTTCTCGCTCTCGCGTTTGTGCAAGAGCTTGCGGGCAGACTCCACTATGCGGTCTATCTCGGCCATTCCGCGTTCGTTGATGATGTCCTGTACCCACTTCTGCTGCTCCAACACCTGACGCGCCTTTTCGTGGTTGCCGCCAAGAATGATTAGCAGGTCGTAGCACAGTTTCAGTGCAGACCTATGACGCGAACCTTCAGGGGCTCCATTGGGCAGCATCGTGTTGATGATGTCCTGCACGGCATAGCCCATCACCTCAACGCTCTCCCAGTCCTTGGGTTTCACCTGTGCTGCCAGTTCCCTGGCGGCCTCGGCCGACGAGGCGTCCTCATGGGGCGGTGTGGTTGATGACTGGCCACAATCGGTTTCCGAGTTGCCGGGCAACTGGTGGTCGGGATTGGTGGCACTACTCTTACTCTCACGGTACGAATCGCCGTACTGACGGTCGAATTCGTTTTCAAAAAGATTATTTTCGTCCATATTTATTAATATTTAAACAGTTTATCTTCATCGATGTAGAGGATATCCTCCAGGCGCGGACAAAAGCTCAGCTTGTCGGCATTGATACACGAGTTGTCCGTCACATACTTGCCTGTGGTGCCCTTTACATGTAGCATTCCCAGTTCCTTGGCCTGCAGATACTGCTGGTCGGCTATGTTGCCCAGTCCTGCGATGCATTCGCTCACCAGCCTCAGTCCTTCGCCCGATGAGGTGAGGTGGCTCAGCCTCGTCTTCCAGGGGTAGCCCGGACGCAGGGTCTTCTCATAGAGTTCGCGGGGGTCGAAGGGCAGGTGGTCGTAATCGCTCATGAACAGCCCGCTGAGGTGCACGATGTTCTCCTGCTTGCGGCGGCGGTAGAGTATGGGCTTGCCGTCAGCATCCAGCTTAGGGTGGCCATCCTTGTCGAGTTTTTGCACCAGTCCGAATTCCTGGACAGCAAACACGAAGTCGGGCAACGAGTTCTTCAGCATGTCCACCCATTGCAGCAGCTTCTCGGCAGTGGGTAGTTTAGCAAAAGCCTCACCGGCACGCGGGCGGCTCAACTGCTGGATGCACCACTTCTGGTAATCGCTGTCGCGGGTGAACACATCAAGGGACTGGCCCTTTTGCACTGCCTCGCGCACATCCCTGCGAATCTTGATCTTCCAATTGACCACAGCATCGCGCACCAGGCTCGAGAATACCGAGGCCGTGCACGGTTCACACGAGCCCCAGTACATGTTGTCTTGATAGACAAATCGCCAATTCTTTTTCATACGCCTACATTTATTTCCTTTGGCTGTTGGAATGATTCCCTAGCAGTTCCTTGCGATGACGGGCTATAGTCACGTTCATCTGCGCCTGAGCCTGCAGCAGCATGCGGTCGATGTCGGGCTGACACTCCAGGCAGGCCTGGATAATCACCTGATTGCGCCCGGAGTCAAACCATATCTGAAGGTCTTTGCCGTTGTCCATCAGCATGCGGCCCTGACCATCCTCCAACAGCTTCGGTGCATGTTTCCTTTCGCCTTCGGTTAAGAAATAGAACTGTTCTTCCATCTCGCCAACAGGGTCTTCCGACTTACCATCTACATTCAAGTGAAGCGAAAAGGATGAGTCCTTTTTGCCTTCGTTCTTGTAGAATGACGAATCGCCCATCTGCTTGATCATCGTCCTGTTAGGCTCACGTGTACCGTAGGGAATGAACTCCTTGTAGCCGTTGTCCCACTCATTCAGCTTTCCTCGTGTCGATGCGGCTGGCTTGCTCCTGGGACGGCGTACAAGCGTCTCCTCCTTCTTGGAAGCACCCGCACCCCGCTCTTGGCGGGGATTGGGCTTACTGGTTTCCTTTGTCTTGTTCATCATCTTCTCTTTCAAAGTTTCCTGATGTCGTTGGCTATGATGTCCTGATAGTATTGTCCGTTCACCTCATGGGTCTGGAATCGCAGTGCTGCTGCCACCAGGTCTCCTTCGGCGAAATTACAGGTTGCGAGGTTACCGAAGAGAGTACATAGGTACTCATTCTCGTACTGACCACCCAGCTCACGAAGCCGGATATAGCTTTTGGCCAAGCGGCCATCCTCCTGTTTCCTGGAGGGAACATAGAGCACGTCTGACTGTGCTATAACTTCAGAAATTATTATTTTCATAATTCTGTTTATTTTTATTGTTAATATTTGAGACTTGTCTCGATGCACCACGGTCCGATTTTCGGAACTGTGATGCAAAAATAGAAAGAATAGTAATTCTCGCAAAGAATTGCTCTTCAAGTAGTCCATAGTTTACAGTTGTTTCACTAACTGTTACATTTTATTTCCACCAGTTTTTGTTTGTCTCTAATGTACTGAATATAGCGCATAATCTCGCGTTTTAGAACGTTTGGAGCCGTTGCAAGATTTGAATGCTCGTTGCTTGCAATGTAACGATAAAATGATTCAGCTCCGTATTCAAATCCGCCAGCCATTCCGACACCTAAAAAAAATATGGCCAATCGCTTATATATTTCGCTTTTCGTAATGCAACCTTGGGCTCGACGTCCATGAGATACGTAATTGAAATGAAAATAGGTCATTTTTTTGATATCGCACGTAGCAATATTTGCTACGATGTCAGTGTTGTCATTTATCCACCGAACAAAATACTCGCGGCATTGCTTACGTCGCTTGATAATGTCATAGAACGGTTTACCAGCCTTGAATTTTATTTTTTTTCTTTTTCATATTCCTAACAGCACGCAATTAGTGCAAATGCTGTTAAGAATCGGGCTGGATAGTGTATAAGGTTTACTCCCCTTCTGCGAAGGTACAACTTTTTCAGAGCGGTGTCAAGGGCTTTGACTGAAAGTCCGTTTACTTAGCATTCAAACGCTATTAAAAGTAAACGCCCAGCATCCAAACGCGCCCCCTATGAATATTTTTCACTTGCTAAAACTTGATTTTTAATATTCTAAGAAAAAATAATTTGTAATTATCGTTTGAAATAAAAAAAATATGCTTATCTTTGCACTCGCATCGTTATTGATGCAGACATATTATTGCTCAATTGCCTTTGAAATCACCACTTCAACTAAAAGAGAGCAAACAGAACATGAATGGAGCCGAACCGTTTAGGCGTAGGCTTTTCCGTATCATGTTCGGGTTTGTGGTGAACCTCAAAGGCGTATGGAGTACCTGCGCCTTCTTTTTGTGAGCTGGTGCTGGATGAATGAAAGTATTAACTTAAAAACGATAGACTATGGAGAGTATTCTTAGTATTTTGACGGAAGATGAAAAAGAGTTCATCAGTCATCATGGGATAGACCCTTCGGATATTTTCGATGGCCGTGGAGAAATCATTAGAGTATACCATGCAAAAGCAAAAGAGAAGGGTTGTCGTTATGTTGTTGCAAACTCTTGTCCTTATGGTCATCGTCTAAAAGACCGTCATGGTCATTGTCTTGTCTGCAATCCTTCATTAATATCATTTACAAAACGTGAAAGTGGTAAAGGCGTGGTCTATATCGCTTATAGTGGCAAATACACAAAGGTAGGAATGATTGAGAACAACATTAACTTGAAAGATGTTGCTCTCAACAAGAGAGAGTATCGCCTGAATAGTGAAGGTGGATATGCAGGACGTGAGGGTTGGCAAACCGTAAAGTCTTGGCAGTTGGAAAAGAATGCAGGTAAAATTGAACGCGAGGCGCACAAACTTCTCGAAAAGTATAAAGTAGAAAAAGGTTATATTTATAGTGGCGAGTTGCGCAATGCAAAAGAAATATTCGAATGTTCAATTCAAACTGCTATTGATGCGGTTAAAAAAGCAATAGATAAAAATAAGTAAAAATGATTAGAGCCGACGGGCAATGGCATATAAACGCCCATATTGACAATGAAGAAAATTTTTGTTTTATTTTTATTTGGTTTATTTTCATGCGTAGTTTTTTCACAAGAAAACGATCAAAAACCTACTATTGAGAATCTTAAAGGAAAGTGGGAGTCAAAATTTCTGTTTGGAGATTCTGGAACTGTTATTGATGTTTCAAAAATACCCCAATTCTTTATGACATTTGACTTCAGGGGTGATACTTTATTCTTCTATTCTAAATTGAATGAAACAGAAACTCCATTAAAATATAGAATAGAAGAAAACACTGTTCAGTGTTATAAAGATGAATTAGCAACAGAAAAAGTAATGTCCTTGGGGGTTGTTAGCCTTTCTGATGAAAGTCTTGTAGTAATAATCGATAAATTAAGTGCAAAAATCTTATTCAATAAGGTTACAAATGATAAATAATAAGCAATATGAAATTGTTTTCTATTGATGATTCTGCTGGCATCAAGTATATATGGTCAAACAACAATTACAGTTAGTTAAAAGCATGTGGATATCGAGGCTTTTTTATAACGAGAGTAAAGGCGATTATGAGGTAATACCACGTGGCGATTCTGTCGGATTTGGCTTCACAGAAGGAAAAGGAAAGTTTTATCAAGCAAGATACACTGGGTTGTATGGCGTGATTGATTGGGACTGTTCAAAATTGTTATATCATTAGTGTCCCGTTAAAATGGGACGAGTTTTAATATTAATCAAATAACCCCGGAATGAGGGGACCCAATTGATCTTTGACATCGTTGAAATTAGTCTTATCGAACAGGTCTCGAAGGTGAGTCTT
>JAEEGI010004260.1_pt1 | contig 33621 bp, 24 predicted proteins | sample 8958751 | NCBI WGS metagenome assembly JAEEGI01 (sample SAMN16246545, study PRJNA631951) | gut metagenome | biome: gut microbiome; feature: rumen; material: KS-attached | host: Bos | place: Iran: Karaj | collected 2018-10
AAGGGCTGGAAAACTGCGGGGAGACTTCACCGCAGCCATCAAACGATTTTTCAATCGTTTGATGGAAGATCAGTATTATTCCGGCGGTTCTATGCGGTGCAGGCCGTCGGGCCGCAGCTCGTAGACGGTGCCGCAGACCTCCGAAAGATACTTCCGGTCGTGGGAGACGCTGAGGATGCTGCCGCCGAAATCCCGCAGAGCGGCGCGGACCACCGGGGCGGAGAGGGGGCTGAAATTCCGCGTGGGCTCGTCCAGCAGCAGCACGTCCGCCTTTTTCAGCACCATATCCAGAAAGAGCAGCTTTGCCTTCTGGCCGCCGCTGAGGCGCGCGATCTTCCCCGTCATTTCCTCGCGGGTGAAGCGCATGCTGCCCAGGCAGGTCCGGGCACGGGTGAGGTCCTCCTTCGTATAGACCGCCTCCAAATGCTCCAGGGGCGTCTGGCCCAGGTCCAGCACTTCGGCATAGTCCTGGGGCATATAGGCGGCGGTGACATCCCGCCGCTCCCGCAGCTGCGGCCAGAGGACCTTCAGCAGGGTGGATTTCCCCGCCCCGTTGCGGCCCGTGACGCCGATGATCTCGCCCCCCGATACATGGAGCTTCAAATCCCGCGCCAGCACCCGGTCCCCCACGGTGAGGACGTCCAGAGACCAGTCCAGCACCGTCTTTCCCGCCGGAAGGGAAACGCCGGGATCGAACCGGGTGAGGATCGCTTCCTCCTCCTCGGAGAATTCCAGAAATTCCTCCGCGGCGCGCTCCAGCCGCTTCTCCGTGCTTTGCACGCTGTGCATCTTCTTTTTCAGCAGACGCCCGCCGTGGGGGTCCTGGCGGCTGAGGCTGCGCTGCTCGTGCTCCACCCGGTCATGGATCTGCCGCCAGCGCTGCATCTGCCGGTCATAGTCCTCCCGCTGCTTTTTCGCCACCTGGTCCTGACGGTCGAAGCTCTGCCGCCGGAAGGCCAGGTAGTCCCGGTAGCCCATGCGCGTCACGGTGATGCGGCAGCGGGTCTTTCGGATCAGCTGTTCCATGTGGATGATGACGTTGGCGGTGCGCTCGATCAGGGTCTCGTCGTGGGAGATATAGAGCACCGGCAGCCTTGTATCCCGGAGAAAGCTCTCCAGCCAGCGCAGGGTGTCGATGTCCAGGTCGTTGGTGGGCTCGTCCAGCAGCAGGATATCCGGCTGAGCCATCAGCAGGCGGCACAACTGGGCTTTCACCTTTTCCCCGCCGGAGAGGGTGCCCAGGCGCTGGCGGGAATAGAAAAACTCCGGCTTCATCCCCAGCCGGGTCAGCAGCTCGGGCTGGCGGTAGACCTCCGCGCCCTCGAAATAGTCGGCCACGGAGAGGCTTTTCAGCTCCTCCCCCATCATCTGGGGCAGATAGGCCATTTTCCCGCGGGCGGTGACCTCCCCGGAAACGTCGCAGTAGTCCTCCACCAGCTTCCGGTCGTAAACCGCCTTCAGCAGGGTGGATTTCCCGTTGCCCTCCTCCCCGATGAGTACCGCCTTGTCTCCCCGGCTCAGGGTGAAGCTGAAATCCTCCGCCAGGCTGCGGTCGTCCCGCTTCAGATAAAGACTGATATTCTTGAGTTCCAGCATAATTCCTCCAAAAAAGCTCCGTATTCGGCGATCTTTCGCTGTCGAATACGGAGCTTCTGCTGTCACGGAGGCATGGGCAAAACCGGCCCCGGCCCGGAGGGCGGGGAAACAGAGAGCGATCCGCATTCACGACAGCACAAGTCTGCCCGGATGACCGGGCGTCGCCGCTATCCATGAATCCGCGAATCACTCAATGATCATTCTTTCGCCTCATTTCATTTTATCTATTGGAATCATAACAAGCAAAGCGGGAATTGTCAAGACGCCGGGGCCTTCTCCTTCTTCGCCGGGGCCAGCTGCACCAGGAGCACCGCCGCCAGCATCAGGCCGCAGCCCAAAAGCTCCCGCCCGGCCAGCCTTTCATGGAGGATCAGCCAGCCCCCCAGCACCGCGAAGGCGGATTCCAGGCTCATGAGGAGGGAGGCCACCGTGGGATGCAGGTTCTTCTGCCCCAGGATCTGGAGGGTGTAGGCCACGCCGCAGCTGAGGATGCCGGTGTAAAGCAGGGGGACCCAGCCCCGAAAAAGCAGGGGAAAATCCGGTTTTTCAAAGACAAACGCGGCGATCAGGCTCAGGACCCCGTCCACGACGAACTGGACGCAGCTGAGCATCACGGCGTCCACCTCCCGCACGAAGCGGTCGATCACCAGGATCTGGACGGCGAAGAAGAACGCGCAGCCCAGCACCAGCAGGTCCCCCGGCGCGACGCCCGTCCGCCCCGGCTTCATGCAGAGGCAGTAAAGCCCGCCCAGGGCGACGGCCACCGCGATCCAGGTGACGGCCCCCGTCTTCTTTTTGAGGAACAGGCCCAGCACCGGCACCAGGATGATATAGAAGGTGGTGATGAAGCCCGCCTTGCCCGCCTCGGTATGGACAAGGCCCATCTGCTGCAGGTTGGTCGCCAGAAAGAGGCACAGGCCGCAGAGGAACCCCGCCAGGAGGGTCTTGCGCCGGTCCACCGGGGCAGCGGGCCGGAAGATCAGGGCCACAGGCAGCAGCACCACCGAGCCGATCAGCGTCCGCACGCCGTTGAAGGCCAGCGGACCGGCATATTCCATCCCCACGCGCTGCGCCACGAACGCGGTGCCCCAGATAAAGGCCGCCAGAACCAGCATCAGGGAGCTTAAGAGTTTTTTATGCTTCATTCGCCTCTCTTGAGCTTCTCCACACTGGCGGCGATCTCGGGCCTGGCCTCCGCCATCATTTCCGCCCAGTCCCCCTCATAGTCATAGGTCACGTCCTCCCCCTTGTCCAGGCGGCGGATATACCCCTCCAGCAGGGGGAAATCCTTTTCATAACAGTGGAAGGAGTTGGCCCGATGGGTATAGCTGCCCATTTCCACGCCCAGGGCCTCCGCCATGCGCTGCTGGAGCATGATGAGGGCGAAGGCATTCATATACGTCGCCTTGCAGGCGTCGTTGGAGCGAAACAGGATCTTCAGATGCAGCTTTCCTCCCCGGATGAAAAACTGAAGGTGCTGCAGGCAGGCGGGGTTTTCATTCCCTTCGGCGGCGTCGTGCTTCCAGTCCCGCACGTCCACCACGGCACGGCGGGAATCGGGATTGCGCCGCAGCTCCCGCAGGATAAAGGGCAGCTGCTCCGCCATGCGGGAATGATAGGTATAGGCCCAATTCCCCTTCTCGATCTCGAAATCCAGGATGCCGTCCAGCATTTCCTGGCGGTACTGCTCCAGTTCCCGGTAGCCGCCGATGAAGAGCTTGCTGATCAGAGGCTCCCGCAGGGGCTCCTCCACCACCATGGTCATGCTCAGTTCCTTCTGGTTCGTGTTGTAATCCGGGCAGGGGGTCACTTCCCCCTCCTCATGGAGCACCCGGAGCGCCGCGTGATACGCTTCCGGCAGGCTGGGAGCGCTGACCAGCTTTTCTTTCATCCTATGCCTCCAGTCTTTCGCGGACCGCCCGGAGGAAGTCCTCCGTGTCCGCCTTCCGCACGTCCTCTCCTTCGCAAAGGGCTGCCAGGTCGGCGGTCATGACGCCGCCCTCGATGGTGTCCAATACCGCCTTTTCCAGCTTGTCGGCAAAGGCGGCGAGTTCACCGTTCCCGTCCAGCTCCCCCCGCTTCCGGAGGGCCCCGGACCAGGCGAAGACGGTCGCCACCGGGTTGGTGGAGGTCTTCTCCCCCTTGAGGTAGCGGTAGTAATGGCGGGTCACGGTGCCGTGGGCCGCCTCGTATTCATAGTTGCCCTCCGGGGAGACCAGGACGCTGGTCATCATGGCCAGGGAGCCGAAGGCGGTGGAGATCATGTCGCTCATGACGTCGCCGTCATAGTTCTTCGTGGCCCACACGAAGCCGCCCTCGCTGCGGATGACCCGCGCCACCGCGTCGTCGATGAGGGTGTAGAAATAGGAAATGCCCTTCTTCTCAAAGGCGGCGCGGTATTCGTTTTCATAGACGCGCTGAAAGATCTCCCGGAAATTGCCGTCGTAGACCTTGGAAATGGTGTCCTTGGCGGAGAACCACAGGTCCTCCCCCCTGCCCAGGGCGTAGCCGAAGCAGGCGCGGGCAAAGCTCTCGATGGAATCATCCCGGTTGTGCATGCCCTGGAGGACGCCGGGACCCTTGAAGCTGAAGATTTCCTGCCGCTGCTCGCCCCCTTCGCCGGTGAACACCAGCTCCGCCCTGCCGGGGCCGGGAACCTTCATTTCCACCGCCTTGTAGATATCCCCGTAGGCGTGGCGGGCGATGGTGATGGGCTTCACCCAGCCCCGCACATAGGGCTTGATGCGGCTTGTGACGATGGGTGTGCGGAAGACCGTGCCGTCCAGGGCGGCGCGGATGGTGGCGTTGGGGCTTTTCCACAGGGCATGGAGCTTGTATTCCTCCATGCGCTGGGCGTTGGGGGTGATGGTGGCGCACTTCACGCCCACATGGAGCCGCCGGATGGCCTCCGCCGCCTCCGCGGTCACCTGATCCCCGGTCTCGTCCCGGTGGGGCAAGCTCAGGTCGTAATACTCCGTATTCAGCTCCACGAAGGGCTCCAGCAGCGTTTCCTTGATCTGCTTCCAGAGGACGCAGGTCATTTCGTCCCCGTCCAGCTCCGCGATGGGGTTCATTTTGATTTTCATGCTCTTGTTCCCTTTCCCTAAGGCCAGGGGAATCTGACCCCTGCCGTCCGTGGGCGGCCCATTTTGGCGCTTTTTGTCCCTTCTCACTTGCCGGGCAACCGCCCGACTGCGCTCGTCGGCGGAAAAATCCCTCAAAACGAGCTCGCACACGGATTCTCTGAAGTTTCTGCGGAACTCATTTTCGTCGAGACGAGGCGAGTCCCGCAGACAATAATAGCATTATTATCAAGGGGCTCAACGATGTATCGGCGGAAATGAGCCCGCAGAAACCGGCAGGGGTCAGACTCCCCTGGCCTTTTTATACCAGTTCATCAGGCAGCCCGCCAGGAGGATATCCCGCTCCTCCTCCCCCAGGCCCTCCAGGCTCAGGGTCACATCCCGGACGCTGCCGCCGGAAAGGAGCTTTGCGGGGATCGCCGTCTCCAGCTTCAGCAGCGCCTGCTTCAGACCGGGAACAAAGAGATAGTCTCCCACCTGCCAGGCGACCTCCTGCTCCCGGGACACGGTGAAGGGCGCGATGCCCCAGTTGACGCAGTTACTACGATAGCGCTTGGTGGCGAATTCATAGCAGATGTTGGCGCAGCCACCCAGGATGCGCTGGCAGGAGGCCGCCTGCTCCCGGGCGGAGCCGTCGCCGGGCTTGCGGGCAAAGATGGCCGAGCCGAAGCGGGTGTCCGCCAGGGTGTCCGCCGGGAGGCCCAGGGAGGCCATGACGGCGCGCAGCTCCTCCGGATACGTTCCGCTTGCCCGTTCCCGCTCCTGGGCCTGGGCGGCCTTGGAGCGCTCCACATAGCCGGGGTCCCGCCGGGACAGGGCAAACTGGGCCAGCTTCAGGGGATTGGAGCGGTAGGAGGAGGTCTCGCCGGAGGGGATCAGCTCGTCGGTGGTGGTCACCTCGTCCTCCAGGACGCTGCAGAGCCGGACCAGCAGGTTTTCCCCGCAGTCGGGGATTTCCGGCCAGGGCACGATGTTGGGCCCGAAGCGGAGGGGGGCGGAAGCGTCCGCCTTGCCGAAGCCGAAATAGACCCGCTTTTCATAGGGCGCGGGGTCGAAGCGCCGCGCATACGCCCTGGGGGGCTCGTAGTCGATCTCCATGGCGGAGGTGAGGACGCCGCCCCTGCTCGCCGTGGCGGCGATGCTGCGGGCGTCCATGAGGATGACCCCGGCGCTCTGCCCGTCGGCAGGGCGGCTGCCCTCCCGGTTGGGGAAGTTGCGGGTGGTGTGGCGGATGGAGAGGCCATTGCAGACCGGCACGTCCCCCGCGCCGAAGCAGGGGCCGCAGAAGCAGGGCTTGAGCACCGCCCCCGCCGTCAGCAGCTCGCCGGTGATGCCGCAGCGCTCCAGCTCCAGCTGAACGGGGGTGCTGGGAGGATAGACCGAGAGGCTGAAGCTTCCGCAGCCCATGGCGCCGCCCCGGAGGATGGCCGCCGCCTCGGCGATATTGTCGAACATGCCGCCGGCGCAGCCGGCGATGATGCCCTGGTCGATCATCAGCTTTCCGTCCGTGAGCTTGTCCGTCAGCCTGAGCTCCATGCCCAGCTGGCTCAGCGCCCGCTTCTCCGTCTCCCGCAGGCGGTCGCCGGGGTCCGCGATCAGCTCCCGCAGGGTCACTGCCTCGGAGGGGTGGAAGGGCAGGGCCGCCATGGGCTCCAGCTTATCCAGGTCCAGGCATATCATGCGGTCATAGTAAGCGCCCTCGCCGGGAGCCATGGGCTTGTAGGCCTCCGGGCGGCCGTGGCGGGCGAAGTATTCCTCCGTCTTTTCGTCCGTGACCCAGACGGAGCTGAGGGCCGCCGTCTCCGTGGTCATGACGTCGATGCCGATGCGGAAATCCATGGGCAGCTTTGCGACGCCGGGGCCGGCGAATTCCAGGATGCGGTTTTTCACAAAGCCGTCCTTATAGGTCGCGCCGCAGAGGGCGATGGCCGCGTCGTGGGGCCCCACGCCCCGGCGGGGGGAACCCGTCACCCAGACGAGGACGGTGCCGGGGACGGGCACGTCGTAGGTATCGGAAAGCAGCTGCTTCACGATCTCCGGGCCGCCCTCCCCCACGCCCATGGTGCCCAGGGCGCCGTAGCGGGTGTGACTGTCGGAGCCCAGGATCATGCGCCCGCAGCCCGCCATCATCTCCCTGGCGTATTCGTGGATCACCGCCTGGTTGGGGGGCACGAAGATGCCGCCGAACTTTTTCGCGGCGGAAAGGCCGAAGGCGTGGTCGTCCGCGTTGATGGTGCCGCCCACGGCGCAGAGGCTGTTGTGGCAGTTGGTCATGACATAGGGCACGGGGAAAGCGGTGAGGCCGCTGGCCATGGCGGTCTGGATGATGCCCACATAGGTGATATCGTGGGAGATCAGGCTGTCGAAACGGAGATGCAGGAGCCCATCGCCCTTGTCCAGGGCGTGGCTTGCCAGGATGGACGCGCTCATGGTGCGCCTGCGCCCCTCCGCCGCCGCGGGGAGGCCCGCCCCCTCCGTCACCGGTCCTTTTGCGGTGAGCCATACGCCGCCGTCCACTCGTTTGAGAATGCTCATATCTTTCTGTTCCCTTTCAGGTCGTTTTCATTGAATTATTGAAGTATTGTATCACGTTCTCTGTCCCCTGGAAATGGCTTTCTGCGATTTCTGCATGTTTTTTTCTTTTTCCTGCAATTTTGCCGGTTCGGCCTGGGGGTTTTCCGGCTGAATTCACAAATTTCTGAATGTTTCCGAATTTCCCTTGCATTTTTAGTCAGCAGCGTGTATAATGCGGGTCATTATCCCAAAGGAGGTCTGGAAATGGACCGGAAAGACGAACTGTATGCGGAAAGCTTCGGCTCCCTGTATGAGAAGATCCGAACCGAATATGCCATCGATGAATCCTATTACCGCAGCGAGAGCATCAAGCGCGGCCTGCGCAATTCCGACGGCACCGGCGTCATCGTGGGCGTCACCAAGATCGGCAGCGTCCAGGGCTACGTCATCCAGGACGGCGAGCGGGTCCCCGTGCCCGGCAAGCTGTACTACCGCGGCTACAGCATCGAGGATATCCTGAGCGCCCACCGGAAGGCGAACACCTTCGGCTATGAGGAGGTCGCCTATCTGCTGCTCATGGGCTCCCTGCCCACGGCGGAGCAGCTCAGCCATTTCCATGCGGTGCTGGCCCAGTGGCAGACCCTTCCCAACGGCTTCTTTGAGGATATGATCCTGAAAGCCCCCTCCCCCGACATCATGAACAAGCTGAGCCGCAGCGTGCTGGCCATGTATTCCTACGACGAAAACCCCGACGACACCAGCCTGGAAAACATCCTCCGCCAGTGCATCCAGCTCATCGCCCGCTTCCCCACCATCGTCGCCAGCGCCTACCGGGTGAAGCGCCATTATTACGACGGGAAATCCCTGAATATCCATATCCCCAAGGAACATCTGAGCCTGGCGGAGAACTTCCTGCGCCTGGTGCGCTCCGACAAGAGCTACACCGACGAGGAAGCGAAGCTTCTGGACCTGATGCTGATCCTCCATGCGGAGCACGGCGGCGGCAACAACTCCGCCTTCGTCTGCCGCACCCTCTCCTCCTCCGGCACGGACACCTACAGCGCCATCGCCGGGGCCGTGGGCTCCCTGAAGGGCCCCCTCCACGGCGGCGCCAACAAGAAGGTCATGGAGATGTTCGAGGACATCAAGGCCAATGTGAAGGATTATGCAAGCGACGCGGAGGTCCGCGCCTATCTGGGCAAGCTGCTGGACGGCGAGGCCGGGGACCGCAGCGGCAAGATCTACGGCCTGGGCCACGCGGTCTACACCATTTCCGACCCCCGCGCCGTGCTGCTGAAGGGCTTTGCGGAGGAGACCGCCGCCCAGCACGGGCGGCTGGAGGAATTCAAGCTGCTGGAGAGCATCGAAAAGCAGGGCATCGACCTCATCACGGAGCGGAAAAACCTGCAGATCCCCATGTGCGCCAATGTGGACCTCTATTCCGGCCTTGTCTACAGCATGCTGGGCATCCCCGCCGAGCTGCTGACGCCCCTCTTTGCCATCGCAAGGATCGCCGGCTGGTGCGCCCACCGCATGGAGGAGGTCCTCACCTGCAACCGCCTGATCCGTCCCGGCTACCGGAGCGCCGTGAAGCCCCGGCATTATGTGGAGATCGGGGAAAGATAACCTGAAAGCAAAGATTCAGACCCGGAGACGGCACAGGCCGCCTCCGGGTCTCAAGCTGTCGACAAAGTGTCGACAGCTTGAGCGCAAAATCAGAAATGTTTTCTGATTTTGCAAGGATATAACGTGAAGGGGGCCTCTCCGCCCCCTTCACAAATCCCCCATGCTTATCGAAAACCTGAATCATGGGTTTGTCTACAGTCTGAGACCCGGAGACGGCACAGGCCGCCTCCGGGTCTTTTGATCCTCTCTTGCGCCACTATTTCGTATAGTTTTCCGCCTGGGCGCGGAACATTTCGGCGTATTTGCCGTTTTGGGCCATCAGCTCGTCGTGGGTGCCCTGTTCCGCCACCTCCCCGCCGCTGATGAGATAGATGCGGTCCGCATCCCGGATGGTGCTGAGGCGGTGGGCGATCATGATCGTCGTGGTGTTCGAGACGTCGAACATCAGCCTGGTCATCTGGTATTCCGCCAGAGGGTCCAGGGCGCTGGAGGGCTCGTCCAGGATCATGAAGCCGAAATCGTCCATGAGCAGCCGGGCCAGGGCCAGCTTCTGCGTTTCGCCCCCGGAGAGCATGACGCCGTCCTCCACGAATTCCCGGGACACCGTCTTGTCCAGGTCGTTCAGGCGGTCAAGCCCCACGGTTTTCAGGGCTTTTCTGCGCCGCTCGTCGGAAGCCTCCGGGTTATAGTATTGCAGATTCTCCCGGAGGGTCAGGGCGTAAAGGTTGGCGTTCTGGAAAGCGATGCCGACGCGCTTTCGCAGCGCATGCACATCCCATTCCCCGATGGGCTTCCCGTCATAGAGGATGGCGCCGCTGTCCACGTCATACAGGCGCAGCAGCAGCTTCGCCAGGGTGGATTTTCCCGCCCCGTTTTCGCCCACGATGCCGATCTTCTCCCCCGCTTCGATTTTCAGGCTCAGATCCTTCAGGCAGAAATCCGACTCCGGGTAGGCGAAGGACACATTCCGCAGCTCCAGAGACATGGGCGTTTTCGGCGGCATTTCCCCCGCGGAGGGCTCGATGACGCTCTTCAGATCGAAGAATTCCCGGGCCTGCTCCGCCTGAACGGCGGTCTGGGCCATACTGGAGACGACGCTGAACAGCTGCCCCAGCTGGGTGGAGAGGGTGGTGCTGGCGGCAATGAGGGCGGCGTAGTCGCCGATGGAGCCGATCCGGCCGCTGGAAATGCCCCACACCACATAGGTGATGGTCCCAAGGGTCGTGAGATGGTTGAGCAGACTGACGATCAGGCTGACCGCCGTCCGGGGCCTTACGAAACGAATGTAGATATCCCTGATCCACTTGATGTAGGTATCCACCCAGCCCAGCACATAGGTCCCCATGCTGCTGACCTTCATATCGGCGGCGTACTGCCGCTCCTGCAGCATACGGGATCCATAGCTGATGCCCCGGTTCTTTTCCGTCACCTCCCGGCTCAGCTGCATGTTCAGCTTGACATTCCGGATGTTTGCCAGCACCTGGGCAGCGGTGCCGACCACCACGATCAGCACCACCCAGGGACCCAGGACCGCGATGACGGCGAACAGGGCCGCGCAGGTGAGCAGTGAGCTGAGCAGCTGGACGACGTTTTGAAAGGCGATCTGCGCGCCGGAGGAGAACTGCTGTTCGGTCAGCTGAAATTTGGCGAAGTATTCCGGCTTGTCCAGATAGCGGTAATCCGTGACGATGGCCTGCTGCAGGATCAGCTTGGTGAACATCAGGGAAAACTCATTCTGCTTGATCTGGGAACCGTAGTTCAGGAGGCTGGTCACCAGTCCCACCGCCAGCTGCGCCAGGATCAGCAGCCCCACCTTCAGGATGATCCTGCCCACCGGCGTTCCGCTCAGCAGCCCGTCGATGGCCACCTTGGGCGTGGCCACGGTGACCAGGGAGTTCACCAGGCTGGGGATCGCCTGGATGACCAGCATCAGCAGGAGAAGCCCTTTCCCGTATTTGATCGCGGGCCTGAGGAGGAACAGGATGTTGTCAAGCGTGCGCTTCAGCTTTTTCATGGGTCACCTCCGGCTTTTTTACTTCATAATATCCTGTACGGTTTACATTTGTCAATCAACCATCCGTTGACGCACTCCCCGTTTTCGTTGGAAAGAAGTCGCGGCGCCTATGGGAAACCCCCGGATGCGGCAGCGCCGCCTCCGGGGTTCGATTCTGTTTTGCGCTACTGCGGGCTTTTTTTGTAATAACGCCCCCGCCCCATGGAAGAGATATAGATGTATTCTCTCGAAGGATCGCCCCGCACCGCGAAGACCGACCAGTGTTTCCCATAGGCATCGGCGAGCCGGCCCAGCTTCCGCCCCCGGTCACGGGAGGTATAGGGATCGTCCGTGGACTCCTTATACACCGTACCGTCGTTCATAGTGATCCGGATATCTCCGTAGACGCCGACGACGCGATTGGACCGTATGAGCCAGAGCGCGGAGAACAGAACGATCAGGGCCAAGGCTCCCAGGAGAAGCCGCTTCGCCTTTTTGCTCAGGGATACGCTATTGAACAGCTTTACGGCGCCGAGGGGCAGAAGGATGAACAGCAAAATGATACATGGGGCAATCAGGAAAAGCATTCCATGCCTCCCTTCCGTTGATCCGGCCAGAGTGAGAAGCCTCCCGCCGGCGCTGCCTTTCCTCCGGGATGCTCTTGTTTACCGTATCCATATCACAATTCAGCATTTTTGTCAATCTGTCGACATTTGCGGGAAAGGGTAATTGACAGTTGAGGGAAAAGGAAAGCCCCGCGAAACGGCAGCGCCGCTTCGCGGGGTACAGAGGCAGCATAGTGAAATCGTGCGCTCCGCACACGGTGAAATCATCGGCGAATGCCGCCGGTGAAATCGAATGCTCCGCATTCGGTGAAATAAAATCCGTCCCCTCACCCTGCGCAGCGGGATTTCACCGCCCAGCGATTTCACCAGCCGCAGGCTGATTTCACCCGTCCGTCAGGACGGATTTCGTTATATAAGGGGGCGTGACTGTTAGCTGGTGACCTAGAGTGAAATCGTACGCTCCGCTCACGGTGAAATCATCGGCGGACGCCGCTGGTGAAATCGAATGCTCTGCATTCGGTGAAATGAAATCCGTCCCCTCACCCCGCGCAGCGGGATTCCACCGCGAAGCGATTTCACCAGCCGCAGGCTGATTTCACCCGTCCGCCAGGACGGATTTCGTTGAAAAACCCCTTTTGCATTAAGCAAAAGGGGTTTTTCATGGAGCGGGCGACGAGATTCGAACTCGCTACCTCCACCTTGGCAAGGTGGCGCTCTGCCAAATGAGCTACGCCCGCATCAGACGAGGGTTATTATACCAAGGATTTCCGAATTGTCAAGAGTAAATTTCGGGTGGAATGGTGGGGTGCGCGCCGAAGCGACTTCGATCAACCTTTTGCGCCATTTCTTTTGGCTGTGTTGATAGAAGCAATGAGCAATCTGCGGATAGAACCGCAATCATGAAGCAAGGAGTCGCTGACTTCCGTTTGACATATCCCGGCTTTCTCCATCAGCTCCAGCCAGTATTCGGTTTCGTAGCATTCCTTCAAAGCAATCTGAAGCTTCGCAATGAAATCCGGTTTGCTGTGGGCGTAATTCGCTTCTCTGATATTCGCTCCTATACTGGTTGCTGCGCGTTCCACTTGGTTTACGATGGAAGAATGCCCCTTTATGCCGTCGCACAGATTCAGAATGCTCACAGCGAAATCCATCGACTGCTCTGCCAGCTTTCCTTTTGCCATCGTGTTCACCTCGTTTATTCGTGAAATCGTGCGCTCCGCTCACGGTGAAATCATCGGCGGACGCCGCTGATGAAATCGAATGCTCCGCATTCGGTGAAATGAAATCCGTCCCCTCACCCCGCGCAGCGGGATTTCACCGCGAAGCGATTTCACCAGCCACAGGCTGATTTCACCCGTCCGCCAGGACGGATTTCGTTGAAAAACCCCTTTTGCATTAAGCAAAAGGGGTTTTTCATGGAGCGGGCGACGAGATTCGAACTCGCTACCTCCACCTTGGCAAGGTGGCGCTCTGCCAAATGAGCTACGCCCGCGATGGTGCCTCAGGCCAGAGTCGAACTGGCGACACGCGGATTTTCAGTCCGCTGCTCTACCAACTGAGCTACCGAGGCATATGGCGACCCGGAACGGGCTCGAACCGTCGACCTCCAGCGTGACAGGCTGGCGTTCTAAACCGACTGAACTACCGGGCCGTATGGTGGGAACAACAGGGCTCGAACCTGTGACCCCATGCTTGTAAGGCATGTGCTCTCCCAGCTGAGCTATGCTCCCGGAAAGGCCATCAAACAAGCACAGTTCCAAGCGGCGAATTGAATAATACAATAAAACCGGAAGAATGTCAACCTATTTTTTCAATTTTTCGCAGCTTCAAGAGAGGCCACGAAAAAGAGCCTTTCATCCTCCGCCCTGCGCTCCCGCAAAGGCAGCCCGCCGCAGACGCGCACTTCCCCGAAACCCGCCTCCAGCAGGATCTTCCGCAGCCACTGCGGCTCGTGGACATACTCCCGATGCTCTTCGCTGCTGCGTTTCCAGAGCTTCCCGGCCCTGGTGAATACCTCTATGGCGTATTCGCAGGACTCCGCCCCCGGCGGGCAGGCGGCGCTCCATACGCAGAAGGCCTCCTCCGACTCGCTGAAAAATGTGCGCCCGTCCAGAGAGTGCAGCTTTTCCGGCGTGTGCACATCGAAGAAGAACACGCCCCCCGGCTCCAGGAACAGCCGCACCCGGCGCACCGCTTCCTTCAGGGCCTCCGGCTCCAGGTAATTCATGCCATCCATACTGCATACCACGGCCTGCACCGTACCATACAGGTCCAACTCCTCCATGGCCTGGCAGATGAACATGGGGCGAAGGGGCACGCTGCGCCCTTCCCCCGCGGCCATGGCTTCCGAGAGCATATCGCTGCTCAGATCCGCGCCGATGACCTCATAGCCCTTCTCCGCCAGCAGCCAGCTGAGCCTTCCCGTGCCGCAGGCCAGGTCCAGCACCGTATGCAGGCCCCTGGGGCGAAAGAGGGCGTCGCAACTTTCCGCCCAGGCCGGATAGGCCTGGGCGGGCATAAGACTGTCGTAGACCTGCGCCAAGGCAGCGTAGGCGCTCATTCCTTCTCCGCTCCGGAACCGTCCTCCGGCTCCTTCAGCCGGTCGAACACCACGGCATAGCCTCCCGCGCCGTACTGCAGGGAGCGGTTGACACGACTGATGATGGCGCTGCTGGCGCCCGTCTGCTCCATGATTGCGTTGTAAATGAGACCCTCGTTCAAAAGCTTGGCCACCTCGAAGCGCTGTTCCATCGCCATGATCTCCGTGATGCTGCAGAGATCCTCCATGAACTTGCGGCATTCCTCCTCCGTTTCCAGAGCAAGGATCGCCTTATACATGGCGGTGTTCTCGATCCTGCGGTTGCTTTTTTTCAAGTCCTTATCTCCCTTCAACGGCACTTTTGGTTTATTTTACCACATTTCAGCAGGAATGTAAAGCTTTAAATCGTATTATGTGCCGGTCGCGGGAGCCGGAATTTGCCGGAACTTTTCCGGCGCAGAAGCCTAATACTAATACCTAATAGAAATCACCGATTCACAGCGGCATAAATCGTGCCATACTTCGTTGTCAGCCTTGACGGGCGACAGCACGCCTGCGGCCGACGCCTCGTCTGGCGCGATTTCTGCTCGCTGTTCGGTCATTGATTTCTAATAGGTATAAGTATAAAAGTTCCGGTAAGTTCTTGTCTCTGCCCGGTCCGGGTGGTATAATTCCACAGTATTACCTTTCACTTAAAATGTGAGGCAGGACATGAAACGACATCTGATATTCGCGCTGATCATTATCATCATCATGCTGGCCGCCGCTGGCGCATCCCTCCTGGGCAGGAAGGACAAGCCCGCTCCGAGCGGGACGGAACCCCCCCCCGCCTCCGCGTCCCCGACTGCCCAGGCCCCCACGAAGGCGCCGGAGACCCCCGCACCCACGGAGGAGCCTACCCCCGCGCCGACGCCGGAACCTACCCCCGAACCTACCCCTGAACCCACGCCGGAGCCGACGCCCGCGCCTACCCCCACGCCCAACCCCAACGGCTACGCGGAGATCGACGCCTCCTCCCCCGCCCTGCTGGGCGAGACAGCGGACATGGGCCAGGAATACATCGACAAGGTCGTCTACCTGGGGGACAGCACCACCTACGGTCTGAAGTACTACGCCGTCCTCTCCGGGGGCAAGAACACGAATCAGGTCTGGACCCCCTCCAGCGGCACCCTGACCCTCTCCTACCAGGGCTTCGCCGCCATCGTCTATCCCGACGAGGGGACGGAGATCACCATCCGGGAGGCGGTGGAGAAAAAGAAGCCCGCCATGATGATCATCACCCTGGGGGTCAACGGCGTCTCCTTCATGGACAAGGAGAGCTTCATCAGCGAATACACCGACCTGGTGACGGACATCATGGAGCTGAGCCCGGACACCAAGGTCATCATCCAGTCCATCTTCCCCGTGGCCAGCAACTATGAATACCTGGGGAGCATCAACAACGAGAAGATCACCACAGCCAACACCTGGCTGCTGGAGGTGGCGGAGAACACCGGCGTGAGGTATCTTGACACCATTTCGGTGCTCATGGGCTCCGACGGTTATCTGATCGACGCCTATCAGAACGGGGATGGGCTGCATCTCAACGCGGACGGCTTCCGCGTAGTGCTGGATTACCAGCGCACCCACGGCTGGGAATGAGAAAACAGGAGGACATACCATGAAGAGAATCATCTGCATCCTGCTGTGCGCGGCGGCTCTGCTTTGCCTCGGCGCCTGCGCTAAGAAGGCCGCCTGGCGCAGCGACGTGCCCCTGGACAAGCTGGCGGAGACGGTGGAAAAGCACCTGGACGGCGGCAGCCTGGCCGCCATGCAGGAGAGCTACCTGAAGGGCGCCATGAAAATGGACCCCGCCATCTTTGCCCAGTGGCTGGTGAAGATCAACGCCTACGGCGCGAACATCGACGAATACGGCATCTTCAAGGCTCCGGATGAAGCGGGCGTCGCCAAAGTGAAGCAGGCGGCGGAGGACTATCTGAAGCTCCGCCGGGACACATGGATGGAGGAATACATGCCGGAGGAGAAGCCCAAGCTCACCCAGGCCGAGGTGAAGGTCTGCGGCCTCTATGTGATCTACGCCATCGTTTCCGACGACGTCCGGGGACCTATCCTGGCAGACTTTGAAAATGCGCTGAAAAGCTGAAGACTGAGGAATAATTACCCGCCTCCCGCAAAGAATATCCTCGACGATATTCTTACGGGAGGCATTTCTTATGAAATTCAGATCCATAGCGATCCTGCTTGTCTGTCTGTCGCTGCTGGCCGGGGCGGCGACGGCGGTAGAGGTGGAGACGGTCACGGTCAGCACCGTGGGTGGCGCGAACAGCGCGCCGGTGGCGGAAAATCTGGACGTCCGCACCTACCGGGAAACCTCCGTTTCCGGCTCCTTCCAGGCCCTGGACCCGGAGGGGGACCTTCTCAGCTTCCGCATCACCGCAGCCCCCGGCAAGGGCAGCGTCACGGTCAGGGGCAGCGGCTTTGTCTATACGCCGTCGGAGGGCAAGCGAGGAAAGGACAGCTTCCGCTATCAGGCGGTGGATTCCGAGGGCAACGCCTCCGCCGACGCCACCGTGAGCATCCGCATCGAAAAGCAGTCCAGCCCCGTCTTCTACCCCGAACTGAACGGCAGCGGCCTGCAGTACGCGGCGGTGCGCCTGGCGGAAAAAGGGGTCTTCTCCGGGGAAAAGGTCAGCGCCTGCTGGTGCTTCTCCGCCGACACGCCCCTGAAGCGGGGGGATTTCCTCACTATGTGTGCCGCCCTCACCGGCATGGAGCCCCTGGAGGACGTGACGAGGACCGGCTTTTTCGACGACGAGAGCATCAGCGCCTGGCAGAAGCCCTATGTCTCGGCGGCGCTCCTCTACGGAGTAGTACAGGGCAGCACCGGGGATGGCGGCAAGGCCGTCTTCCGGGGTGATCAGCCCATCACCCGCGCCGAGGCGGCGGTGATGCTGAGCAGCTTTTTGGAGATCTCCGACGCCGCCGGCATCTTCTACTCGGAGGACGTGCCCGGCTGGGCGGCCCAGGCGGTGGCCAACCTCCGCGCCTGCGACATCTGCTCCGGAGACGAGTTCCACGCAGGCCGGACCCTGACCAGGGGCGACGCGGCGGAAATGCTCAGCGCGGCCCTGGACGTAGTGGAGGCCAGAGGGAAGGACCGGAAGTTCAGCTGGTCCAAGTGACATCGAAAAGGGCGTGCTGCAAAATGCAATTACCGCCCTGTCATTCCGAGCCAGCGGGCACGTTGGCGTGGGAATCGCTTCTTTTCTAGGAGAAATGGATTCCCACACCCGCTTCGCGGGTTCGCAATGACGGGGGATGGGCATTTTGCAGCACGCCCCTACTTATTTTATCTGTTCCAGCGCTTCCACCTTGCTGCGCTCCGGGGTGACGTAGATCGTCTTGTAATCCGTGTAGATCACCATGCCGGGGCGGGCGCCGGAGGGCTTCTTCACATAGCGGACCAGGGTGTAGTCCACGGGCACATTGGCGCTGTCCCTGGCGTCGGAATACCAGGCGGCCAGCAGGGCCGCCGCCTCCACGGCCTCCCGGTCCTCCCTGGTACAGCGGGCCACCACATGGCTGCCGTGGCTCTTCTGCACATGGAACCAAAGGTCATTCTTCTCCGCGGCTTTCAGGGTCAGCCAATCGTTCTGCAGGTTGTTCTTCCCCACCTGGATCAGGCACCCGTCCGGGCTGTGGAAGCGCAGGGGCCGGGGCGGGGGCTCCTTCCGGCGGCGCTTGTCCGTGGCTCGGAGATAGCCCTGGGTGATGAGCTCCTGGCGGATCTCCCCCAGGTCCTTCTCCCCGGAGGCAAGTTGAAGCTCCTGCTGCACGCTCTCCAGATATCCCAGCTCCCGCTGGGCCTCGGAAATCTGCTCCGTCAGCACCTTCTCCGCATTTTTGGCCTTGGTATAGAGCTTGTAGTAGCGCTCCGCGTTCTGCTGGGGGGAAAGTTTGGCCTCCAGTGGGATGACCACCGGGGCGCTGTCCGGGTCATAGAAATTCTCCGCCTCCAGGCTGGTCTGCCCCCGCTTCATGCGGTAGAGGTTGGCCTTGATAAGGTCGCCGTACTGCCGCCAGGTCTCCCGCTTGGCGGTGGCCTTCCGCTCCTCCAGACGGCTGGCCAGTTTTCGCGCCGCCCGCTCCCGCCGGTTTTTGACCAGCTTCACCAGGGCCTGGCTCCGCTGCTGCTGGTGGGCGAGGCGCTCCTTTTCCGTGTAAAAACCGTCCAGGAGCTGGGAGAAGCTCTCCATCCGCTCCTGACGGAGGGCGCCGCCGTACTGCCGGATGGGGCGGCAATAAAGGTCATAGGGCGCGCCGGCGCGCAGGAGCAGGGTGGGCCAGGCCGGCGCTTCCCGCAGGGCGGTAAAGGCGGTCCAGAGTTTTTCGGCGGTAGTCTCGCGCAGGCGGGCGTCGCTCTCCCCCGTCGCCGCCCATACGATCTCCCTGGCCATCAGGGGGGAAATCCCCGCGAAGCTCTGCACCAGCCATTCGTCGGCGCTCCGGTCCTTCCCGCCGCGGACAAAGGCTTCCCGGAAGCCCTCCTCCGAGGTGAGGAAGATGCTCTCCTTATCCTGGGCCGGAGGCAGAGCATAGAACAGTCCGGGCAGCAGGGGCCGCTTGGGGGCGGACATAGGGTCCGCCTTATGCAGGCAGTCCAGGATCCTCCCGGCGCCGTCCACCAGGATGATGTTGGCGCTGCGCCCCATCATCTCCACGGCCAGGGTCTTTTCCGAGGCCTCCCCCATCTCGTCCAGGCAGGCGAAACGGAGGAGCATCACCCGCTCCCAGGCGGGTTGTTCCAGGCTGAGAAGCCTGGCGCCGCTGAGATGCTTGCGCAGCAGCATGCAGAACATGGGGGGTTCCGCCGGGTTCTCCCGGTCCATCCGGGTCAAATGTACCCGGGCTGAGCCGCTGCCGGCGCTTATGAGCAGGCGCACCGCCCCCGCGCTGCCCCGGAGATGGAGCAGGAGCACGTCCCTTTCCGGCTGCTGCACCTTGTCCACCCGGCTGCCGACCAGGGCCTGCAGTTCCTTTGTCACTTCCCCTATGCACAATGCGTCCAGCGGCATCAGTCATCCTCCACGATCCGGGCGAACAGGGCGCTGATGCGCTCCCGCCTGCCCAGCAGATAAAGGTAGCCGAAGAGGGCTTCCATCCCGGTGGCGGCATGGTAGTCCCCCAGGCTGGCGTGCTTCGGCACCGAATGGACCTTTACGTTCCTGCCACGGCGGAAGACCTCCGCCTCCTCCTCGGTGAGGAAGGGCAGGAGCTTTTCCATATCCCCTGCCTGGGCGGAAGCGTTCACCATCTCCACGGCGGCCCGATGCAGGCTGCCGGTCTTTCCCCCGGCGGCGGCCAGATGGATGCGCACCAGGAGCTCGAACACCGCGTCCCCCACGTGGGCAAGAGCCAGGCTTCCCATGGCCCGGACCTCCCCTTCCGTCAGGGTCGAGGCGAAATAATCTCTATCCATGCCGGTTTCACTCCCTGCTCCGGCTCTGGGAAGGCTTCTTCCCCGCTTCCGCCGCCGGAAAAATGACCTGGAAGCGCATGCCGCCCTCTTTACGGTTGTGGGCTTCCACCTTGCCGCCGTTTTTCAGCACGGCATCGTACACAATGGCCAGGCCCAGGCCGCTGCCGCTCTGTTCCCCGCTGCGCGCCTCGTCCACCCGGTAAAAGCGGTCGAAGATCCTGCCCAGCTTTTCCGGCGGGACGCCCTCGCCGGTGTCGTCCACCGCCAGCTGCACCGTGTTCCCCATGCGGTAGAGGAACATGTTCACCTTGCCGCCCGGCACGTTGTACTTGATCGCATTCTCCACCAGGTTGAAGATGATCTGATGCAGGTCGTCCGGATTGGCATGGACGATGCACTTCTCCGCCAAGTTGCTGCTGAGGGTCACGTCCTTCTGGTCCGCCAGGGTCAGGAGCATTTTCATGGCCTCCGCCGCCACCTTCCCCAGGTCCACGTCCTCCCGCAGCTCCCTGGCCTTGCTGCCCAGCTTGGTCAGCTCCTGGAGCTGCTGGGTCACCCGGCCCAGACGTTCCGCCTCCCGCCCGATATCGTAGACGAATTCCCGTACGGTGGCTTTGTCCATGCCGTCGTTCTGCACGATGCTGTCGGACAGCAGGGTGATGGCCGCCAGGGGTGTTTTCAGCTCGTGAGAGGCGTCGGACACGAAGCGCTGGCGGACCCCTTCGATCTCCTGCAGCCGGTCCGCCAGGAGGTTTATCTCCCCGCTGATCTCCCCCAGCTCGTCCAGGCCGCCGTCGGCGATGCGGGTGTCGTAGCGCCCTGCGCCGATGCCCCGGATACCCGTCAGGATCATGCGGGTGCGCCGGGAGATGAGATAACCCAGGAAAAGGCCCACCAGCAGGGCCAGGACGGCCGTGATCAGGGAGATGGAAAGCAAATTAAGGCGCAGGCTATCGATCAAGGCTGCCTGCGCCGTATCGTATTCATACAGGAAGACCGCGCCGATGATGCTGCCGCGGCTCATGACCGGGATGCAGGCGCGGCTGGAGACCGCACCGGCCTTCAGCTCGGAGAAAAACACGTTGTTGCCCTCCAGCGCCAGCTCCACCTCCCTTTCGGAGGCCGTCGCTTCCTCGCTGGTTATCTGCTGGACCGTGTTGTCATAGACGATCCGCCTGTCCCGGTCCGTGACGAAGACCCGGCTGAGGCGCTGGTCGTCCATCAGCGTCATGACCTGGCCCACCTCCTCCGCCCGGAGCACATTCAGGGTGGAGAGAGAGGAAGCATACAGGGACGCCTGGTTCAGCATGGAGCTGCACTTGGATTCAAAGAGCAGGTCCCGGCTTTTGACCACCGGGAACACATTCATGGCGATGAGGCAGCCCAGGATCACGGCGCTGTAGGCCGCGCTGTACTGCAGCTGCAGGCCGAAATGGCTCAGGATGCCGCGAAGCTTACGCTTTAAGATAGTAGCCGACCCCCCACTTGGTCATGATCTTGACGGGCTCCGCCGGATCAACCTCGATTTTCTCCCGGATGCGGCGGATATGGACGTCCACCGTGCGGATATCCCCTTGATAGTCCGCGCCCCACACCAGCTTCAGCAGGGCGTCCCGGCTGAACACCTTGCCGGGGTTGCGCATCAGAAGCTCCACCAGGTCGAATTCCCTGGCGGTCAGTTCGATCTCCTGCCCATCGCGGAAGGCGACGCGGCTTTCCGTATCCAAACGGTAAGGGCCGCTCACCAGCACGCTGGAAGGGGCGGCGGTCTCCGCCGTGGCGCTCCGCCGCAGGAGGGCCCGCACCCGCGCTTTCAGCTCCAGGATATTGAAGGGCTTGGTCACATAGTCGTCCGCCCCGTACTCGAAGCCGATGATCTTATCGTTGTCCTCGCTCTTGGCTGTCAGCATGATGATGGGCAGCTTGGAGAAGGAGCGGATCTCCAAACAGGCGTCCAGCCCGTTTTTCTTGGGCATCATCAGGTCCATGATGACCAGGTCCACGCCGCCGGAACGGACCTTCTCCACGGCTTCTTCCCCGTCGTAGGCCGTATCCACCTCGTAGCCGTCCAGCTCCAGATTGAATTTGATGCCCTTCACCAGGGCCTTTTCGTCGTCAACAACCAGAACGCGCATCTCTTTCTCCTAAACTATGATTATTCTTCCGTGTTCAGGGTGATGAACTCCTGCAGTGCTTCAAAGGTGCTGCTGCCGATGCCCTTGACATTCGTCAGCTCGTAGAGGTATTGAAAGCCGCCGTTTTCCTCCCGATAGGCCACGATCCGCTCTGCCAGCGCCGGGCCGATGCCCGGCAGGGTCTGAAGCGTTTCTTCATCCGCCGTGTTGATGTCCACGAGCTCTGTCCCCAGGCTGCGGACCTCCTCCGCCGGGGCGCGGGCCACGGCGGTCACCGCCGCGCAGTTCCTGCGCGCCCGGAGACTGCCCAGGAAAAAGCCCGAAAGTAGGCAGAGGCAGAGGGCACCTGCCAGCACCCCCGGACGGCGAAAGAACGCCCGAACACCGCGGAATCTCACGCTTTCCGGCTCCTTTTCCCTCAAATCTTACGGAAGACCTTTATGCCGTTTAAATATCTCATATTTCCTCTTGCAATTCAAGCCCCACATTTGCTATATTTTGATTGATACACTAATGCAGTATGGAGATATCCATGAAAAAGATGATCCGTTCTTCTATCACACTTCTGCTGGCGGCGGTGCTGCTGCTGGGTGTGGCGGCGCCTTGCCTGGCCGCCGACGAAGCCCCGCCGGTGATCGACGCCAGGGCCGCCGTCATGATGGACGCGGCTTCCGGGAACGTGCTGTTTTCCCTGAATGCGGACACGCCCCTCTATGTGGCCGGGCTCACGGTGATGATGACCGCCCTGCTGGCGGCGGAGGCTGTGGACCGGGGAGACATCGCCTATACGGACGTGGTCACCGCTTCCGGCGCTTCCCGCAGCGACATCACCTCGGACGCCAGCATCCAGAATATCGTCCCAGGGGAGGAAATGCCTCTGAAGGACCTGCTGATCTGCGCCCTGGCGGGCGGGGCCAGCGACGCCTGCAACATCATCGGCGAATACGTCAGCGGCAGCGTCAACCTCTTTATCCGGGACATGAACGACCGGGCTTCTGCCCTGGGCTGCAAGAGCACCTCCTTTGTCAACACCCACGGCCTGCCCAACGAGAACCACTTCTCCACCGCCTACGACATGGCCCTGATCGCCGCCGCATTCGTGCAGCATGAGGAGCTGGTGGAGATATCCAACATGGTGACGGCGGATATCCCCGCCACCAATGTTTCCGGGGTGCGGAAGATCACGAACGGCAACTATATCCTGCGGCAGGACTACACCCGATATTACTACTCCTATGCCTGCGGCATCAAATCCAGCTATACGGACGACGCGGGCTACTGCCTGGCCTCCTCCATGAAGACGGACGACAGCTATGTGGTCTCCATCGTGCTGGGCTGCAAGGTTTTGGAAGCGGACAACGGGTTTTACGACATCCAGAGCTTCATACAGACACGGCAGCTTTTCCAGTGGTTCAATTCCTGCTACAGCCTGCGGGACGTGGTCAGCACCATCGAGCCCATCACGGAGATCCCCGTCCGCCTGGCGGAGGGCACCGACACCGTCGTCTGCTGCGCCGCCGAGGGGCTGAAGCTCTTCCTCCCCAACGACCTGGACATCTCCACGGAGTACATACGCAACATCCGTATTTATAGCCAGCAGGAGGGCTCCGAAGGCCTCACCGCCCCCATCTCCAGGGGCCAGGTCCTGGGTGAGATGACGGTACGCAGCGCCGACGGCAGCACCTACGGGCCTTTCTCCCTGATCGCCAACACGGACGTGGCGGTCTCCCGCCTGGAGCTGATGCGCCAGCGGCTGAAGGATCTGGTGCACTCCGGCGGCTTCCGCACCATCTTCCTCATCGTCGCCGCCGTCATCCTCATCTACATCCTGTTCGTTATCCGCTACCGGATCATCCGCAGGCGGGAACGGCGGTACAAGCGGGAGCAGGCGCGAGCCAGGGAAGAAGCCTCCACCAGAAGATGATCCCCCACAGATACAAACTGCCTCCGGCATGACGCCGGAGGCAGTTTTTTGTCGGTTTTAATCTATATCATACTAATACCCAATAGAAATCTCGGATTCCCAGTGGCATAAATCGCGCCAAACTTCGTTGTCGGCCTTGACGGGCAGTTCAAAGCTTTGCGCCGCAGCGGGGGCAGAAATTGGCCTTGGGCGGGCACTTTTCGCCGCAGGACGGGCAAACCTTCTCGCCGGAGGCGGCGGGCGCGGGGCCGCCGGAGGGAGCTCCGCCGTAGCGGGCGCGATGCTCCTCCGGGGTACTGGTATCGTTCTCCGCTTCCTGCAGGCGGGCGCGGCCCGCGTTGCTCAGGGCGCTGGACTGGTCGAAAAACAGGCCGGAGGAGCTCGTCCCGCTGGTGACGTACCAGCGGTCGCTCTCGTCGAACTGGCTGAGAGTGATATTCACCTTGTTGCCCGCGGCATAGCTCTTCACCCAGTAGACGATGTTCAGGCGGCCCAGGGTCTCCAGGCTCTGGCTGTTGATGGTCTCGGTGTTGGTGGAATTGTAATACAGCTCCAGACGCAGGGGCCGCTGGGGCATGAAGCCATTGGCAGAGGCAGCCCCGTCGAAATATGCCCGCGGCAGCCAATTATAATTGTCGCTCTTGAGGCGCTCGTTGAAATAGGTGTCCCAACCGGCCCTTCCGGCGCCGCCGCCCTCCACGAAGCCCCGGCCAAAGGGCTCCAGATCGGCAAAGAGGTATTTCATCATGCCCATGCCGTCGTCATAATCGTCCACGAGACGGCAAACGCTCCAGACCCAATAGGTCGCTACGCTGCGGGGATCGGTCACATCCACCACCTGCTTCAGCTCTTCAAGGTCCCAGGGGGCGGGGTCCGCCAGGGCGAACGCCTGATCCTTCATCCATTCTGCTTTCAGCTTTTTCCCTTCAGACATACCGTATCCTCCGTTCCGTGCCGGGTCATTCCCCGGCGCTTTATTGTTCCACTGTCGCGGGAAGCGCTTTGCAGGCTATCCTGGGAAGCCGATGCGGTCCTTCCCGCCGGGCTCGGCATGGGCATCGCCGACGGTCCCCGCGAAGCGGGGACCGGCCGTGCCGAAACTGCATAATGACCGCTTGCGATCCTTATACCATTGCAGTCATTATACCATGAGTTTTCGCCAGTGAAAAGACCCAGAAAGGATCAAGGCAGCACCGCCGGAAGCAGCGCCGAGAACCGGATCCAGATCAGGCGGCCTTGGGAAAGCATCTACCGTTCTCCTCCCCGTTCAGCCTCTTTGCTTTACCGGTCAAGCGCAAAGGGCAGGTCCCTCGCCGCCGGGTATCCGTAGGCGCTCTCGGCGTTTTCCACGGCCCTGCAGATGGCTTTGCAGATCGTATCCGCCGCCAGGGTGCCCACCAGATCCAGATCCGCCTGCACTTCCCCCACGGAAAGGGCATAGATGCTGTCGCCGTCGATGGAGGTATGTACCGGGCGGATGGACCGGCCATAGCCGTCATGGGCCATGCCCGCGATCTTGGTCAGGGCCGCCTTGTCGAAACGGGCGTTGGTGAATACGACGCCCAGGGTGGTATTCTCCACGAAGCGGTTTTTCACCGCCCGGATGCTGGCCTGGATCGCCTGGGGAGAGGAGCGGAAGGCGGTCCTGTCCTCCGTCAGGAGTCCCGCGATCTGCTTCCCGGTTTTCCAGTCGAACACGTCCCCCAGGGCGTTGAGCGCCACAACGGCGCCCACCTTCAGCCCCTCCAGCTCCAGGGCATAGCTGCCGATGCCGGTCTTCATGCAGGTTGCCATCCCGGCGATCTTCCCCACGGTGGCGCCGCAGCCCGCGCCGCGGTTCCCATCCCGATAATTGGGCGCTTCCATGGCCTGCTTCGCCGCCGCATAGCCCATGGCCGCGTCGGGACGGATGAAGGGGTCCCCCACCGTCAGATCGAACAAGTCCGACTGGACCACCAGAGGCACCCTGGTGACGCCCACGTCGTAGCCGACGCCCTGCTCCTCCAGGTATTTCATCACCCCGTCGGCCGCGCCGAGGCCGAAAGCGCTGCCGCCCGCCAGGACCACGGCGTGGATCTCCTGCGCGGACATCAGCGGGTCCAGGAGGGTGATCTCGCGGGAGGCGGGTCCCCCGCCCCGCACGTCGATCCCGGCGCGCATGCCTTCCGGGCAGAGAAAGACGGTGCAGCCGGTGCCCGCCGGCACATTCTCCGCCTGCCCGATCCGCAGGGGTTCAAAACTGAGGACCGATATTTCCTTCATTTCCGTCTTCCCTTTCATAAGCTGCCCGGCCAGGTTGGCCCCCGCGAAGAGGAAAAGGGCGCTGTAGCTGAGGAGGAAATAGCGCGCCGTGGCCCGGTCTGTCCTGGAGCCCGCCAGCACCTGGAGGATGCCCAGCAGGCACAGCACCAGTCCGCTGAGGCCGATGGCCAGATTCAGGATGACAAACGACGAGGTCACGCTTCGGCCCCCTCCCGCAAAAAGCGCAACACCCCCACCCGAAGGCCCGCGGGCGCTTCGGACAGGGGTAATTGCCCGTGAGGCGCCCGACGGCGGGGCGCACGCCTATGTTTCTCTCTGCGGCATTGTCGGCTGCCGCTTACGTCGTATTTTTTCGTTTATTTATCCTCCGGCGATTCCATACGCTGTTTATCTGCTCCAATAAATACTTACAAAATATAATACTATATTCGCCGTTCATGTTCAAGATTTCTTTCCGCGTTTTCAGGCGCTGAAAGGAGGACCGCTGCAAAACTCTCGTTTTGCAGCGGTCCTTTCTATTGCTGTTGTCAATTGGGGATCATGAGGATTCCGGGGATCAGAGAATCAGTTTCTGCTCTGACCGTCGGCATTCTGGTCGTCGCCGCTGTCCTGGTCTTCGTTGTTCTGATCGTCGGTATCCTGGTCCTCTTCATCCTGGTCGTCGGTATTCTTTTCCTCAATATACCGGTCGTCGTTTTCCTCGTCCTCTTCATCCTGGTCGTCTTCGTTCGGTTCTCAGCTGTCTTCGTCCACATCCTCAAGATCGCTCAGGTCGAGGGAGAAATCCTTATCGACCACGTCGCCGGGATTGGAGGCGGAATGTGCGGTGGACCACTCTCTTTCGAAGGCCGCCCAGTCGCGCACAGGCAGGATCTTCGTCCAGATCTCATAGCCGTTGATGCCGTTGGCGTATTCGTGGCTGTTGGTGGCCTCCTGGACGTCGGCGTAGTACCAAGCATCGGTGTCCATATTGTCCGGCCAGGTGATCATGCCATCGAGCAGGTGATCCTTGTGAGGATGACGCTCCAGCAGCCGGTTCATGATCGCCATCGCCTCCGCGCGGGTGATCGCCGCATTCGGGCGGAAGGTGCTGTCGGGATAACCCTTGATCAGGCCCTTTTCCGCCGCCATGTTGATGTATGCTTCGCCCCAGTGGCCGGACACATCGGAGAAGTAAGTTTCCGTGCTGGTGAAATCCTGGAAGAAGCGGATCGCGATGGTGGCAAACTCGGCGCGGGTGATGCTGGCCCTCGGACGGAAGGTCCCGTCTTCATAGCCCTTCAGGATCCCGGCGTTCGCCATGGTGGAGATTGCGTTGTTGAACCATTCTTCGGGTTCAACATCGGAGAAACCGTTCGACTGGGACCAGTATTCATCGCGGCTTTCATCGGTCAGCATACGGAAGAAGATCGTGGCGACCTCTGCACGGGTGATATTCGCGTCCGGCATCACCAGGCCTTCATCGTTGCCGATAATGTAAGCGAAATGGTCCTCCTTATTCAGTTCCGGCGGAGTGGGAGGCGTAGGTCTGGGCGTGGGTTTGGGTGTGGGTTCAGGCGTGGGTTCAGGCGTGGGTTCTGGTTCTTTCTCATAGGTATTGGTAATTTTGAAGACTGCTTCGGTCCCTTCCTCGGCTTCCATCTTCTTGCCGTTGTCTCCACTGACCTTGAGCGTATACCCGGAAACCTTTGCCGTATTTTCATCTTCGGTCACGGTGTAATCGCCTGCGGTGACGTCTTTCAGCTCATACTTGCCATCTGTGAAGTCACTGTATTTCAGTTCTTTCACATAGCCGTCGGGACCTTCGACTTTGAATTCGGTACCGGCAGGCGTTTTCGCGCCAGTGGTAACCTTTTCGATTATCACCGTCGTCGTTCCGGGGCCGCCGATCCCACCGAGCTCGTTGGTGATGGTACAGGAACCGCTCTCCTTGTCGTGGTCGATAGTAGGCGGCAAATAATAGGGGACGGTGTCCTCTTCCACTTTATAGGCATCGGCTTCGTAATCCTTGACCGTCACGTCCCATTTGCATTCCCAACCATTCCTTTCGCTGAGCGTCTGGCTCCACTCCTCATCGCCGAGAATCAGCTTCACGGTGATGCTCTCAGGTCGGAGGTCGTACTTATTCTCCTGGTCGTCCCATATCTTCTTCACGGTCAGGGTGGTCATACCGGGATCGTAGGTATTGGTGATGGTCAGCTTGTCATTGTCGACTGTCTTTGTGTAATTGTCAACTTTCTCTTCATCAACATTGAAGGTGACATCCTCGCCACCATTGTAGTACTTCTGCACATCAACGGTTGCGGTCCATGTATCGCCCTGACCTTTCAACTCGACCTCGTAGGGATTTCCGTCAGAGCCGGTCACTGTGAAGGTCACGCTTTCGGGGCGCTTGCCGTTGGCGTCGCTATCGTCGTCCCAGACCTTGGTTACCGTTATCTCCTTGGTCTCCGGTTCGTGCGTGTTTGTGATGGTGTCGCCATTGGCTGCGGCTTCCTTGCCTTCAGGATAGCTTACTTCATACCCATCCGGCACTTTGTCTTCGGTGACGGTGTAAATGACCTTTTCGCCGTCAAAGCTTTCGGGAAGCCCGCTCCAGGTATAGGTCCAAGTGTTGCCATTACCTTTATCGACATCGAGTTTGGGTTCGTCGGCGCCTTCAGGCACTCCGTTGAGCGTCAGGGTGAGTTCTTTGGGCCGCTTGCCGTCCTGGTCGTCAGCGTCGTCCCATTTCTTAGTTACCGTAACGGTGGTCTTTCCGGGCTCATGCTTGTTGGTGATGGTAATCGTGATATTGCCGTCGTCGCCGATTACATTCTCGCCGACTTCGCTCTCATAACCTTCGACTTTAAGCTCTTCGACGGTATATTCGATTTTTTTGCCATCGGCGTACATCGGCACCTTGTTAAACGTCGTCGTCCACTTGTTCGAGGCTTCATCCTGGGTTTCTTCGGTGGTTTCGGCGCGGGTGTCGTTCTGGCCGGCCTCCTGCTCGTCTTCCCCGGCGCGCATGGTCACAGTTTCGTACTCGTCATCATTAGCCAGCAGTTTGATCTCAATGCTGTCGGGGCGCTTGCCGTCCTGGTCGTCGGCGTCATCCCAAACCTTCTCAACGGTGATCGTCGCCGTCTTCACGTTGGTGATGGTGAAGCCTTCTTCGGCGTTGCCCTCTACTGTGCTCGTGTAGCCAGGTACATCGACCTCTCCAACCGTGTACTCCAGGCCTTCATCAAGCTTATTGACCTTTACTACGGTCTTCCAAACGTTCGTGCTTTCTTCCTCGGCTGCTTCGTCAGCCCCGGCGTCCGCCTTGGTTGTGGGCTCATCGTTCGCGTCGGTTTCCTGTTCGGCTTCCTCAGCGGACAACTCAACTTCTTCAACGATTTCGCCGGTAGGATCAACTATGATGTTGACGACAACGCTCTCGGGACGGTCTTCGCCTTCGCCGTCTTCCCATATCTTGGTGATCTCAATGTCCATGGTCGTGGACTCGTGGGTGTTGGTGATGGTGAAGCCTTCCTCAACACTGCCGGTTACCTTGCTTGAGTAGCCAAGTTCTTCAAGCTTTTCAGTGTCAAGTTCCACGACGGAATAATCGATCTCTTCGCCGTCCGCATCGTATTTCGGAACGGTGAACGTCACGGTCCAAGGGGTCGTGTTATCTTCGGGTTCTTCGTTCTCTTCGTCGTCTTCCGTTACATCGGCGTCCCTGGTATCTGCTTTGACGGCGGGTACTACCTCCTCGGCACCTTCCTCACTCAGTATCCAGGAATTAACGGAATTTTGGCCGGCCAGCAGCTGGACCTCGACGCTCTCAGGCCGGATTCCGTCCTGGTCGTCGTCGTCATCCCAGACCTTCTCGACGGTGATGGTGACGAAGCCATATTTGTTGGTGATGGTGCCGCCGTCTTCAGCGGTGGGTTCGTCGCAGAGGTAGTCGTCCGGCACCTCTTCTTCGGTGACGGTGTAAACATAGGGATTGCCGTCGATGTCATTCATGGGCAGGCCTTCCCAGGTGTACGTCCAAGTATCGTCTTCATTCTTGGTAACCTGCGGGTCGTCCACACCATCGACTACCTCGGGTCCGCCAGCGGCGGCATCGGCCGGTTCTTCCTGATCTCCATCCGCTTTCGTGGCTGACGCGACTTCCCGCTGGAGGGTCAGGGTGAGTTCTTCGGGGCGGACATCATCGGTATCGTCGACCCATGCCTTGGTCACCGTGACGTCGGTGGTCTCGTAGTCGTTGGTGTATACCACCTTATAAAGCTTGTTGGTAGTTTCGATCGTACCGCTGGTCTCGCGGCCAAATGTGAAGTTATCTGGATTATACTGAAGGTCACCAGGAAGCTCGTTCTCGTCAGACGGCGTAAACTCCTGAGCTTTCACATCCGTGTAGACTATGTTTGAATTAGACGGTTCCGCAATTATTTCGCCTGCTTCATCCAGAAAATGGCCTTCATCATCCCTTTTGGCTACGGTCAGCCAAAGCTCAGAACTCTCGAAGAAGAAGCCCGGCGTAGAATCGCTTTCGGTGATGGTGTAGGTCGACCCGGTGGGGAGGTTGTTGACGCGGATGCTGCAGCCCGCATGGGCTTTGATCGTGACAACTGTCCCGCTGGGCGCATAGTACCAGCCGGTGGGTTCACCATTTTTATCCACTTCTTCTGTAGCGCCATCCACCGTGGGGTCATCATCCCAAACGGAGTACCAGACCCAGTAATCGCTTTCATGATCCGGATCATCTGACGGTTCGGTTTCAGGCGCTTTCGAATTGACAATGTTCAGCGCGAACTCGAATTCCGCATCTTCCGGCGTACCTTCAGGTGCACCTTCGCTGATGACCTTAGTCAAGGTAAGGCTGGAGCGCCGATCATTCTTAGCTGTGAGGGAGAAACCGGTGCTACTCTCTTCTGCGCTTTCGTCAGTTTCTGCATTTTCAACATAATATACGGCAGTGACCTCGTCACCGTTTTCGTCTGTAAGCGGTTTTCCGTCTGCGCCGTACATCGGGAGTTCGTACACGTCGTCTTCGTCTACATCTTCAGGCACAGGATGCTTTTCGTCCACCTTTATGAGCATAGTGATCTCGCCGTCGATTTTCATCGGACGTACCGTCGGGACATTCATCTCCCATCGATAGCTGAGATTCGCCGGCTCTGTGAAAGTGAAGTCATGGCCAGGGGCAAGTATCTCCATGGTGCCAGTCGCCGTACGTATGATTCCAATGGAGATAAAGACAGTATTCTCCCAATTGTTATCGCTGTTGAGCAAGACAGGATATTTATCATCTCCATCACAGGTCACAGTGAGCGTAACAGGCTCAGCAGTTCTACCGTCGAGCTCGTTTTCCCACTTTTTGGAGAGGGCAAGCTGCTCGACCGCTTCGCTGGAGACGGGGTCTAATTTGTCGGTGAACACTACCGTCCCCCCGGTGGCGTCTGGGCGGGTATCCTCATAAGAGAGAGTGGCGCCAGTGTTTGTGATAAGGCCACCATCTTTTGTAATGTACTTCTGAACCTTCTCATCCAGAGTCCCCCAGAAACCGGGATTATCCACATCCACGTAAGGATTGTTTTTGATGTCCGCGACATAGTCCAGGGTGGTCTGGCTGGGGTAAACGTCAAAGGTGACAGAATATGTGACGCCGTCCAACAGAGTACCCACAGGACTGAGGTCCCAATCCACAGAACTGCCATTAAACTCAGCTCCAGGCGGGTTAAAGTTATAGAGGGCATTTTTTCCTGTCCATTGATACCTTAACTTGCCAGTGGATACAGAGCCGTTTACTACAACACTATTGCTGCCCCAGGTGATCGTACAAGTCCCGGCCTCGCTGTCTTCTGTTACCGTATAATTTACGGATTCACCCGTCACCAAGTCGACCCGCGAAAACGTATTGCCTGTGACGGGGATAGTGAGCCAATACTTATAGGAACTCTCGTCCACATTAAGGAGGTTTGCGATTGCCCCGCTAGAAGTCTCCACGGCACTGGTAGTGCCGTCGCTGATGGCAGCAGAGGAAACGCCAAGTGCCTGGACGATCTTTCCGAAGATACTTTCGATCGCTTGCGTCAACTTCGCCGTGTCACTTGCGTTAAAGTAATTAGCTAAGGTACCGTCTTCAGTATTGGTATCGCTAGTATCGGTAGCGCCAAAATTAAAAGTTGTATTCTGGTTGTTCGGAACCTCCATTACGTTATGTGTAGTGCCGCCGACCGTCATTTTCCTGTGATTACCATAGTTTGCGTAGTAGATCAGATCATCGAGAAGGTCATGTTCAGTGCCGTAAGCATAAATCCCAAATAGGGTGGTATTGGCCCGTCCAGCGATTGTCCTGGCTTGGGTGGCGGCTTCTGCATAGTAGTCCCGATAGCGGGTCCAGTTCTCATCTGAAGGGCTGTCCCCGTTTCCGCTACCAATACCGCTCTTTGTGCAGACGCCATCCGTGACGAAAACCACAAACGTTGGGTCCGTATCATTCGTGTCCAACCGGCCGAGCAGTGTGTTGGCCTCCCTCAGAGCCCAATCCCAGTTTGTGCCAAAATTACTGCCATAATTATGATCTTCTGTGACCCCATCAACACCGTCGTCGAAGAAACGGTTGACGCCGTTGCTGCCGCCAGTGAGGTCGGAAGTCCAGGTCTGCTGAATCGACGCATTGGGACCGAATGTCACCAGCGAAACCTCAATGTTGTCTCCGTCTCCGTTCTGGTAGCCATGCAGACCTTCAATAAAGTCGTGCATAACATCTTCAGCATTATCTGCACGACTACGGTTCGTACCACTGACGTTGGTGGTCATGCTCTGTGAAATGTCGTAAACAATGACAACATTCACATTTGCTGAGGTCTCGACCTTTGTGTCTGCGTCACCGGTAACGTTCAACTCAATCGTAACGGTACCGTCAGAATTCGGGGTGACTGACTTATGGTGATACGGTTTTGTCTCCTCTGTTGGAGTTTCATCCCCCTCGGCAGCTGAGACCGTCGCGGGGAACAGACCCACCACCATGATGAGCGCCAGCAGGATGCCGAGCAAGCGCTTCCATGTGCTATGCGTGCTCCTCTTCTCCTTCATATTCGTTTCCTCCTCTGAATTGGGACTTCTTCGGTAAAAATACGGATAAGCGGGCATTGGCTCTTTCCGATTGCCAATGTCAATACTTCACCTTATATTAATACTATAATTCTTTCCAGAAATCAAGTATTATTTCTGTTATAAACTCAATGTTAATTTATCGAGTGGATATCTTGTGTTCCCGCGCGAGGCCAGGGAAACATAGATTCCAAACGGGCAGAAATTAAGATTTAAGGTGATAATAGCATATATCAGCTATTTTATCAACAGTTTTTTTGCAATCCGGGAGGAATTATTCAGGATTATGTTAATTGGTAGTAAGGTCAAGCGCTCTACTCTAGTTTTGATACTACATATTGATGCTAAAACATATAAAGAAATAACGGCAAACGCTTCCGTCCGGCGGCAGCATTTGCCTTTCATAATCCCCCGTCTGCCGCACAATCTATGTGCGGGACACCGAGAAAGAACAAAGGAGAAAGAAAAATGGCGAACAGCTCTAACAAGATCGTTGTGCCCGCAGCCCGTGCTGCGATGGATCGCTTCAAGATGGAGGCTGCCAGCGACGTCGGCGTGACCCTGAAGCAGGGCTACAACGGCGACATCTCCGCCCGTCAGGCCGGCAGCATCGGCGGTCAGATGGTCAAGAAGATGATCGAAGCCTACGAGAACGGCCTGAAGTAAACCTTCTCAGGGGCATAAAAGGACCGGGGCCCTTTCGGGGTCCCGGTCCTGCATCGTTTTTGCATCATTTCCGCTCGTGGCGGTCCCGCACATCCCAGAGGAGCCAGCCGTACCAGCAATCGCCGGCCTCCAGAATCGTGCCG
>JAEEGI010004261.1_pt1 | contig 33621 bp, 32 predicted proteins | sample 8958751 | NCBI WGS metagenome assembly JAEEGI01 (sample SAMN16246545, study PRJNA631951) | gut metagenome | biome: gut microbiome; feature: rumen; material: KS-attached | host: Bos | place: Iran: Karaj | collected 2018-10
GCGTGCCCGGGAAGATTACGTCCTCCCCCGCCAGCCACCTCTCCACCCTCTGCAACCAGATGGTCAACTTCCTCGGCATCATGCAGAACGAGTGGGCCGGCGCGCAGGCTTTCTCCTCCTTCGACACTTACCTCGCCCCCTTCGTGAAGATCGACAACCTCTCTCAGAAAGAGGTCAAGCAGTGCATCCAGTCCTTCATCTACGGCGTCAACACGCCCTCCCGCTGGGGCACGCAGGCGCCCTTCTCCAACATCACGCTGGACTGGGTCTGCCCGAAGGACCTCGCCGATCTGCCCGCCATCGTCGGCGGCAGGGAGGTGGACTTCACCTACGGCGACTGCCAGAAGGAAATGGACATGGTCAACAAGGCGTTCATCGACATCATGATCGAGGGCGACGCCAACGGCCGCGGCTTCCAGTACCCGATCCCCACCTACTCCATCACCAGGGACTTCGACTGGAGCGACACCGAGAACAACCGCCTCCTCTTCGAGATGACCGCGAAATACGGCACGCCGTATTTCTCCAACTACATCAACTCCGACATGGAGCCGAACGACGTCCGCTCCATGTGCTGCCGTCTGCGCCTCGACCTGCGCGAGCTGCGCAAGAAGTCCGGCGGCTTCTTCGGCTCCGGCGAGTCCACCGGCTCGGTCGGCGTCGTGACGATCAACCTCCCGCGCATCGCCTATCTCGCCGCAGACGAGGCGGACTTCTACGCCCGCCTGGACAAGCTGATGGACATCTCCGCCCGCTCGCTGAAGACGAAGCGGACCGTCATCACGAAGTTGCTGGACGCCGGGCTCTACCCCTACACGAAGCGCTATCTCGGCACCTTTGAGAATCACTTCTCCACGATCGGCCTGATCGGTATGAACTAGGTCGGCCTGAACGCGAAGTGGCTGCGCAAGGACCTGACCCACCCCGAGACCCAGAAGTTCGCCGTCGCGGTCCTGAACCACATGCGCGAGCGCCTCTCCGACTATCAGGAGCAGTACGGCGACCTCTACAACCTGGAAGCCACGCCGGCCGAGTCCACCACCTACCGCTTCGCCAAGCACGACAAGGAGGACTTCCCGGATATCATCACGGCCAACATGAACGGCACGCCGTACTACACCAACTCCTCCCACCTGCCCGTGGGCTTCACGGAGGATATCTTCTCCGCGCTGGAGATCCAGGACGAACTGCAGACGCTCTACACCTCCGGCACCGTGTTCCACGCCTTCCTGGGCGAAAAACTGCCCGACTGGAAGGCCGCCGCGACGCTGGTCCGCAAGATCGCGGAGAACTTCAAGCTGCCGTACTACACCATGAGCCCGACCTACTCCATCTGCAAGGATCACGGCTATCTGGTCGGCGAGCAGTACACCTGCCCGCACTGCGGCAAGCCCACCGAGGTCTACAGCCGCATCACCGGCTACTACCGCCCGGTGCAGAACTGGAACGACGGCAAGGCCCAGGAGTTCAAGGACCGCAAGCTCTACGATATCGGCCGCAGCGTCCTGAAGGTCTCCCATGCGGTGGCGCGTCCCGAAGCGGCCCCGGCTGCCGAAGAAAACGTCATGGCTCCGACGCTGGTCAGCGTGGCGGAACCCGCCTTAAAGCGGGCTGCCGGCGAAGGCCGCGAGGTCATCATGATCGCGACCCGCACCTGCACCAACTGCAGGCAGGCCGGAGAGCTCCTGACCGCCGCCGGCATCCCCTTCACCAAGCTGCTGGCTGAAGAAAACGGCGATCTGGTCAAGGAATACGGCGTGCGCCTGTCCCCGACCCTGATCATCCGCGGCGGCGACGAAGCGCCCGTGAAGCTGGCCGGCCTCGGCCCGATCCGCCGCTACATCAACGAACGGCACTGATCTCTCCGGATCCCGGAAGAAGCAGCCGACAACAGACAGAGAGGGGCGGACCGAAGGAGACTTCCGGCCGCCCCTCCCGCTTCAAAGAACAAGGAGAAAAAGCGATGTACGATATCATAGTGATCGGCGCCGGCCCGGCCGGCATGACCGCCGCCCTCTACGCAAAGCGGGCCGGCAAGGACGTCCTGCTGATGGAGAAGGAATATCCCGGCGGACAGATCGTCAATTCCCCGCTGGTGGAGAACTATCCGGCCCTGCCGAACGTATCCGGCGCGGATTTTGCCGAGAATCTGCAGAAGCAGATCAGCGATCTGGGCGTCCCCGTCGAATACGCGGAAGCCGAAAGCATTGAAAAAAACAACGGCGTCTTTACCGTCAACGGCTCCGAAGCGCTTACGGCGAAGGCCGTGATCCTGGCGACCGGCGTTTTCCACCGGGGGCTGGGCCTGCCCGGCGAGGAGGATCTGGTCGGACTCGGCGTTTCCTTCTGCGCCGTCTGTGACGGAGCCTTCTACCGGGGGCGCGATGCCGCCGTCATCGGCGGCGGCGATACCGCCCTGCAGGACGCCATCTACCTTTCTTCCATTTGCCGCACCGTATATCTGGTGCACCGCCGGGAAGCCTTCCGCGCGGCCGCCGCGCTGGTGGAGAAGGCGAAAAGCCGCGGGAACATCGTGTTCAGGACGCCTTTTATCCCGAAGGAATACCTGAGCGACGACAACGGCGTGACCGGCCTGGTGCTGGAGAACGCGAAGGACGGAAGTCTTGAAACGCTTGAGACGGAAGGCGTTTTCCTGGCCGTCGGCCTGGCGCCGCAGAACGATTTCGCACGCAGCCTGCTGGAGCTGTCCGAGCAGGGCTACGTGATCGCTTCGGAGGACGTTTACACCGCCGTGCCCGGCCTCTTCGCCGCCGGCGACTGCCGTGTGAAGAAGGTCCGCCAGCTGACGACCGCCGTCGGAGACGGCGCCATTGCCGCGACCGCCGCCTGCGATTATCTGGATGAACTGGAATAAAAAAACGGAAGCTCTCCGCTTCCGCCGGAACGATCCCATCAAAAAACCTGCCGTTTACCGGCAGGTTTTTCCGTCAGGCCGCCGCCGGGATATCCGGCAGGATCAGGCCTTCGGCCAGCAGCTCCTCCTGCAGCAGCTGCACGGCTTCCTCCGAAGGCGCCCCCTGGACCAGCGTTTCCTTCACGGGCTCCGTACTCTCCTTCTTGTCAAGGCCGTTCTTCAGCACGTAGCGCACGACTAAAAACAGCGCCGTTCCGATGAGCAGCAGCAAAATCAGCAGCAGAACGGTCAGCCACTTTTTCGGCTTGATGACTCTTTTTCTGCTGCGTGCCGAGGTCTGGAATGCCCGGGAATTATTGGAACTGGGTTCACTCATCGGAGTTCTCCTGCTGTTTTTTCAATACTGTTGAAATATTATAACACTATGTCCGCCGGAATGCAAACATTCTTTTCTTCTCCGGCCGGCCAGTGCCTATTCCTCCACCACGGACCTGGCCCAGTCGCCCTTGGCCACGAAGTACAGGCTGAAGACCAGCTTCACGATCATCCCCGCCTCCACGAGGGCAAAGAGCGGGATCACGCTGATATCCGTGAATTCGCTTAAGATAAAGGCCGTCGTTCCCTGCACGATCCACAAAAGGCCGCAGTCCGTGAACATCGTGATCAGGGTCTTGCCGCCGGCGCGGACCATAAAGTAACTGCCGTTCAGGACGGCCTCTATGGGCATGAAGGCGGCTGTGACCAGAAGAAGGTCCGTCGCCAGGCTCTTCACGCTGTCCGTGGTATTGTAAAGCTGCGGCGCGACGAACGCGATGCCGGCGTACAGGATCCCGACGCCGATGCCCAGCAGCACCGCGAACATGAGCATGCGCGGCGCATCCTCCTTCGCCTCTTCCACCTGGCCGGCGCCGAGCTGCTGCCCCATGATGATGCCGATGGCCGAGCCGGCGGCAATGATCGCGACAGCCATCACGTTGAAGAAGGTGTTGGAAATATTGCAGGCCGCGACCACGTCCAGGCCGCGGGTCGTATAGCACTTGTCCAGATACGCGACGCCCGCCGCCCAGAGGCTTTCGTTCAGCATCAGCGGGAAGCCCTTCCTGGCGATCTCCAGGCAGAGCTGCTTCGGGACGCGCATCGAGCGGAAGGCGCCCCGGATAAACGGCGCCTTGTCCGGATTCTTCAGCGTCCAGACGGCTACGATCGCCAGTTCCACGAAGCGGGAAGCGACCGTCGCCGCGGCGGCGCCGACGACGCCGAGACGCGGCGCGCCGAAGTGTCCGAAGATCAGGACGTAATTCAGGATCAGATTGACGCCGACGGCAACCAGCCCCGCGACCATCGGCGGAACGCCGTTGTCCGTCTCGCGCAGGGTGCTGGAGAAGGCCTGCGAGACCGCGCTGGGGATCAGCCCGATCACGATGACCGCGATATAGTCCTTGGCGAACTGCAGGATCCGCGCCGCTTCCGCGGGATCGCCCTCTCCCTGCAGGTAGAGGGAAACCAGGACGTCCCCCTTCGTCAGCAGCAGCACGACGGCCAGGACCGTCAGGAGCGTCGAGATCATCAGCTTGAAGCGGAAGCAGCTGCGGACGCCCTTATGATCCGCTTTCCCCTGGTACTGCGCCGTAAAGATGCCGGCCCCGGAGACCGCGCCCCAGATGCAGAGATTATACACGAAGATCAGCGTATTGGCGATGGAAACGCCGCTCATCTCCTCGGTGCCGAGGCGGCCCACCATCAGATTGTCCAGCAGGTTCACGAAATTCGTGATCGCGTTCTGGATCATGATGGGCAGCATCACCAGGAAGATGTGCCTGTAAAACTGTCTGTCTCCGAAATACTTCGTTCTGAATTTCATCGCTTCCGTCCCGAAAAACAATGTCCGCCCGCTCTCCGGGCTCTTTTTTACAGTTCGACCAGCTCATACGTCCGGCTGCCGAAGCCGAGCTCGGCCGCCCGCTCCACGGTGTGGACGCCCTTCCGGCTCTCCACCCGCTTTAAGAAATGCTTCTGCCCCGGGTCCTGCGTCTGCGCATAGACCAGATCCAGCCCGGCCTGATCGATCGCGATCGGATCCAGCGAGGCCAGGACGCCGATATCCTGCATGCAGGGATCCTCCGCCACCGCGCAGCAGTCGCAGTCCACCGAGAGGTTCTTCATCACGCTTAAGAAGGCGATCTTCCCTTCAAAGCGCTTCACGACCGCCGAAGCGGCTTCCGCCATGGACTCCAGGAAATCAAGCTGCGGCGCCGGCGGATTCCAGCATTCCGTCTGATCCGTCGTCCGCCCCGCAGAGTGGATATACGCCTTGCCGGCCGTCGAAGCGCAGCCGATGGAAAGCTGCTTTAACGCCCCGCCGAAGCCGCCCATGGGATGTCCCTTGAAATGGCAGAGCACCAGCATCGAGTCGTAGTTCAGCAGGTTTTTCCCGACGATATCCTTCGGCAGATGCTTTCCGCCCTCGACGGGCAGCTCCGCGTCCGGCCCCTCGGCATCCATCAGATCCACCGCGTACAGGCGGTTCCAGCCGTGCTGCCGCAGCAGCTGCTTATGCTTTTTCGTGGAATTGCGGGCGCCGGGATAGGCCGTATTGCATTCCACGACCGTGCCGTCCACACGCTCCACCATGGGCTGCCAGAACTCGGGACATAAAAAGTTCTGGTTCCCCTCCTCGCCCGAATGGACCTTGACCGCCACGTTGCCGGGCAATTCGATGCCCAGCGCATCATACAGTTTCACGACGCTTTCGGGCGTGATCTCCTTTGTAAAATAAACCTTTGCCGCCATGTGGGACCTTCCTTTCTCTTCTTAAGACCGATAGGGCAGACGCCGGGTTGCTAACTGTTATTTATACCACATAAGAAGGGTTTCAGGCAAGTGCCGATTTTCCTTTAGATACATGCCATGATCCGGTTCCCCGTGCCGAGGCAGCGAGGCATCAGCAATCAACGATTTACATATTAGACTGGATTTTTATCTTCCAAGAGGTTACAATAGACGCATGTCCGAGCAAAGCACCAAAAAGTCCATGATACGCGACCTGACGAAGGGCCCCATCATCCCCCTTCTCTTAAGCTTCGCCATGCCCCTCTTCCTCTCCAACGCCCTCCAGGCCGTCTACAACCTGGTGGACCTGATCGTCGTGGGGAATTACATCGGCGGGGCCGGCATGAGCGCCGTCTCCATCGGCGGCGATATCCTGCACCTTCTGACCTTCATCGCCATGGGCTTTTCCTCCGCCGGACAGGTCCTGATCGCCCGCTCGGTCGGCGCCGGCCGCCTGGACGAGGTGAAAAAGACCATCGGCGCGCTCTTTTCCTTCCTGCTCGCCGCGTCCGTCACCATCGCGCTCCTGTGCTTTTTCCTGCGCTTTTCGATCCTCGGCTGGCTCAACACCCCGAAGGAATCCTGGAATTTCACGCTGGACTATACCGTCACCTGCGTCTGCGGCCTGCCCTTTATCTACGGCTACAACGTCGTCAGCGCCATCCTGCGCGGCATGGGCGATTCGCGGCGTCCTTTCGTCTTCATCGCCATCGCCGCCGTCCTCAACATGGTGCTGGACGTCATCTTCGTCAAGTACTGCGGCATGCAGGTCTTCGGCGCCGCACTGGCGACCGTCATCGGGCAGGGGACCAGCTTCCTGACCGCGCTCTTCTACCTCTACCGCCGCCGCGAAAGCTTCGGCTTCGACTTTAAACCGGCCAGCTTCCGCATCGAAGGCGCGACTTTCCGGCGCATGATCTCGCTCGGCATCCCCATGGCCATCCAGTCCGCCGCCATCAGCTTCTCCAAGATCGTCCTCATGGCCTGGATCAACGTGTTCGGCGTCGAGTATTCCGCGCTGGCCGGCGTTTTCAACAAGATCAACACGATGTGCGGCGTCATTTCGCAGTCCTTTACCACCTCCGGCAGCTCCATGGTCGGTCAGAACCTTGGCGCGGAAAAGTTCGACCGCGCGAAGAAGACCGTCTTCACCGTCCTCGGCTTCGGACTCGGCTTTGCGACGCTCTTCACGCTGATCATGCTCTTCGCCCCGGATTTCGTCTACGGCCTGTTCACGAAGGATACCGCGGTCCTGGATCTCGCGCATATCCTGACGCTGTCGATCATCCTGAATTTCTTCGGCGCGGCGACCTGCAGCGGCGCTTTCGCCCTCATCAACGGCTCCGGAAGGCCCAAAATAAACCTCGCGATCGCCATCATCGACGGCATGATCGCGAGGATCGGATTGGCTGCCTTATTCGGCTTTACGTTTGAGATGGGCTGCCGCGGCTTCTGGCTGGGCGACGCCCTGGCCGGCTTCATGCCGCTCCTGATCGGAACCGTTTTCTATCTCTCCGGCCGCTGGAAGCAGAAACGTTAACTACACGTCCTGCCGGCCGACGATCAGATGCGTTAATCCCGCAAAAACGATCACATAGACCCCTGCGGTGATGCCGCAGCGGATCAGTTCCTGTGCGCTCGCTTCCAGGCCGGTGCAGAGGCTCATGCAGCCGTCCAGCCAGAACTCCGACAAATTGAATTTCAGCTTATCTGTAAAAATATCCGCCAGGGCCAGTCCTAAAGAGATCAGCATGGGCGCGAAGATCGTAAAGGCGATCGATCCGCCGCTCTTCTTGATCAGGAAGGCAAAGAAGCTGAAAAACGCGGCGTACGCCAGGACCACGGCAAACTGGACGGCCAGCTGCAGCAGATCCTTCAGGCCCCAGCCCTTGCCCGCGCCGAAATAGACGGTGCCCAGCGCAAAGGACAGGCCCCAGGCGAGCAGGCTGAAAAGCAGGCTCGCGCCGGCCAGCATCAGCTGCCGGGAAGCTATGAATTGCCCGCGGGATATGCCGCGTCCGATAATGTTTTTCGCCGTACCTCCCACGTAATCCAGACAGACGTACAGGGAAATAAAGATGCCCAGGATCAGGGAAAAGCTGTTGCCGCCCAGCGCGGTGAGCAGATAGCCCCGGCCGCTGAAGCGGTCCGCTTCTCCGAACATTCCCAGGATGCCGAGGTCCAGTTCCACGCCCAGTTCGGACTGCGTCAGGCGTATCATGGACCAGGTGGAAAAGATCCCGATAAAGACCAGGGCCGCCAGCACCGCCAGACAGACGTAAAAGCTGGTCTGGCGGAAGAGCTTTCTGATTTCAAAACGAAGCAGTCTTCCCATCTCAGCCACCGATCCTTTCCATGAAATATTTTTCCAGGCCGCCGCTTTCGTGCGAGATGCTGCTGACCTCGATGCCGGCTTCCACCAGCAGGCGGTTCAGCTGAGGGACCTCCTTCTGATGTCCCTCGACCAGCACCGCATAATCCCGGATGCTCAGTTCCTGCGGCGCCGCCAGCGCTCCGAGCGCCGCCACGGCCGCCTGCGGATCGTTCACCACAAAGCGGGTCCGGCTTCCGTCCTTTTCCCGCAGCTCCTCCGGACGGATCTCTTCCACCAGCTTCCCGTTGTTGATGATCCCGAAGCGCGTCGCGATCTTCGATAGCTCGTCCAGCAGATGGCTGGAGATCAGGAAAGTGGTGCCCTTTTCCCGGTTCAGGCGCTGGATCAGATTCCGCATTTCCATGATCCCGGCCGGATCCAGTCCGTTGACCGGCTCGTCCAGAACGATAAACTCCGGATGGCTTAAGAGCGCGATGCCGATGCCCAGGCGCTGCTTCATGCCCAGGGAAAACTTGCCGGCCTTCTTATTCCCGGTCCCTTCCAGGCCGATCTGCCGCAGGATCTCGTCCACTTCCGAAACATCCGCTCCGTACAGGATCGCAAAACGCATCAGATTTTCCCGCGCGCTGCAGTTCTTGTAAAAGCCGGGGGTCTCCACCAGAGAACCGATGCGCTTCCGGCTCTGTTCGTTCGGAGCCGCTCCGAACAGCTCAAAACTCCCTGCCGTCGGCAGGGCCAGAGACAGGACCATACGCATCAGCGTCGTTTTGCCGGCGCCGTTTTTTCCGATAAAGCCGTAGATATCGCCCCGTTCGATCCGCATATCCACGTGATCCACGGCCAGTTTGGAGCCGAAGGCTTTGGTCAGGCCGTAGGTTTGAAGGACCGTTGTCATCGCTTGTTCCTCTTTTCCAGTCTCTTCGGACTGTCTTTTGTATCTTTGAAACGGTATTATACCACCTTACTGCGGCTCCCGCAATACAGGCAACAGCCATCCTCTTTTACGAGCTGTGAAAGTGTGATAAAATAGGCTTCGGAAACCTGTAAGATTTTTCTTCGAACGGTGTTAATAATACTGAACCGGTTCAAATATGAGGGAGGAAGCCATGACGGATCCCGAGCTGCTTGAATGGCTGAAAAAAGATCCGAATAGAGGGATGAATCAGCTGATCCGCCAGTATGCGGGGCTGGTCTTTGGGATCGTCCGCGGCATCATGGCCGGAATCTGTGATTCCTCCGAGATCGAGGACTGCGTGACAGATGTTTTCCTGAAATTTCAGAACGGACTCAGCAGTTTCAGACCGGAAGCCTCCCTGAAGACATATCTCGGTATTCTTGCCAGAAACAGCGCGCTGAACGCCATCCGTAACCGTCCTGAAGTACTCTCTCTGGAGGATGAAGACCTGTGGCTCCAGATCCCAGCGGAAGGCGACTTTACGGAAGAAATCGCCGAAAAAAACCTTCTGGACAGTGTCTTTGCCGAGATTGAGAAGCTGGGGCATCCGGATGCAGACATTCTGCTCAGGAAATACTACCTCGGTCAAAGCAGCCGCTGCATTGCCAAAGCACTGAATCTGACGGTATCCAACGTGGATACCCGGGCTCATCGGGCTATTCGGAAGCTCAGGGAAAAGTTCGAAGGAGAAAACACGTGAAAAAAACGTTCAAATCCATTCTGGATAACGCGACGCCGCCGCAGCTGGAGCCGTTTTTTGACGAACTGGACACAGAGGCTGTCAGCGAAAAAACCGTTGCCGCCATACAGGCAAGAGTCACAGGATCTTCCGAAGCCAAAGCGAAAAAACCGGGCCTGCTTAAATGGATTCTTCCTGCGGCTTCCGCCGTATGCGTCGTCATTCTGGCGGGGGTCCTGATCGGAAGTCCCCTTTTCTCGGGACAGCCGGCATCCGTTCCGGCCGCATCCACAATGGACAGGCCGTCAGCAACGGCTGCAGACAAGACAGTCCAAACAAACGCCGAACCGACGGCTGATACATCTGTTTTTACGCCCGAATCTTCAGCAGAGAATATGACGGCAGATACCCCGACGGAAACACTGCCTGGTCCGGAATCCGGTATTGTTCTGACGATAACAGAAGACAGTAACGACCGTTTCTCTGCCGTTTCGGGACCGATCACCGATAACGTCCATGCTGACGGAAGTGAAGGCGACCGTCCCCTCTATGACGGCATCCGCTTTTTTGAAGACGGCGAAGCCACCTATATGATTTACGCCGAATACCGCCCTCTATATCTCCTGGAAGGGACAAAACGGGTGGGAAGCAGCCATGGAAGCAGCCATTCCAGCACGGAATTACTGTTCTTTGCGAACGGAACAAATGATGGCTGGACCTATGCCGGCGGCGCATTTCACTGTGTCGGCGGATATGAAAAAGGGCTTTTCCGGGTAAACCTGCAGAGCGGAGAAATCGAAAAAGTAATCGACTGCAGCGAAACGGTATCTTCTGCGGTTGTTGCGCAAGGAAAGATCTTCTATGCAAGCCGCAGCGGTTTCGGCGATCAGGCCCTGTATTCGCTGAAACGGGCGGATCCGGAAAAAGAAAAGATCGAATGTCTTCTTTCTGACGCGGATTATCCGATCTCGGATCTGAAGATGATCGGCGAAACTTTGTATTTCCGCTCTTTCCCGCAGGGAATCTTTTTCATTACGCCGGATCTGTCACTTCATTTGATTTCATCGCCGTCGGTAAACAGTTACTGCGTTCGCGACGGTATCATTTACACATACAGTGTCACGTCCGACAAGGCCTGGACAAAACGAGAAAAGACCATACGCGCCTTTTCGGAAAACGGCGAGCTGCTCGCTTCCCGCAGTTTTGAAGAGTTTTCCGAAAGCGGCGTTATGCAGAACGTCCGATACTATTCAGGCGGCTCGCGGGATTCTCTGACCGTCTATCAGGGAAAGATCGTCAGCTTTGACGAAAGCGGGTTTTATCTTGAAGACCTTTTCAACGGAAGCCGTGAAAAGATCCTGGACTGTGTTTTCACAGGCACACGGGAAGACGGCTACGTGCAGGGCGGTTTTTATCTTTCCGTATCTAAAACCATCTTTAACGGAAAGCTGTATCTTCAGTATGGCGATACGATTGTCGAGTACGACAGCGGCACGGTCCGGGTCATAGAGCCGGAATAAAGCACTGTTCAGCTACGCGTCCTGCTCTCTCACCGCACCTGCCATTGCGTATGTTACCTCCTTGCCAAACGGCCCCGTTTCCGCTATAATACGGGGGACAACAGACAAGGAGGTTTTTCTTTGAATCCCTATCTTGATATTCATCCCGAGGTCGCGGCGGCGCTGAAAGAAGGCCGGCCGGTCGTGGCCCTCGAATCTACCATTATCTCCCACGGCATGCCCTATCCCCAGAACGTTGAGACCGCTCTGCGCGTCGAAGCGGCCATCCGCGAAAACGGCGCCGTTCCGGCGACGATCGCGGTCATCGGCGGACGGCTGAAAGCTGGCTTGAGCCCCGAAGAGATCGAATATTTCGGCAAAAAAGGCCGGGCCATCGCCAAGGCTTCAAGACGCGATCTGGCCCTGCTCTGCGCGCGGGGCGAGGACGGCGCGACCACCGTTACCACCACCATGATCATCGCGCACATGGCGGGCATTCAGATCTTTGCGACCGGCGGCATCGGCGGCGTGCACCGCGGCGCGGAAACCACCATGGATATCTCTGCCGACCTGGAGGAGCTGGCGCAGACGCCGGTCATGGTCATCTGCGCGGGAGCAAAAAGCATCCTGGATCTGGGCCTCACGCTGGAATACCTGGAAACCAAAGGCGTTCCGGTGCTGGGCTATCAGACGAAAGAGCTGCCGGCCTTCTATACAAGACAGAGCGGTTTTTCCGTGGATTATCGGGTCGATACGCCGGCTGAACTGGCGAAAGCGCTGTATACGCAGCGGCAGCTTGGCTTAAAGGGCGGCATGCTGGTCACGAATCCGATCCCGGAGGAGTATTCCATGCCCAAGGAAGTGATCGACGCGGCGATCGATCAGGCTATCCGCGAAAGCAGGGAGCAGGGCGTCAAAGGCAAGGAGACCACGCCCTTCCTGCTGGCCCGGGTCGCGGAGCTGACCGGCGGCGAATCGCTCGCTTCCAATATCGAACTGGTCTTAAACAACGCCCGCCTGGCAGCCAGGACCGCGGCGGAATACTGCAAACTGGAATCATAAGGCGAATCCGCCCATCCGCAAAGCAACAGGAGGTAATACATGAAAGTTTCACAGCTGCCCTACGAACGGGTAAAGATCGAAGAATTGCGCGAAGCCATACCGCAGATCACGGAAAAGATCCGCGGCGCACAATCCGTGGAAGAGATCCTCGCCGCCCGCGAGGACTACCGGAAGCTGGTCTTCCGCTACTATACCAACGCGGCGCTCGCCAGCATGCGCTACACCATCAACACGGTGGACGAATTCTACGTCGCCGAAAACGAATACTACGATGAGATCGGTCCCGAAGCGCAGGCCCTGAATCAGGAATACATCAAGGCCATGATGGAGTCTCCGCTCCGTCCGCAGCTGGAAGAAAAGCTCGGCACGCTGGTTTTTAAGCAGTGGGAAAACGAATTGAAGAGCATGTCTCCCACCATCATCGAAGACATGGTGGAGGAGAACAAGGTCGTCATGGAATACAGCAAGCTGATGGCCGGCATGGACTTTGAGTTCCGCGGCGAGACCATGCCGCGCTCCATCCTGATGGGCTACGCCAAGTCCGACGACCGCGCCACCCGGAAAGAGTGCTATGAGGCGCTGGGCAAAGGCCTTCAGGCACACGCCGCCGAGCTGGACGACATCTACGACCGTCTGGTGCACATCCGCGACCGCATGGCAAAAAAGATGGGCTACAAAAACTTCGTGGAACTCGGCTACTACCGCATGGGGCGCCTGGCTTATGATCAGGAAACCGTCGCCGTCTTCCGCGAGAACATCCTGAAGGATATCGTGCCCGTGGTCGCCCGGCTTCGCCTGGAAAACGCGAAGCGCCTCGGCATCGAAGACGATTTCATGATCTACGACAACGACGTCGTGATCCCCGGCGGCGATCCGAAGCCCTTCGGCAAGGAAGCCATCTTCGAGGCCGCGAAGGCGATGTATCACGCCATGAGCCCCGAGACCGGCGAATTCATTGATCTGATGATGGAAAACGAAGCCTTCGACGTAGATTCCCGCAAGAACAAGTGGGGCGGCGGCTACTGCACCGAATTCCGCCTGTTCCGGCAGCCCTTCATCCTAGCCAATTTCAACGGCACCGCGGGCGACGTGGACGTGATGACCCACGAGGCCGGCCATGCCTTAAACGCCTGGTTCACTTTTGACAACGAGCCTTTCGAACTGGAAATGGGCATGGAGACCGCCGAGACGCATTCCATGAGCATGGAATTCTTCGCCTGGCCGCACATGGACAAGTTTTTCGGTGACAAGTCGAAGGATTACCGCTTCATGCACGCGCTGGACGCCTTCACCTTCCTGCCTTACGGCACCATCGTGGACTACTTCCAGCATCTTGTCTATGAGAATCCGGACATGACGCCTGCCGAGCGCAAGGAAACGTGGAATAAGCTCGAAGCCGAGTTCCGCCCCTGGATCAGCACGAAGGGCATCCCGTACATTGAAGAGGGAACCCGCTGGCAGTACCAGATGCACATCTACGAGAGCCCCTTTTACTACATCGACTACGTGCTGGCACAGACGGCCGCCTTTGAGTTCCTGCTGGCCTCTCAGGAGGACTACGACGATGCCTTTAAGCGTTACATCGCCCTGTCCAAAAAGGGCGCGACCAGGCTCTGGCCGCAGCTCCTGAAGGAAGCCGGCCTGGCTTCGCCGTTTAAGCCCGGCGCCTTAAAGGAAGTCGCCGGAAAAGTCGAAAAGCTGCTGGAGAGCATACGCTGACACAGCATGGAAATGAAACAAAACGAAGAGCCGCCCGGTTTCCCGGGCGGCTCTTTTCCTGCCGTTACGAAGGACCCCATCGCATATTCCGTGCAGCCGCTTCTTTTTTACTTGTCGCAGAGGAACGTCGTAAAGCCCAGGTCGTATGCGGCGATCGTATTTCCGAAGACCTCCTGCGCTTTTCCTTCCGCGTCCCCGGTCAGGATCCGCCTGGCCCATGCGATCAAACGCGGGATCACGTCCGGCGCGATCGGGATATCCCCGTGGGAAGGCCAGATCTCATCGAATCCGTTCGTAAGATCCGCCAGCCTTTCCAGGCTGCGGATATAGTCCTGCATACTGCGGTGCGCGCCGAACATGAAGATGCGGCCGTGCTCCTGGATCGGGTCGCCGCTGATCAGCACGCGCGCCCCGACGTCCAGCACGGCGATGCTTCCGGGCGTATGGCCGGGCAGATGAAGGATCTTCAGTTCCCGTCCGCCCAGATCCAGCACGTCGCCGTCTTCCGCCGGCAGGATCGTGCCGGACGGCTCCCGGCGGCGGTAAAGCGGGACTTCCGCCGGATGCATATAGAAGCTTTCAAACTGACGGTTGCTTCCGGTATGGTCCATGTCCGCATGCGTATTCAGGAGCATCACGGGCCTGTCCGTCAGGCTCTCCGCGACGTCCCTCGCGTCGTGTACGTCCCGGCCGGAATCGATCAGCAGGGCCTTCTGTTCTCCCTCCAGAAGGAAGAAGCGGACGCCGCTGTCCTCGATCCGCCAGGTATGCTCATTAACGGGGATCACTTCCGCCTTCATGGTCTCCGCCTACTCTCCGAAAAATCCGATCAGCGGATTGTTCTGCGCGATGAAGCCCGCGACCGGCGCGCCCTTCGCAAAGTTGGCGAAGCTGTCCGGCCACAGATGCTGCCAGGCGTAGAGCGCCACCAGGATCACGGCGGCGAAGACCAAGAAATTGACCGCGACGCCCAGGACCTTGTCCAGGGTGCCCACGACGGGGATCTTCTCAAAGAGCTTGGAAAGCCCCGTTCCGGCCAGCCGCAGCAGGATCAGGACGACGACGAAGACGATGATGATCAGCAGCACCCGGACGATAAAGCGGATGGCCTTGTGGGCCAGCTCGGTCGCCATCTTTCCGATATGCTCCGAAGCCTTTCCGGAGTTGTCGTGGATGGATTTGGCCAGGCTGTAGAACTTCTCCCGGCGGGTGTTTTCGCTGATGCCGACGCTGGAGAGGACCTCGTCCACCTTCGCCAGACCGTCGTTCTGCATCAGGACGGCGTATTCCTCATCCGTCAGGGCTTCCGGACGGCCGGGCGTGAAATCCATCAGATCCCAGTTGATGTTGTCCAGTTCCAGAACGGCCTTTTCCGAGGCTTCCTGGATCTTGTTCTCCGACTTGGAATAGATGAATTCTGTGATCGGCTCCTCAAAAAGCGCGGTGGCCAGACGGGCGCCGATGACGGCCGCCACGATGGAGGCCAGCCAGACGACGCAGTACACGAAGCCTTTTTTCGCCCCGTGAATGATGCTGAAGACCAGCGCCCCCACGATGATCAGGTCCACGATCAGGCCCGCGACGGACCAGATGTTCAGAACAGTCGTTTCCATCTTCATTCCTCCTTCTAATTCGGCTTTATACCCAAAGCAGCTTCGCCCTGCGGCGGCGGATCTGACTTATCCCCTGAAAACGGTACACGGTGCGGGAATGCCACGCCTCTCCCGGCCGCAGCACGGCGCTCGGGAAGTTTTCGTGATGCACGGCGTCCGGGAAGTCCTGGGTCTCCAGACAGATCCCCTGATGCTCCTCATAGACGGCGCCTTCCTTGCCTGAAACCGGACCCAGGCCGCCGGCGGTATAGACCTGTACGGCGGGCCGGTCGGTATAGACCTCCATCGACAGGCGGCCGTCCGGCTCCGTCAACCGGGCCGCCGGGACATCGACGTCACCGGACAGGACGAAATTGTGATCCAGGCCGTGCGTCCGGCCGAATTCCGCTGCGGCAAGCGCCTCTTCCAGAGGCTTTTCCCGGGTATAATCCAGCAGGCTGCCCGTCACCGGGCGGATCTCTCCGGTCGGGATCAGGGCCTCATCCGCCGGAGTATAACGATCGGCATTCAGCCACAGACGGTGCTGCCCGATGCTGCCGGATGCGTGCCCCGCCAGATTGAAATAGCTGTGATTGGTCAGATTCAGGACGGTCGGGGCGTCCGTCTCCGCCTTATATTCGATGACGAGGGAATCCTCCGTCAGGCGGTACGTGACCTCGGCGCTCAGGTTTCCCGGAAAGCCCATATCGCCGTCCGGCGAGTAAAGACGCAGCCGCGCCTCGCTTTCGCTGACCGGCAGAGGCGTCCAGATCTGATAGGAAAAACCCCCCGGGCCGCCGTGAAGCTGATTCTTCCCCTCGTTTGCCGGCAGTTCGTAATGCTTCCCGTCCAGATCAAACGCCGCGCCGGCGATCCGGTTGCAGAAGCGCCCCACCGCGGCGCCGAAATACGAATCGCCCGAGAAGTACTCTTCCGCGGTATCGTATCCGAGGACCACGTCCCGCTTCCGTCCGGCTTCGTCCCAGACGTTCATGCTGCGGATCACCGCGCCGAGCGTCAGGAGCTTCGCCTCCAGGCCGCGGCCGTTGGAGAGGGTCAGCTCGTGCACCTCGCCGGCCGGGCAGTTTCCGAAATAACGCATGCTCATACGAAATCCACCTTTGCGCCGCCCACGGGACTTAAGGCCAGCGGAATCACGCTGCCGTCGCCCAGCACCGCTTCCACCTGTGCGCGGAAGCTCTCCCACTGATCCTTCGGCACGAAGACCTCCGCCGTCCCGCCGAAGCCGCCGCCGTGGACACGGACGGCTCCCCGGCCCCGCAGGACGTATTCGCAGAGGCCCAGCGCAAACAGGAGCTCCTGATGACTGACCGAGCTGCGGATGGACACGTTCTGCAGATACATGGCGGAAGATTTGCCGGAAGCGTTAACCAGCCGCAGAAAGCCCTCGGTGTCCCCCTTCAGAAGACACATCGCCTCCGAGAGGGCCCGCCGGTTCTCTTCATATACGTGCAGGGCCCGCAGCACCGGCCGGTCGCCGAACAAAAGCCGCAGTTCCCGCAGATTATCCGTAAAATCCTTTTCCGGCAGCTCGCAGAGACGGTCCTTTCCGAAATAGGCGGCTATCATGCGGCATTCCCGCGGGATGGCTGCATACTCCTCGGTCAGATCCTGATGGGAGGCGCCGCTGAAGACCATGCCCAGCTGGTAATCGCCTTCCTCCAGCGAGGATGCGACCCGGCGGACCCAGGGTTCCTTCCCGGAAAAGTCCACGGATACCACGCCGCCCGCAGCGCAGCTGATCTGGTCCAGCAGGCCGCAGGGCTTGCCGAAATAGCGGTTCTCCGCCTGCTGGGCGATCTTCGCCAGCGTGACGGAAGAAAGCTCTCCTTCTCCGTACAGATCCCAGAGAACGGTGCCGATCAGGATCTCAAAGGCCGCCGATGAGGAAAGGCCGCTGCCCGGCGGGACGTTTCCGCGGATGAAGATCGAAAAGCCACCCTTTCCGTTTTCGGGAAAATGCGCCGCCAGCGGACGGAGTCCCTCCGTCATGCCGCGGATCAGCGCCGTCGTGGTCTCCTTCTCCTCCTTCCGGAAGGCCGAATCCGCCAGCTCGATCACGAGCGGCGAAAAACCTTCCGAATACAGACAGATCCGGCCGTCGTCGGCCGGGCTGACGGCCGCGATCAGATCCAGATCCACCGAAGCGGACAGCGTCACGCCGCCCTGATGATCCGTATGGTTGCCGCCAAGCTCCACGCGGCCCGGCGCCCGGTAGAACGCCTCCGCCTTCCGGCCGAAGCGTTTTTCAAACTGCCGGCCGAGAGACTCGTAACGGGCTCTGTGCTTCTCTCCCGCCGCGCCGTATATATCCTGCAAACTGATGGCTTTCAGACTCATAGGGCTTCCTCCTGTATTTCATACTTTAGCACAGCTTCCCGCAAATTTCTATGCTCCGGAGCCAAAAGCTGCGGATCTTTCTTCATGATCTCCGCGGCCAGGGCGGCCGCTTCCAGCAGGATCGCGTGATCCCCGTAGATATCCCCCAGCCTGAAGCGCATTTCACCGCTCTGCCGGATCCCGAACAGATCCCCGGGGCCGCGCAGCCGCAGATCCTCTTCTGCGATCTCGAAGCCGTCGTTGGAGCGGCTCATGATCTCCAGCCGTTTATTCTTTTCTTTCCGGCCCGAGCCGTCCACGAAGACCGCGTACGACTGCGCCTCTCCGCGGCCGACGCGGCCCCGCAGCTGATGCAGCTGCGCCAGACCGAAGCGTTCCGCGTTTTCCACCATCATGACCGTGGCCTCCGGGACGTCCACCCCGACTTCCACGACGGTCGTGGAAACCAGGAGCTGGATCCTTCCGGCGGCAAAATCCCGCATGATCCGGTTCTTTTCTTCTCCGCTCAGGCGCCCGTGCAGCACGCCGATCCGGATATCCGCGGGGAAAAGCTTCCGCAGCGATTCCGCATAGTCCTCCACGTTTTCCCCGCTCAATGATTCGCTGGCCTCCACGAAAGGACAGATGATATAGGCGCGGTGACCGGCCCGGATCTCATTTTCGATCAGCCGGTAGGCGCTTTTGCGGGCGGCCGGCGTCACCACCGCGTTCTGGATCACCTTGCGGCCGCCGGGCAGTTCGTTCAGGACCGAAACGTCCAGGTCTCCGTATAAGATAATGGCAAGCGTGCGCGGGATGGGCGTCGCGCTCATGACCAGCATGTGCGGCAGGATGCCTTTCTCCGCGAGCAGGCTGCGCTGCCGCACCCCGAAGCGGTGCTGTTCGTCGGTGATGACCAGGCCCAGGTTTTTGTACGCCACGCCTTCCTGGATCAGGGCGTGCGTTCCGATAATGATGCCGGCTTCGCCGTCTCTGACGGCCCGCAGGGCTTCCCGGCGCTCAGCCGTCTTTACGGAACCCGTCAGGAGCACGGTTTTGACCGGCAGGCCCCAGGCTCCGAGCAAAGCGGACAGCTTGGCGAAATGCTGCTCCGCCAGCACCTCGGTCGGCGCCATCAGCGCGCCCTGATAGCCGTTATCCGCCGCCGTCAGAAGCGCGAGGAGCGCCACGGCGGTCTTGCCGCTGCCCACGTCGCCCTGCAGCAGGCGGTTCATGCGCTGCGGACCGGCCAGATCCCGCCGGATCTCCGCAAACGCCTTCTGCTGTGCCTCCGTCAGCCGGTACGGAAGGGCCGAAACGGCCTCATCCGCCAGCCCGCTGCGCGGCATCGGACAGGGATTCCCCTGCTTCTCTCCGCTCTGCCGGAGCAGCCGGATGCGCAGGATAAAGAGGAGAAACTCTTCCAGCACCAGACGCGCCCGCGCCGCCTCCAGAAGGCTGCGGCTCTCCGGAAAATGCATCTGGGTATAGGCCTCCCGAAGCGGAAGGCTGTTTTCCAGCCGGACGGCTGCGGGCAGGATCTCCGGCCACTCGTCGGTCAGGTCCAGGGCCTGCCGCACGGCGGCGGCAAAGCGTTTCTGCGAAATCCCCTCCGGCAGGACGTAGCGCGGCGTGATCCGCCCCTGCATCGCCTCATATTCGTCGGGCTGATAAAGGCGCGGCTGGATAAGGCTCAGGCCGTACTGTCCGTTGTCCCGGACCACGCCCCGGAAGACGCGCTCCTGTCCCTGCTTCAGCTGTCCTTTTAAGTAGGGCATGTGGAAAAAGGTCACGCGGAGAAAGCCCAGACCGTCCGTGATCCTGAACGAGATCACCGCGTCCCGGCCGAAGCCTCTCTGCTGAACGGCGGAAGCGATCCGGGCGCGCACGGAGACCGTCTGTCCCGGCTCGGCGCTGCGGATCGGCGTCAGCGGGTCCAGCAGCTCGTAATCCGCGGGAAATACGCGCAGCAGATCCTCAGCCGTTTCCAGGCCCAGCCCGCGCAGTCCTTCCGCCGTTTTCGGGCCGATCCCCTTCAGTTTTTCAATTTTGATCCCGGAAGCTTGTCCCATGACCCCGCCTTTTTCCGTAAAAGCGAAACAGAGCAAAGGTCTCCCCCTGCCCTGTTTCATCCTTCAGGGGAAGCCCGTCCCCTTTCTCTTATTCGACTGAAATAATGTAGTAATAGATCGGCTGCGTGCCGCTGTAAAGCTCCACGTCGCACTGCGGATACTTGTCCGTCAGCGCGTCGGCCAGCTTTCTGGCGTCCTCATCGTTCACGTCCGAACCGTAGTAGAGGGAAATGACGGCCGCGTCCTCGTGCATCATGGCGGCGACGGTATCCTGCGTGACCTCGTCGATCTTCTTGCCGACCGCGTACAGTCCGTTCGGGCCGCCCAGGCCCATGATGTCGCCCTTGCGGATCTTCATGCCGTTGATGGTGGTGGAGCGGACCGAGTACGTCACCTCCGCGCTCAGGACGTTGTCCATGGTCTGGCGCATGATGCACTCGTTGTCCCGCACGTTCTGATCCTGGCTGAAGCCCAGCAGCGCGCTGATGCCCTCCGGGATCGTGGTGCTCGGGATCACGACCACCTTTTTATTCTTCGTCAGGCCGGCCGCCTGCTGCGCCGCCAGAATGATGTTCTTGTTGTTCGGCAGCAGGAAGATGGTGCGGGCCGGGACCTTTTTGATGGCCTCCAGCATGTCGTCCGTGCTGGGATTCATGGTCTGGCCGCCTTCCACGATCTCATCCACGCCCAGGCTCTTGAAGATCTCCACCAGGCCGGTGCCGGCCGCGGTGGCGATGAAGCCGTAGTCCTTCCATTCGGATTCGGGGATCTCCGCCGGCTTTTTCGGCGTGAAGACCACCTTCTTGGCGGCTTCGCGGCGTTCGGCGTTGCGGCGCGTCTGCGCATCGTTCTGGAAACGCATGTTCTCGATCTTCAGGTTCGTCAGCGGGCCGTAGGTCAAGGCTTTCTGGATCGCGTTGCCCGGATCGTTCGTATGGACGTGGACGCGGCAGATCTCCTCGTCCGAGACCATGACGATGGAATCGCCGATGCCTTCCAGGAAGGCCCGGAACCCCCTTTCGCTTTCGTCATTGAACGGCTCGTCCAGATGGATCATGAACTCGGTGCAGTAGCCGAAAACGATCTCGCCCAGATTAGCCTCGTTGAAGATGATATCCTCGTGCTCGATCACGCCGTTTTTCAGGAAATCGTCTTTCTTGTCCTGCTCTTCGTCCAGCGAGACCTCATGCCCCATCAGGCAGGAATACGCCCCCTTCAGGAAGACGATCAGGCCCTGTCCGCCGGAGTCCACCACGCCGGCCTCTTTCAGGACCGGCAGCAGCTCAGGCGTCTGCTCCAGGACCTCGTCGCCGTGCGTAATGGTCGCGTGCATCAGGCTTTCCAGGTTGGCCGTTTCCTTGACCTGTTCCGCCCAGAACTCCGCCATGCCGCGGGCTACGGTCAGAATGGTGCCTTCCTTCGGCTTCATGACCGCCTTGTACGCGGTCTCCACCGCTTTTTTCATGGCTTCGTTGATGGCTTCGGCGTCCAGATATTCCTTCTCCTGAGCGACCTTGCAGAAGCCGCGCAGCAGCTGGGACAAAATAACGCCGCTGTTGCCGCGGGCGCCGCGCAGGGAGCCGAAGGCGATCGCCTTGGAAACGGCTTCCAGATCCGCTTTTTCCAGTTTCTTCAGTTCCTTGACAGCCGTCGTGACCGTCATGGTCATATTGGTGCCGGTATCTCCGTCCGGGACCGGGAAAACGTTCAGGTCGTTGATCCAGGTCTTATTTGCTTCCAGAGACGCCGCGCCGGACAGGAACAGCTTCAGCAGCTGATCTCCTTCAATTCTGTATGTTGCCACTTCCTACATTCCTCCGGGATCTTAATCAATCAGGCGCACACCTTCCACAAAAACGTTCACCTTATCCACGGGGATTCCGGTAAAGGCTTCTACCTTGTATTTTACATTTTCAATCAGATTGTCCGAAACGGCGGCGATGCTGACGCCGTAAGCCACGATGATGTGGAATTCCAGAACCAGCCGGCCCTCCTCGATCTGGACGCTGACGCCCTGAGAGAGATTCTCCTTTTTCAGAAGCTGATTGATGCCTTCCTTTACGTTCATTGCGGCCATTCCGACCACACCGAAGCACTCCACAGCCACAGCGCCGGCATACTTGGCGATCACGTCGGTATCAATGATCACTTCGCCTCTTTCCGTTTTAATATTGGCTTTCATGAAGGGACTCCTTTCATTAATAGTGCAAACCGAAATAGTATTATACGCTTCTCCGGCGGGAAAAGCAAGCATTTCCCGCCGGAAATGATCATTTATATATTCAGGATCCGTTTGGAATTGGAGATAACGCAGTTGGAGATCTTTTCGGGCGGCACGTTCATGCCTTTATCGACCCACAGCTCCAGCAGGCCGACAAAGGCCGAATAGCAGTACGCCACCTGGATCCGCAGGTCGACCGACGGCTGTTTTCCGTACTTCGGATGGAAATAGTACTTTCGGAGCATCTGCTCCGTGGTCTCCCGGAATTCCGCTTCCCGGTACAGGACAAAAAAGCGCTGCATCCGGTCGTCCCGGTAGATCCGGGTGACGAACTGGGATATGAATTCGAACATATCGGAATAATCGGAAGGGACCGTCTCATTCAGCAGATTTTCGATATCGTCCAGGACGCCCTTCCGGACGACGTTTCCCAGGTCCTCCGCATCTTTGTAGTATTTATAGAACGTGGTGCGGTTGACGCCGGAGCGGCTGCAGACTTCCTTGACAGTGATCTTCCCGATGGGATTCTCTGCCAGAATATCAAGATACGCGGTCTCGATGCTGTTTTTCGTGATGGCAACTCTTTTGCTTTGTTTTTTCATGGTAATTCCCCCTCATTTTCATATGCGGCTGAGCATTTTGGGTGGAAATGTACACTATTCCGTTTACAGTTTATTAAAAGACAACACGATTGTCAACCTTTATAGGGCCTTCGGCAGCCGTTTTTTTATCCGATACGGCGCGCGCAGTACAGGCTGTAGGATCCGAAGCCGAAAACGATGAGGCACCAGCCGGCAACGACCGCCGCGCAGATCCCGCCGATCCCCCATACGGGGACCAGCAGATAGGACAGCCCGACGCGCAGCAGGATCGATCCACCTGAGGCCGCCATGGTCAGGCGCAGACGCCCCAGCCCCCGGAAGAAGCTCTGGATCGTCTCCCCGAAGTAGGAAAGAATATACAGGAAGGCCATGATGTGCAGGTACTTTGCTCCGGCCGCAATAACGTCCGGATTTCCGGAGAAGACGCCGACCAGCCGCGGTGCAAGGAAGAAAACGGCGGTGCCCAGGATCACCAGCAGCGCTACCATGATCTTCAGGTTCGTATAGAAGAAGCGGCGGACGCGGTCGGTGTTGCCGTGTCCCAGATTCTGCGCGATCGCCACGACCATAGCCGCGTTGATGCCCTGCGGGAAGCAGAACACGAACTGCTCGACGCGCATCCCCATATTGTAGCCGGTCACCGTCGTATCGCCCAGCGGCGAGAGCATCCCCTGCACCAGGAAGCGGCCGACCGTTACGACGGCCTGCTGAAGCGCCGCCGCCCAGGCATAGCCGGCTATGGTCCCGAGAAGGGACAGATCGGGCCGCAGCCGCTCTCCCTTCAGGCTGAGGGGCGGGCACTTTTTCTCAATGTAGAGCGCCATCCACAGGGTCGAAAGGAGCTGGCAGAAGACCGTCGAACAGGCGACACCGGTGATGCCGAGGCCGAAGACGCCGCAGAGAAGAAGGTCCAGCAGCGCGTGCAGGACCGACGAGACCAGCAGCACCGTGAACGGCAGGCGGGAATTGCCCCAGGATCGCAGCGCCGAAGCCAGGTAATTGTAGAAAAAGCAGAAAATCAGGCCGGAAAAGATGATGGTCAGATAATGCATGGCCTCGTCCACGCTTTCCGCGGAATAGCCCTGCCGCAGCAAAATGCCCCGGGAAAACAGAAGGCCGGTCAGGGTGAACAGCAGGCTGACGGCTCCGCCCGCAAACAGCGTCGTGATATGCACCCGCTTCAGTTTCTCCCAGTCTCCCGCGCCGGAGAGCCGTCCGACCAGGACGCCTACACCGATGCTGACGCCGAGCAGCAGCGAATAAAAGATATCCATGATCGGTGCGGCGATGCTGATGCCGTTCAGCGCCGAATCCCCCAGGAAGCGCCCCACCACGATGGCGTCGACGATATTGTACAGCTGCTGGAAGACATTCCCGAGTATGATCGGGACGGCAAAGACCAGCACCGTCTTCAGGGGCGGCGCATTCAGGAGCGCGCCGCTTTGATTGGCCTTATCGTTCTTCATGGATGACCTCGTATCCTGTCAATACAGAAAAACAGCCCGCGACGGCAGTTAATGTCAGCGGGCTGTTTTAAGCGGGCGGAGAATTACGCTCTTTCAACCTTGCCGGATTTCAGGCAGGAAGTGCAAACGTACATTTTCTGTGTTCCGCCTTCAACCTTCACGCGAACGGACTTGATGTTCGGCTTCCAAATATGATTGGACCGTCTATGAGAATGGCTCACGTTGTTGCCAAAATGAACACCCTTCCCGCAAATAGCACATTTCGCCATGTCAGCACCTCCTTACTACATAAACCGCTGCATTTTTCAACGCAACGGTAAGACTATAGCAAAACCCCGCGGAAAATGCAAGGGGAATTTTCAAAAAATCTCAAAAAAACCGAAGCGCGTCCGCTTCCGGCGGATTTCCTCAGATCTCCAGATCGTCGAAGGCGCTCTCCACCGCCGCGTCGACCTTGCTGTTCTTCTTGTGCAGCATGGAAAGGACGCGGTTGACGGTATCCGGCGCGGACTCGATCAGATGGACCAGCTTGTCCTGCTCCTGGATATTGATGATGCGGGCGATGCCGTCCTGCACGACCAGTACCGCGCTGGGGCTGAACTTGGCGCCCATGCCGCCACCGCCCAGGTTCCGGTTCGACTTCTCATTGACGTTGGCGCCGGCGCCTACGCCGATCGCAACGTCCATCAGGGGCAGGACGAAGGTGTTCTGATTGATCACCACCGGTTCTCCCACCACCGTCTTGGACGTGATCATCCCGTTCATGCTTTCGAACATGGACTGCATGGCTGTGTCGAATCTGTTTTTGTTCTCTGACATGGCTGTATCCTCCCGATTTATGCCGCACTTGCCTGTGATTTTTCTTTATGACCGGCCCGTTTCGTCTTTTTCTCTTCTCCGTCTTCTTCGCCGTCGTTCCGGTGCTTTAACTGCTTTATCCAGCGCCGGATCCTTGCGTTAAGAAGGAGCCGCAGCGCCGCGCCGACGATCACGCCCAGCCGGATCCTTCCGCCGACTTCGGTGTAGATGTTGATCCGCTTTTCGTCATAGACGCCGTCCAGACGGATATGCTCGCCGTAGAGCGGATAAAAGCGGTAGATCTTGCCGATGATCTGCCCGGTCTTAGCCGGATCGCCCAGCCCCAGTTCGCCCTCCACCTGGAAGCGCGTCGGCAGCAGGTGTTTTCCGAGCCGCAGCAGCTGCTTTTCGATCAGATAGACCGCGTCCTGATTCTTTTCATCGTCCCAGAAGTCTGAGATCTTTTCGATCCATTCGGACGCCGTTTTCAGGAAGGATCCCTCTTCGCTCTCCTCCGCCGCTTCGGGCGCCGGTTCCGCGCTTTCCTCCTGCCGCTTCTTTTCTTTTGCCTTTCCGGCCGCTTCCTTCCGCGCCTTTACGGCATCCAGTTCGGCCTGCTTCTCGGCCGCTTTCTGCTCCAGCTTCTCGAAGAGCGCGTCGTACCGGTCTTTTTTCTTTTCTTCCTTCGGCGGCTGCTCCTGCTCTTTTTCCGCCGGCGGTTCTTCCGGGGCGGGCGGCGGCGCCGCTTCTTCTTTCTTTTCAGTCACGGCCGGCTCCGCCGCTTTTCCCTTCGGATCGGAAGCTGACGTATCGGCCTTTTGTTCGCCGTCCGTGACTTTCGTATCGTTTCCGGCTTCTTCGCCGGTCTTCTTTTCATCGCCCCAGTTGCCCAGGTACATCTTCTTGAACGCGTGGCCGAACACGCAGATCCGCACCCGTATCTGCGTCTGGATCGCCTCCGCCTTTACGTGGATCAGCTTCAGGAGCCAGGATACGCTGAGCTTCGCTTTCAGCTGTTCATGATAGCGCCCCTTCACGTTATAGCGCAGCGGGACGAACAGAAGGAGCAGAAGGATCAGCAGAACCAGCCCCAGGATCACGAGCAGCGTGATGCCGAGGATCTTCAGGATCAGCAGAAGAATGGAGAGTACGGTACCTATACGCTCACCTCCCTCCAGTTCACGAGCGGCTGGCCGGCAAAATACGCCTTCAGTTCAGCCGTTCCGGTGGCCTTCAGGCAGTCGTTCGCCATCTTTTCCACCAGGGCAAAGGCCTCCGCCCGGTTGGCCGCCAGGCCGACCACGGAGAGCTTTTCGCCCTGATAGGCCTTGTTCCGGCTTTCCTTCACGCTCATCAGGTCCAGCTGGGCCTTCGGGTATCCGGACAGGACGATCAGCCAGTTCTTATCGAATTTGCTCTTTTTGCCCCGCTCCGCGGCACGCAGAAGCCGGGGCGCCTTCGTCCCCGCCTTTTCTCCCACGTACAGGTCTTTGAGCCACTTCATCTTTTATTCCTCTAAAACCGTCGGATTCTTTGCTACGTAATCCGCAAAGGACCAAATCGTCAGGATCAGCGCCGCCCACATCAGGATATCGGCGGTCAGCTGCCAGTATTTCCATTCGAACGGGAACAGCAGGAAGGCGACCCACAGCGTCTGCAGATTCGTTTTCCGCTTTCCCAGATTGCCCGCCGCGATCACCACGCCCTTTTCCACGGCTACCAGCCGGAACCCGCTGATGGCGAATTCCCGGGCCACGATCACGATCACGGCCCAGGCCGGGACCGTGCCGCGGGCGATCAGGCAGATCAGGATGGAGCAGATCAGGAGCTTGTCCGCCAGCGGATCCATAAACTTGCCGAAGTTGGTGATCCAGTTGTTTTTCCGGGCCAGATAGCCGTCCAGGAAATCCGTAAAGGACGCCAGCAGGAACAGCACGCCGGCCGCGTATATCAGGGCGTTGTCTTTCGCCAGAAGGATCAGGACCACGATCAGCGGGACCATGAGGATCCTGGCTATCGTCAGCTTATTCGGCAGATTCACGGATTCTTTCCCCCAACAGATCGTATCCCCTGGCGCCGGTCACCCGGACCTCGGCAAAGGAGCCGCTCTCCCATTCCCTTTCGTCTTCGAAGAAGAGGAAGCCGTCCACGTCCGGCGCATCGCCGGCCGTCCGCGCCACGTATACGTTTTCGTCCGCCACTTTCCCTTCGATCATCACGTTCAGGCGGCGGCCGATCATTTCCCGGCTCTTTTCGAACGCGATCTGCTGCTGCGCCAGCATCAGCTCCCGGCGGCGCTTCTCCTTGATCCGCTTCGGGATCTGGCCTTTCATGCGGGCCGCCGCGGTGCCTTCCTCCCGGGAATAGCAGAACACGCCCAGGCGGTCAAAGCGGATCTCCTTCAGGAAACGCAGGTTTTCCGCATGCTCTTCCTCCGTTTCGCCGGGGAAGCCGGTCAGCAGCGTGGTCCGCAGCACGATATCCGGGATCCTTTCCCGCAGCTGCCGGATCCGCTCGCGCAGTTCGGCCTGCGTGGTCTTCCGGCCCATGCGCGCCAGTACGCTGTCCGCCGCGTGCTGGATCGGCAGATCCAGATAATGGCAGAGTTTTTCCGAAGAGGCCATGCATTCGATCAGTTCGTCGGTCAGCTCCTCCGGATAGCCGTACAGAAGGCGGATCCAGCGGATGCCCTCCACCCCCTCCAGGCGGCGGATCAGCTCCGGCAGCTTTTTGCCGCCGTACAGATCCGTCCCGTAGAGCGTCGTTTCCTGCGCAACCAGGATCAGCTCCTTCACGCCTTTTTCCGCCAGATCCCGGGCCTGCTCCAGCAGGAAATCCATGGGATAGCTGCGGTAACGGCCGCGGGCAAAGGGGATCGCGCAGTAGGTGCAGTACTTGTCGCAGCCCTCCGCGATCTTCAGATAGGCGGTATATCCGCCGCCGGTCAGGATCCGGTCCTTCACCATCGGCAGCACGTCGACGTTTTCGAAATAGGCGGCCGGCGAACCTTCTTCATGAAGCGCTTCCGCCACCGCTTCCGCAATATGCTGATAGGAAGCCGTCCCCAGAACGGCGTCCAGTTCGGGCAGTTCCTTCAGGATCTCGTCCTTATAGCGCTGCGCCAGGCAGCCGCCGGCCAGCAGCGCGCGGCAGCGGCCCTCCTTCTTCCAGCAGGCCAGGTCCAGGATCGCGTTGATGCTCTCCTCCTTCGCGTCGCCGATGAAGGAGCAGGTGTTGACGATGATCACCCCCGCCTGAGCCGGATCGTCCGTAAAACGGTAGCCCGCCTTCTCCAGGAGTCCCAGCATGGCCTCCGAATCCGACAGGTTCTTATCGCAGCCCAGAGACAGGAAATAGACCGATTCCATCAGCCTTCCTCCGGACCTTCCTCTTTCTCATCCTCAAAGAACTTTCCGTCCTCGGGTCCGGCCTCTTCCTCGTCGTCCTCGTCATCGTCGTCGTCATCCTCCGCCAGGCTGATCCGTCTGCGGGCTTCCTCCTCCGCGGCGCGGGCTTCCGCCTCTTTCGCCAGGCGTTCCGCTTCCTCCGCGCGGCGCGCGGCATAGCGTTCCTCGAACTCCGCGCGCTCTTCTTCGCTCAAGATGCGGATATCGCCGTTATACAGTTCCTCCACGGCAATGGAGAGCGGCCTGCGGGAATGATCTTCCAGTTCCATATATCCCTTGTCCACCATCTGACGGGCGCGCTTGGCGGTCCCCATCACGATGGAATAGCGGCTTTTTACGACGGGCTCCTTGCCCTCTTCGTTGATCTTGTTCATCATTTCAGAAAATGAAGGATGTAACATCAGGATTCTCCTTTATAAACAACGTTCAAACAGGTATTATATCACGGTTTCCGCGATCTTTCAAGATTTCCGTCAATTCCGCCTGCACGGCTTTCGTCAGCTTAAGCGCCTCTTCCCGGGGGACTCTTGCGCCGCCCTTGCCCTGCGCCAGCGCGTGGATCTCCGCCGCCGTGGCGTCTACGTCATCGTTGACGACCACGTATCCGTACCGATCCACGATATCGGCTTCGCGGACCGCCTTGATCATGCGGTTCGTGATCTGCTCTTCGGTCTCTGTTCCGCGCCCGGTGATCCGGCGGACCAGTTCCTTCGCGTCCGGCGGGATGATATACACGGAGACCGCGTCGGGGCAGAGCCGGCACACGTTCATGGCGCCTTCCACTTCGATGTCCAGGATCACCGTATTGCCCGCGTTCCGCAGCTCCTCCACGTGATCCTTCAGCGTGCCGTAGGAACGGTTGAAAAAGCGGGCGTATTCCAGAAAGCGTTCCTCCTCCACCCACTGGTCAAAGGTCTCCGGGGCGACGAAAAAGTAATCCTTTCCGTCCACCTCTCCCGGCCGCGGCGCACGGGTCGTCGCCGATACGGAAAAAGCGTACTCCGGATGCTCAGACATCAGCTTCTTGATGACCGTTCCCTTCCCCACGCCGGAGAAGCCGGAAACGACCAGAAGCCCGCCTCTTTTTTTTCTGCGTCTTGCCATGGTTCTTCCCTGCCTTCGTTGACATTCAAGAGCGTTATCATTATAATATTTTTATATACTTTCGTCAACGAAAGAGGACACAAAATGAAAAAGTTTCAGAGAATCGGAGCCATCGCCGTCATCATCCTCCTGCTGTCCATGTACGTCGTCTGCTTTATCGCGGCCGTCAGCGGCTCCGAAAAGCTGCAGCCCCTCTTCCGGGTCACGCTCGGAATGACCGTTGCGCTTCCGGTCCTGCTCTATATCTTCATTCTTTTCCTGCGTCTGGGAGAGAAAAACAAGGTGCAGCTGCCGGAAAAAGCGCCGGATGAGGCCCTTCCCGAAGAAACGGACCAGCCGTAAGCGCTTTCCGTTTTACTTTTTTCCGGATCTGTTGTATAATAATTGTTTAGATACCTGCCACTTTCCGGCCCGGCCGGCTGTATTGTGAATATAAGGGCATCAGGAGATCTTTTTCATGAAGACAGTCGATATCGTCGTCCCCTGCTTCAACGAAGCGGAAGTCGTCGAGACCTTTCTAGCAGAAACCGAACGGATATGCGGGCAGATCGCCGGCTACCGTTTTTCCTATATCTTCGTCGATGACGGTTCCCGGGACGCCACCCTTCCCCTCCTGCGGAAGATGCAGCAGGAGAACGAACGCGTCCATTATCTCTCCTTCTCCCGCAACTTCGGGAAGGAGGCCGCCATGTACGCCGGATTAAAACATACGTCCGGGGACTACGTCATCGTCATGGACGCGGACCTGCAGCATCCGCCTGCGCTGATCCCGCAGATGGTAAAGGAGCTGGAGGCGGGCCACGACTGCGCAGCCGCCTGCCGCAGCACCCGCGACGGCGAGAAGGGGCTCCGCAGTCTCTTTTCCAGCTTGTTCTACCGCTTCAGCAATTCCATGTCCGACGTCAAAATGCCGCAGAACGCCGTGGATTTCCGCATGATGACCCGCCAGATGGTCGACGCGATCCTCTCCCTCTCCGAGGTGGAGCGCTTCTCCAAGGGGATCTTCGTCTGGGTCGGCTTCGATACGGTCTGGATTCCCTACGAAAACGTGGAACGGACGCTTGGCACCAGCAAGTGGAGCTTTAAGGGGCTGCTGAAATACGCCATCGACGGCATCACCGCCTTCACGGTCAAGCCGCTGAAGCTGATCCGCAATTTCGGCATCCTGCTCTGCGGGATCTCGCTGATCTACATCCTGGCCACGCTGATCAAGACGCTGATCATGGGGATCGACGTCCCCGGCTACGCGTCCCTGCTCTGCATCACGCTGTTTTTGGGCGGCACCATCCAGCTCTCCATCGGCGTCGTGGGCGAATACGTTGCGCATATCTACCTGGAGGCCAAGGACCGGCCGGTCTACATTCTGAAGGAGACGGATCTGGCCGCTCTGCCGGAAGGCGCCAAAGACGCGGCCTCCGGCGAAGATGCAAAGGAGGCTCCGCGGGCATGAAAGAAAAACTTGAGGCGCTTTGGAAGAAATACGTCAACCGCGAGACCATCACCTATATCATCTTCGGCGTACTGACCACGCTGGTCAACTGGGCCATCTACTACGGACTGCGCGAACTTAACGTGGATTACAAGATCGCCCAGATCGCCGCCTGGATCGGCGCCGTCATCTTCGCGTTCTTTACCAATAAGCACTTTGTTTTTCAGAGCACCGACTACACGCCCCGCGTGCTGCTGGCGGAGTTCTGGAAATTCATCGCGGCGCGCCTGCTGACCTTCGCGATCGAGACCGCCTTCCTGCTGCTCACGGTCGACGTACTGCACCAGAACGACCGGATCATGAAGCTGGTCATATCCGTCGTCGTCATCATTCTGAACTACGTATTCAGCAAGCTGTTTATCTTTAACAGGAAGGAAAAGGAGAAAGCCGATGAAGACTAAACGAAGCTTCAGCGAAAAGCTCCCCCTGCTGGCCGCCTTTGTCCTGCCGATCGTGATCATGCTTGGCATTTTCGCGGGCAAGGAGATCTGGCCCTTCGGAGACAACTGTTTTCTCCGGACGGATCTGTATCACCAGTACATCGCCTTTTTCGAGGATCTCGCCGACCGTCTGCGGAACGGGCGCAGCCTGCTCTACGCCTTCGACATCGGCCTGGGCAGCAACTATACGGCGCTGTTCGCGTACTATCTCTGCGCGCCGCTGCATCTCTTCGCTTTCCTGATCCCCACCGAATACATGATCGAGTTCATCACCTATCTGATCGTGCTGAAGATCGGTCTGTGCGGCTGGGCCATGGCCTGGTATCTTTCCCGGCGCTTCAACACCCGCCACTGGGCGCTGACGCTCTGCGGCGTCTGCTACGCCTTAAGCGGCTATCTGGCCGCCTACAGCTGGAACATCATGTGGCTGGACGTGCTGTGGCTCTCCATCTTCGCCATCTACGGCCTGGAAAGACTGGTGAAGGACAATAAGCCCTTCCTGTACTGCATCACGCTGGCCCTTTCCATTCTCTGCAACTACTACATCAGCATCATGCTCTGCCTCTTCATGGTGCTCTACTTCTTCAACCGCCTGATCGCGCTGCCCGGCTACCGGGGCATGAAGCTGCTGGGGCGCATCGCCAGCTTCGGCTTTTATTCCCTGCTGGCCGGCATGATCGCCTGCGTCCTGGTGGTTCCCTGCGCCTACGCCCTCATGGGGACCGCCTCGGCCAACACGACCTTCCCGAAGACCATCAGCAATTACTTCGCGATATTCGAAATGCTCTCCCGGCATCTGCTGGTCGTGGACGTGGAGATCGGCCTGGATCACTGGCCCAATATCTACTCCGGCGTGCTGGTCTTCCTGCTGGTCCCGCTCTACTACATGAACAAGCGCGTCAGCTTCCGCGAAAAGATCGCCAACACCCTGCTCATCGGCTTCATGCTGCTGAGCTTCAACACCAACGTGCTCAATTACATCTGGCACGGCTTCCATTATCCGAACTCCCTGCCCTGCCGCCAGTCCTATCTCTACACCTTCATCATCATGGTGATGTGCTTTGAAGGCGCGCGGGAGCTGGAGCGGATCAACAAGAACACGCTGATCCGCATCCTCTGGGGCGCCGTCGGCGTCATCCTGATCGCGGAGGTGATCACCGATTCCGCCGAGATCCCTTATTACGCCTGCTATTCGACTATCGCCTTTCTGGGACTGTACGTGCTGTGCTCCTATCTGCACAAGACCGGGAGGATGGAAAAGAGCAGCGCGCTGGCGCTCGGCGTCTGCTTCCTGATCATCGAGATGGGCCTGAACACCGCCGTCACCAGCGTGTCCTACGTGCGGCGCTCGGATTTCATGCGCTACAACGACAGCTTCGACCAGCTGGTCGCGATCGCGGAGGAGGGCAAGACCTTTACCCGCATCGAGCGGCAGTATATCCGCACCAAGAACGACGGCGTCTATTTCGGCTACAACAGCGCCTCCATCTTCTCCTCCACCACGAACGCGGCCATCTCCGATTTCTACAAGAAGGTCGGCCTGGAGGGCAACACCAACGCCTACGCCATTACGGGCGCCTCGCCTTTCATGTGGTCCTTCCTCGGCATCGAATACAAGCTGACGGACGCCAGGCTGCCCGTCTGCCCTCTCTATGAGATGGTGGATCACGCGGAAGACCGGAAGGGCGGCACCAACTATCTCTATCACAACCTGTATACGCTGCCGCTGGGCTATCTGATCCCGGCCGACGTGGATCAGCTCTGGACGCCGACGACGGGCAACCCGGTCCGCTCGCAGAACAGCTACGTGAATCTGGCGACGGGCCTGGGCAACATCTTCGATACCGTCAAATCCAGCGTTTCCGGCGCCACCATGAACGCCGTCGCCTCCCAGGCCGGCTATTACGTGGCCTACGTCGGCAGCACCAGCGTCAAGAAGGTCACGGCCAGCGTCAACGGAGAAAAATCCAAAGTCTGGGATTCCATCAACCGCAACTACCTGGTGGATTACGGCTGGCTGGAGGAAGGCGACGACATCAAGCTGGTCGCCTCCGACGTCAGTACCATGACCGCGACGCTCTACCGCCTGAACTTGGACAACTTTACCGCCGCCGTCGCGGAGCTTTCCTCGCATCCC
>JAEEGI010004267.1_pt1 | contig 33600 bp, 32 predicted proteins | sample 8958751 | NCBI WGS metagenome assembly JAEEGI01 (sample SAMN16246545, study PRJNA631951) | gut metagenome | biome: gut microbiome; feature: rumen; material: KS-attached | host: Bos | place: Iran: Karaj | collected 2018-10
AGTACAGATTCTACCAATATTGGAAGAGATTCATTCAGTTTAGCAAAAAATTCTTTAGGTTATATAGGATACATGAATGGTACAATTTATAATGAATCTAGTGAAAGTGATTATAATCTCACAGGTACAGTTTATGTTTATGGTAAGGATGTATCATATTCAAATGGAACTTATACACTTACAAGTACAACAACTAATACTTCAGGAAGATGGAGTGATAATTATAATTCAGTAAATGGTTACCATTATACATGTCTTAGTACTGGAACTACATGTACTAGTGTATATTATATATGGGGTTTATATTCAAGCGGCATAAGCTTTATAACGTTAACAAATGGTAAAAAAGTTGAAGATGCTTTAGACGATATGCTCTCAAATAAGACAGATAGCGTTGCAAAAACTACAATAGAAAATTGGTATAACACAAATTTATCAAGCTATACAAATTATATTGAAGATACGATATATTGTAATGATCGAAGTATAAGTAACTTAGGGGGATGGGATTCTGACGGGGAAAATAATGGCAAATTATATTTTAATTCAAGTAACAGAGTGACAACTTTCATTCCAACGTTAGAATGTAGCAGAGTGATAGATAGATTTACTGTTTCTTCTTCAATAGGCAATGGTAAGCTAACATATCCGGTAGGATTATTAACAGCTGATGAAGTAATGTATGCTGGAGGTCAACTTAAAACAAATAATGATAAATATTATTTGTATGATAGTGGTGAATATTGGACTATTACACCATATAGTTCTGATATTTATAGATTTGTTGTTTATAATTATGGTTCTTTCCGTGGCCGTCTTGCTTACAACAATTATCAAAATGGTGCTGAAATTATAACAGCTAATTATCGTCCAGTCATCTCTCTAAAATCAACTAATGTGGTTAGTTCTGGAGATGGAACTAGTAATAATCCATATAATATTTTGATAGATGATTAATAAAAAAATACTTCGTTTGAAGTATTTTTTTTATGAATTTATTTGTGAGAAGTTTGCTGTCATTTTTAACTGAGCTAAGGCAGTGTTTGATATACCTACATCTGTATCATCACTGTTGTCCATTAGATTAGTTGATCCATCAAACCATTCAAAATATATTCTTACCGTTACACTTGGAGTGTTATGAGTAGTATTGAATGATATAGAATTTGTATAAGTAGTAGTAGTTGTGTTAGTACTTGATGGATTTATTATATAACTTGTTGGTTTTAAGTCTGTAACATCTGATGATGAGCTAGATTCTACTGTAATATTTGTATTAAAATTAGTATCAACATCAGTTGCATCTATAATAACATCAAAATATGCTTCACTTCCTGGAGCAATAGTATTTGCTTTTACATTAGTGTTTGATACATATTGAGGAGTAATAATATTTTCTAATGTTTTTTTAGCTCCTATATATTCGTTATTAACTTTTATATTCCAGTGAGCTATATTAGCATTTATATCTCCTTCAATTTGTTTTCTGTATTTACCTAAGGCAGATTGATATAAATATATTAAGCATGCGAATACTAGTAATAATATTAAAATAGTATATTTTTTATTATTCTTTTTCTTATTATTCATACTATCTACCTCTCTATAATAGATTTTATCATATTTTGGAATATTTTTAAAAATAAGTATTAATAAATGTAAAATATTAGACAATTTTACATTTATTAATTTTTGATATATTAATGTCTTGTTTATTTTCTTAAAAAAAGATATAATTTATTATAGGAAAGAATAGGAAGAGAGTGAGCTTATGTTTGATAAAATAGTTTTTATGGGTGATAAGAGTTGTAATATTAAATTAAAAGATCCTGAGAATATTACAACTAATTTAATGAACTTACATTTAATCTTTGAAGATGATAAAAAAAGAGTGTTAGGAGAAGTAGATAATTTAGATGGAGATTTAGTTACTGCTCGATTTTTAGGTGAAATAGTTGATAATAAGGTAGTAGCTGGTACTGTTAGAAAACCTGCTATGGATGCCACTGTTCGTGTAATTAAACCAGAAGAAATACCTATGGTTTGTGGACAAGATACAGATGGATTTATGGAACTAGGAGTTAGTCCTTTCTACGATGGATTCCCAGTATTTTTAGATGTTAATAGTTTCTTTAGTAACCATTTTGCAATATTTGGTAATACTGGATCAGGTAAATCTTGTGGTACTACTAGATTATTTCAAAATATGTTTCATGATAAGAGATTAAACCCATATAAAGCTAATATATTCTTATTTGATAGTTCTGGAGAGTATTATAATGCTTTTAATAATTTAAGTACTATTAATCCTAACTTTCATTATAGATTATTTAGTACTAATGAAAATGAAAATATAGGGGATAAATTAAGATTACCTATATACTTATTAAATGCATCTGATTTAGCTTTATTATTACAATGTACTAGTCACTCTCAATTACCAATAATTGAAAGAATGTTAAAATTAGCTTTGATATTTAGCCAAAAAGATGTTGATGCGACTAAATATCAAAATCACTTAATTGCGAAAGCTATTATGACTATTCTATATACGAATGAGACTAGTCCTAATAAGAGGAATGAAGTTTTCTCTATATTAGCTAGTTGTAGTACTCCTCAATTTAATTTAGAGGCTCCTGTTCAAGGTGTTGGATATACTAGAAAGTTTAGAGAATGTTTCTTAATAAATAATGATGGTCAATTCAGTGAAAGTGTTTTATTAACTGAATATGTTACATCATTTATAAATGATAAGTATGATGATTATGAACCAGAACCTGGTGTATTCTATGATTTAAACACATTGGAGAGAGCATTAAACTTTACTTTAATTAGTGAAGGTTGGTTAAGAAATGAAACTACTTATGGTGATGCGGTTACTATTAGAGTTAGATTACATGCTTTAATAGTTGGACCTAATTCTAAGTACTTTGATTATAAGAATTTAGTTACTTTAGAAGATTTCTTAAGTTCATTAATATTAGATAATGGTAGAAAATATCAAATAATTAATATTAACTTAGATGATGTAGATGATGATTTTGCGAAAGTAATAGTTAAAATATATTCTAGATTAATATTTGATTTCTCTAAGAATTTAAAGAATAGAGCTAGTATACCATTCCATATTGTAGTTGAAGAAGCTCATAGATATATTCAAAATGATACAGATAGATTCTTAATTGGATATAATATATTCGAAAGAATTGCGAAGGAAGGTCGTAAATATGGAGTTATCTTAGGATTAATTTCACAAAGACCGGTAGAATTATCTGATACAGTTATTTCTCAGTGTAATAATTTCTTAATATTTAAGATAAGCCACCCTGTAGATGTTGATTATATTAGAAAGATGTTACCAAATATTAGTGATGAAATTGTTGAAAAACAAAAGACATTACAATCTGGTACATGTTTAGGATTCGGACTAGGATTTAGAATACCATTAATAGTTAGAATGAAAATGCCTAACCCAGCTCCATGGAGTGGTAATGCGAATATAGTAGAAATTTGGAAAGGTAATAGTGTTACTAATACTAAAGGACAAGTAGAACAACCACCTATGGATATTGGTATGGGTTCTGGTATTAAAGATGCTACTGATGTAAAACCTACTGATGAAACTAAGGATTTTGTAATGCCAGATGTAAATACTGTACCTAGTACTGAAGGAGGAGTTCCTTTAGTAAGTATTAATGGTGTAGATGATAAAAAAGTAAAAGAAGCTGCTAGTGAAGGTCCTGATATTCCTATGACTGATACAGGAGCACCTTTAGTTGATATAAATGGACAAAATACTCCTAAAGAAGAAGCACCAGCTGAAGAGAAAAAAGAAGAAATTAAAGAAGAACCAAAAGAAGATACAAAAGAAGAGACAAAAGAAGATGATTTAAGAGCTTTATTAGATAATAATAGTGCTGGTAGTAATGAATCAGCTGATTCTGGATTTAATTTTCCAATAAATGAATTAGATATGGGTAGTGAAACTCAAGATGTAGCTAAAGGATTCTCTGAACCAGTATTAATGCCATCAAATGAAGAGAATAAAGAGAATAATGATGATGGAAAATTAGATCAGGATGATGAAGATAACGATCCAAATGATTTTAGTTAATTAAAACACGTAATTTACGTGTTTTCTTTATTTTATAGTGAATTTCTTGTATAATAATTTTGGGTGATTTAAATGTTTGAAGATTTAGGTGATAGACTACAAAATGTTATAAGTAAGATTAAAGGTTATGGAATGATAACTGAAGATAACATTGATCCAATGATGAGAGAAATACGTCTTGCTTTATTAGAAGCAGATGTTAACTATAAAGTAGTTAAAGAGTTTACTAATACAGTTAAAGAAAAAGCTCTAGGTACTGAAGTGCAAAAAAGTATTAATCCTGGAGATATGTTTGTTAAAATTGTTAAAGATGAATTAACTGAATTACTTGGTGGTGAAGCAGAAGAATTATATACTAAAGGAAATCCATCTATTATTATGTTAGTTGGTTTACAAGGTTCTGGTAAAACTACTACTGCTGGAAAACTAGCTAATTTTTTAAGAAAAAAAGAGCACAAGAAACCTTTATTAGTTGCATGTGATATATATAGACCTGCTGCTATAGATCAATTAAAACAATTAGGTAAAGAATTGAATATAGAAGTATATGATGAAGGCAAGAATAATCCTGTAAAAATTGTGAATAATGCTTTAGAGTATGCTAAAGAGAAAAATCTTGATTATGTAATAATAGATACTGCTGGTAGACTTCAAATAGATGAAGAATTAATGAATGAGTTAAAAGATTTAGAAGAGAATATTAAGATAAATGAAACTATATTAGTTATAGATTCTATGATGGGTCAAGATGCGATTAATGTTATTAATGGATTTAATGAACAATTAAAATTAACTGGAGTTATACTAACTAAGTTAGATGGAGATACTAGAGGTGGAGTTGCTTTATCTGTTAGGCATTTAACTAATGTACCTATTAAATTTATTGGTATATCTGAGAAATTAGATGGTATTGATAAGTTTGATCCAGAAAGAATGGCTGGTAGGATATTAGGTATGGGAGATGTTATATCTCTTGTTGAAAAAGCTACTGAGGCAATTGATGAAAAAGAAGCTGAAAAGACTGCGAAGAAAATGCAACAAGGTAAATTTGATTTAGAAGATTTCTTAGGTGCAATGAAACAGATGAGAAAGTTAGGTCCACTAGAGAATCTAATTAAATTAATACCTGGAGCTAGAAAAGCTGGATTAGATAAAATAAAAGTTGATCCTAAACAAATAGCTAGAATAGAAGCAATTGTTTTCTCAATGACTATTAAGGAAAGAAGAAATCCTAGTATTATTAAAGCTAGTAGAAAGACTAGAATAGCTAAAGGTAGCGGAACTTCTGTACAAGAAGTAAATAAATTATTAGAACAATTTGAACAAATGAAAAAGATGATGAAAGGGATGGCGAATGGTAATATGAAATTACCATTCTAGGGGTGACTATGAAAAAAATATTTGATAAATTTTTTGGACAATCAATATTACTTATTATTCTTGAAGGATTAGCTATTGTTCAAATAATACTAATATGTGGAATTTCAATACGTAATTCTATTATTGATACTGATACTTATTGTAAGAATCATGGTTATCATATGCATGATAATATTTCTATTTATCATGAGGGTGGTGATTTAGATGAAGAATAATAAGAAAAAGGTTGATATTGTTTTAGTTATTGGTTTGATTGTTTGGAATTTAGTATTGGGATTTGTTCTTTTTTGTACTATAATATGGCCCGAAGTAAAATGTAATATTAGTAGAGAATGGAAACCAATTATTTATATTTATCCAACTGAGGATATTGATGTATCTATTAAATTGGATCATCCTTCTGATTTAACTGTAAGTTATCCTAAATATAATGATGGTTGGAGAGTAAAAGCGTTAACTAATGGTACATTAATAGATAAAAATAATAAAAAATATTATGCTTTATACTGGGAAAGTGAAAGTAATAGAATAAATAAAATTAAAAATGATGGTTTTGTAGTAAAAGGGGAAGATGTTAGTAATTTCTTAGAAGAAAAATTAGATATATTAGGATTAAATTATAAGGAATCAAATGAATTTATTATGTATTGGTTACCTAAATTAGAAAAAAATAAATATAATTATATTAGATTTCAAACTATGGATGAAATTAATAATAATATGAGATTAGATATTAATCCTAAACCTGACACATTAATTAGAGTAAGAATGGAATATAAACCATTAGATAAAAGAATAAATGTAAAAGAGCAAAAATTAACTAAAGTTGAAAGAGAAGGATATACTGTTGTTGAATGGGGAGGAACTAATATAAATTAGTTTCTCTTTTTATTTTTTGTATAGTTTTGTAAACTCTATTGATTGTACACTTTTAACCTTGTATTATTAAGGTAGGGAGTGTGATATTATGATATTTCCATCTATTGATAAACTATTAAATATAGTTGATTCAAAATATGAATTGGTTTTGATTGCTGCTAGGAGAAGTAAAGAGATTTCAAAAACTGGTTTTTTACAAATGGATGAGAATGATTATAAGAGTAAAAGAAATATTGGTAGAGCTTTAGAAGAAATAAATGAGAAATTAATAGATATTTATAAAGAATAAAAAGAAGTTAAACTTCTTTTTGTTTTGGGGTATAATAAAAATATGAAAATAATTAAATATAAAAAACTTATGAATAATAGATATAAAGTTACTTTAGATAATAATATAGATTTAACTTTATATGAAGATGTTATATTAAAATATAATTTATTAATAAGTAAATCTATAGAAGAGAAAGATTTAGATAAAATAAAGGAAGATAATTTATTTTATGAAATATATTATAGTGCTTTGAATAGTTTAAAAACTAGAAGTAAAAGTAGTTTTGTATTGAAGAAAAGTTTATTAAAAAAAGAATATGATTCTGATATAGTAGATAAAGTAATAGATAAATTAACTATACAAGGATATTTAAATGATAGAGTATTTTGTATTAGTTATATAAATAATCAAATGATTACTACTAATAGGGGACCTTATAGAATTAAAAAAGAACTTATTGATAATAGAATTAGTGAAGATATTATTAATGAAGAATTAATTGTTTTTACTGATCAAATACAAAAAGAAAGAATAGATAAGATAATAAATAAGTTTATTAAGTCTAATCATAATAAAGGTGGTTTTATACTAAAAAATAAGATTATTAATAATTTAATTAATTTAGGATATGATATTGATATTATTAATAAAGTTATTGATACAAAGTCTTTTAAAGTAGATAAGGAATTAATTGATAAAGAGTATAATAAACTATATAAGAAATTAAGTAGTAAATATAGTGGTAATGAGTTAGAATATAGAATTAAAGATAAATTATATAAAAAAGGATTGTATTATGAAGAGTAATTTTTTAAAGAAAAATAAATATAATATTTTATTTATATTATTAATTATATCTATTAGTTTAGTTATGATGATATTTATGAGAGTAGATTCTGATTATTTTTGGCATATTACTGCGGGTAAATATATGGTTAATCATCATACTATACTTACTCATGATATATTTTCATGGTTTGTGAGTGGAAAATATTGGATGAGTCATGAATGGTTATTTGAAGTTATTATCTATTATATGTCTGTTATATTTGGTAAATATCATTTAATTATATATGGAATTATTAATGTATCAATTATTTTATTTATATTTTATTTTACTAATAAAAAGGATTTTCATAAGAATAAAGTATTTGGATTGATATGGTTATTTTTATTCTTTATATTTTATGGATTTATGGTAGGGAGACCTCAATTGATTAGTAATATATTATTAGCTCTTACTGTATATATATTAATGGATTTATATAATAATAAAGATTCTAGAAAGATATATTTCTTACCATTAATTACTATTATATGGGCTAATGTACATGGAGGTAGTAGTAATTTACCTTATATATTGTCATTTGTATTTATGTTTATTTCATTAATAAAGTTTGATATTGGTAAGATTAATTCTCTTAAGAAAAGTAAACGACAAATATTAACGTATTTAATAATTGCTTTAATATGTATGTTATGTGTTAATATAAATCCTCATGGATTTAAGATGTTTATTTATCCATATATAAATATGGGTAATAGTCTTATGTTAAATACTATTTCAGAATGGCAACCTACAGTATTAAGTAATAATTCTCATTTATCATATTATATGTTTATATTCTTTATATTAATGATATTCTTGTTTAGTAAAAAGAAAATTAGATTAATAGATTTATGTTTATTCATGATTTCTATATATTTAGGACTTAAGAGTATTAGATTTTGGGGATATACATATATTATTATGACTTATGTAGTGTTTAACTATATACATCCTAGAGAAGATGATAGAGGTACTGGTAGTATTTTATTAATACTTAGTTGTTTGTTTATATTTATATTTGGTATGAGTTTTAAAAATATTATTAAAGCTACTAATGATAAACTTATTAGTGATAAAATGATTAGCATTATAAAACAAGAAAATCCTCAAAGATTATATAATGATTATGGAATAGGGGGATACTTAATATATAATGATATATCAGTATTTATAGATGGTAGAGCTGATTTATATTCAGATTATAATTATAAAGATAATATAGATATTATGTATTTTAAAAAGAATTTTTATAATAAATTTTATAAATATGATTTTGATTATTTATTAGTAAGTGATGGATTTCAAATTAATACTTATTTAAAAGATAATAGTAATTATAAATTGATTTATAAAGAGGGAAGATATTTGTTTTATAAAAAAGTATCATAAAAAGAACTTACGATTGTAAGTTCTTTTTTTATCTATTTGAATTGTTATTTAATAAATTTTCATTATATTCTTTGTATGCTTTTTTAAGTTTAGAATCATTCCATTTAATACCTTTGTCTTCTCTTAATTTAACTAAACTATTATGGTATAATTTACTATCTTCTTGAAGTGCTTGTTCTCTTAAAGTATTTCTTATTTCTTCTTCTTTATCTTCTAACTTAGGTTTTTCTTCTTCACCAGTTTTTAGAATTATTTCATATCCATAAGTTGTTTTTATTGGTTCTTTTGTATATTCATTTGTTTTTAAGTCTTTAACAGCTTTAGCAAATTGATCAGTCATATCATCAGGACTAAATGTTCCTAAATCTCCACCTTTGTCTTTAGTAGCTTCATCATTAGAATATTTCTTAGCTAGATCAGCAAATTTTTCACCTTTATTTAATCTTTTAATAATCTCTTCAGCTTTTTGTTTTGCTTTTTCTTCAGCTTTAGCTTGTACTTCTTCACTATCTGTTGATTTAGCAGTTGATTCTATTAAGATATGTGATGCTTTTACATCTCCTGATACATAGGTATTATAATAATTTTCTACATCTTTATCACTAAAACTTTCTTCAATATAATCGTATACAGCTTGTTGTCTTTTATAATCTAGGTGTAGAGAATCTTCTAATTCTTCAACACTATTATATCCAAAATATTGTTTTATAATTGATTGGAATGTATCATCATCATTATTAGCATAATTCTTTTTCATAGTAGCTAATTGTTCTTCAACATATTTAGTTTCTGTATCTGTAGTAGGGTACTTTTTATCAAACAATTTATGATCTATCATATCTACTAAGTGAGCTATTTTTTCTACTTTAATATCATTGTAGAACTCTGAAGCAGTTACTTTAGATCCTTTCATTTCTACTACATATTCATCTCCATTTTTTACTTTTGCATTTCCACAACCTGTAACTACTAGTAAACATAATACTGTTACTAAACTTATAATAATATTTTTTTTCTTCATATAGTTTTGTCTCCTTTTAAGCAATCATATATATACTAACAAATTTTATAATATTAGTCCATTAGTTTTTTGAATATTTCTTCTACACTATCTACATTAGATACAGGAAATTCTAGATTATCTTCTTTGTATCTAGGAATTAAATGTAGATGGAAATGTTTTATTTCTTGACCTAGTTCATTGTTTTGAGCTAGAGTTAATCCTTCGCAATTTAGTTTTTCTTTTAGAGTAGGATAAATAGTATCCTTAATTACTTCTATAGAATGAGTTAATACATTAATATCTAAATCTAATAGATTAGTATAATGATCTTTTGGTATTACTAATAAATGTCCATTAGTATTAGGATTTATATTCATAATTACCTTTATTAATTTATCCTCATATATAGTACTTGATGGTATAGTTCCTTCACATATTTTACAAAATAAACAATCTTTCATTTTTACCTCCTAATTTAATTTTTTATATGTAATATTATTTTCATTTAAAATATTACTTTTCTTATTATTTATTATATCATCAATTATATTATTTAACTTATTAGAATTAATTATGTTTCTATTTATACCATTAATCTTAATTGAATTAGTTATATCTTTTTCATCAGTAATAGTTATTTCATAAGATTTAGGATTAATATTATTACTAGATAGGTTTTTATCTATATTAATAATTTGATTAGATATAGTTTTATTATCAAAAGTAGTTTTTAATTTATAAGATAAAGTATAAATACTTAGTGATTCTAAATCTTCTTCTTTAAATATTTTTGCTTTTACTTCATCTGTAAAATTATTAAATTTATTATTTATACATATAGTATATTTAGTATTAGTTTTTTTATAAATGGTATTTTGAATAGACTTAGAAATATGATTTAGAAAAGTATATCCTTGTACATAGTCTTTTTGATATGTATCAGTTATTTTCTTTTTATCATAATAGACAATAAAATAATAATTATTGTTTAAAGTACTTACTACTTTCTTTTGATAAACAGTATCTATATATTTAGTTTTAGTTGTTTTTATATTATTTAATTTATAATTTTCTTTTATATAGTTATTTAATTTTTTATCTACTTTATCATTCATTAAAGGAGATAATTTTTCTGTTATTATTAAAACTGAGAATAAGACAAAAACTACTATAAAGAAAATATAATATTGTAATTGTAATTTTTTCATATTAAAACACCTATTATTATTTTATCTAAATAGGTGTTTTATTTCAATATTATTTAACTACATTATCTGTTGTATCCATATCAACATTACCAGTTATACCATTTATTTTTCCGCTATTAGAGTATTGCCACATATTATAATTAGTAGTGTTATAGTAAGGTAATATATTTGTATCATAAGTCCAATGAGCTAGCCATAATGTATTACCATTATTTAGTACTCTTTTAACATCTATATAATTATCTATAAAGTTTGTACTAGAGTAGAATCCACAAGTATATCCATTGTTTTTAACATCTCTACAGAATCTATTAATTATATCAGCCATTAATTTTTTTCTTTTGCTTCCTGTTATATCTGCATCAGTTAGTATATCAATACATGTTTCTTTTTCTTCTACATCGTACCATACTTGTGTAGGCATAGTAGGTTTATATCCTTTATCTTTTAATATATTTAATATTCTATTCATATGTTTAGCTTCACTTTGGGCAGAGCCACCAGGTCCTTGATTATAATAAGTATCAGCATCGGTTACTTTTACTGCAGAAGAATATAAGTATACGGCATATGGTATATGATATTTTTCACAAGCTTCAACATTTCTTAATAATTTTGAATCTTGGTATTTATCATTACCATTAGCATCTTTAATATAATCATATAAACCTGCACGTATAACAACAAAATCAACATTATTTTTAACTTTGTCCCAATCAATATTCTTTTGATATGCTGATACATCAATACCAATAAATTGTTTAATATTTAGTTTGAATTTTTGTGCTTTAGATCCATTAGATGAATATACTTGAATATTTGTACCATTATCTATTTTAGCTCCAGCTACATCTAAAGCTTTACCATTACATCTAGAAATAAAAGTATAAGTTCCATCACTATTTTCTTGTATTTTCCATAGTTGAGCACTTGAACCATTATATGCATATTGCCATACATTAGCTTTATTATTTTGACTAGCATTTTTAACATCTAATACTTTTCTAGACTTAACATTTACTATTTTATAATATCCATCTCTTACATGGGTAATTTTAAATTTTTGAGCTAGCGAATTATTATTTTTATATATTTGAACATTAATTTTATTAGTTACTTTTCCACCAGCAATATCTAATACTCTATTATTAGCTAGAGAGGTGGATATAGTATAAGATCTGTTGTTAACTAGAGTTTGTGTACCGGTTAATTTATCATCTTTTACTAAATAGAATTTTTGAGCTTTAGATCCATTTGACTTATATATTTGAATATTAGTTTTATTATTTGTTTTAGCTCCTTTAACATCTAAAGCAAAATTACCTAATTTAGAAATAAAAGTATAAGTACCATCTTTATTAAGTTGTATTTTCCATAATTGTGCATTAGTTCCATTATATTCGTATTGCCATACATTAGTACCATTTGCTTTTTTAGCACCATAAACATCTAATACTTTAAGAGAATATGCATTTTCTATTTTATAATAACCATCTTTTACATATTTAATTAAGAATCTTTGAGCAGTACTATTATTAGATGTATATAATTGAATATTAGCTTTATTATTTTGACTTCTACCTGCGAGATCTAATACTCTATTAGAACTTAGTGCACTAGTTATTTTATACATAGCAGTATCTATCTTATATATTTTCCAATCAAATGAAATATCATTAGTAGTATCATCAGTCCATGTGGTACTTTCTTTGTTTTTTAATGATACTGTAATTGTATAATTACCTGGATTCTTATTAGAATTACCAGTAATATTCATATATTTACTATCATAATTAGTAGGTATTAGAGTTTTAATTGTTTCATCATAAGAATAAGTTTTTTCTGTATTTAAAACTGGCTTAGTTAATTTTTTAATATTAACTGTAAGATTATAAGACCAAGTGGTTTCATTATATGTATCTGTTTCAGGAGCAGTTATAGTTATTGTTGTAGTACCAGCATTATTAATTATTATCTTTCCTTCTTCATCAAATGATGCAACATTCTCATCATTACTAGAAAAAGATAGAGTAGAATCATCTTTTAGAGTGAAATTTGGATTGTACTCATCTCCATAAGTGATTATTTCATCTTTTACTTCTTCATTTAATTCATGAGATATTTTATTGTCTTTTGTATCAGTTATTTCTAATATATTTAGTACTTTAAATAAATTATTATTTGTAGCAGATACATTAATTGTGAATAAAAGAATTAATATAATTATTGGTATTATTAATTTGTTTTTCATTTAATCACCTCAATTTTCTAATAATAGTATAACATAAATTAATTAAATAAAAAAATTCTAAAAAGATTAGTGATATTTTGTTGATTTAGTATTTTTATTATGATAAAATTAATATGTTAATATAAAAAGGTCGAGTAAAATAGGTGGTGTGAAAAATGAAGATTCAAAAGGGGTTAGTAAAATATAAAGAACGTAGTGACATTATATGTACTTATGGTATTACTGATGACGGAAAACAGTATTATTTTTTGAATGACACAAAATTAGCAAATAATAATGTTATTGTATCTAATACATTAGTGGAAGCAGTGGATCCAAATGTTGTGAAAGCTAATGTTGGTGTTGTAGATGAGAACGGAGATATTGTAATTGATTGTGTTAATAGATCAATTAGATTAGTTACTAATAATATTTTATTAGTTGAAAGAGCAAATCCTACTTCACCTAGTGTTGTTGATGCCTTAAAGACAAGAAAAGACCCTTTAGCTGCGACTAAATTAGTTAGTACACCATCTGTAATTAAAGATAAAATGTTTGCCTTAATGGGTGATACTGGTAAATTTATCTTTAATGATCAATTTAGTGAAGCAAGTTTATTTAATATAGATGGTGTTAATTTAATCAAAGATAAATATTATAGTTTTATCGCAATTAATAAGAAAGAAGATACTATTTACTTATGTTCTAATACAAAAGAAAGTAATGTAGATGTTTATACAATTGCGACTGGTGAATTGGTTGAAAATAATCCGGTGGAAGAAAATGCGGTTAATGTACCTGCTGGTGTACCAGTTCCAGAGGGTGCACCTGAACAAACTGTTGCTCCAGTAGAAACTCCTGCAGAAGTTCCAGCTGAAGCACCTGTAGAAGCACCTGTAGAAGCCCCAGTAGAAACACCTGCTGAATTACCTACTGATGTTCCAGCAGAAGTACCAACTGAAGGTGTTGCTGATCCTAATCAAGTACCAGTGGTACCAGAGCAACAAGTGGTAAATTCAGTGCAAGAACAAGAAGTTGTTCCTGCAGAGACACCTCAAGGAGAAGCTAAATCAGAATTACAATCATTAGGAACTGATGTTGAAGGTGTTCCAGAAACTCCACAAGAGGCTGTACCTGATAGTATGGTTTTACCAACTGCTGAAGAAATGGCTGCAGTACAAGGAACTCAACCTGTAGATGAAAATAAATATGTGGCAACTTCTCAAGAGGCTTTACCTGAAGTGCCTGATGGAGTAGCTGTTCCTGAAGTTCCCGAAGTACCATTAACTGATATTAATCCAGTTCAACCTGAAGAAGTTAACGCTCCTATAGATACGACTGCTGGATTAGATAATAATGTACCAGTTGAAAATAATTTTGATGTTATTCCAGAAGATAATTCTGCTTTAGTAAATAATGAACCTATTGCTCCTGTTCAAGATAATGGATTAGTTAGTCCTGAAGAGGTTGCACAAAGTGTTGAAGCAGAAGTTCCTCAAGAAGAACAAATTAATATACCAGAGGCTACTGAAGAAGTACAAGAAGAGGTAGAAATACCAACTACTCCTCCGGTTGTAGAAGAGAATAATGACAATGTTGAAACTGAAACAACACCTGAAGTTCCAGAAGAGGAAGAAGAACCAGTAGAAGAAACTACTTCATACAATGATGTTCAAAAAATAGATGATGAAGAAGAAGTAGAAGAAGATGATATTGATAAGTTCTTAAATAGTGTTGATGAAGGAGAATATGAAGAAGAAGAGGAAGAAGATATGTCTATAGATACTGATTATTATGATAGAAATGAAAAGAGAAATAATAATAGTAATATTATGGATGATGCTGCTACTACAATTAGTAAATTAATTGAAACTAATAAGAATCAAAAAGATGAATTAGATGATTATAGAAATCAAGTTAGAGAATTAAATAATTTAAATAAAAAAGTTGTAGATAAAGCTAAGAGAGATAAAGAAAAAACTAGAACTTCTATTCAAAACTATGAAATGGAAATTGAAAGATTAAAATCTCAAATGGATGATTTAGAAAATAGTGTTCGTGAAAAAGAATCTAAATTAAGTTCACAACAAAAAGAATTATCTGATTTAAGAGATAAATTACAAGGAAGTCAAAACTTAGAAAAAGTTTTAAAAGATGCAGCTAGTTTATTAGATAATTAAGAGATAAATAAAAATAGTTTACATTATTTGTAAACTGTTTTTTTTATATTTTTCTTTATACAAGGAAAATCAATATCAATATATATATTTATGTGGAAAAAAATGCTATTTTATGGTATTATAATTGTGTTTTGGAGTGAAGGGTATGCTTAAGATAAATAATTTATCTACTAAAGTAGTAGATAGTGATATAAAAATAATAGATAAATTAAATTTAGAAATCGGTGATGGAGAAATTCATGCCATAATGGGACCTAATGGTACAGGTAAGAGTACATTAGCTAAAACTATTATGGGGAACTATCAATATGAAGTTACTGAAGGATCTATTAAATTTAATAATAAGAATATTACTAAATTAAATGTAGATGAAAGAGCTAAATTGGGAATATTTTTACAAATGCAAGATCCTACTGTTATAGATGGAGTAAGTAATAGTGAATTCATTAGAACAGCAAGAAATGAAATAATAGGAGAAAAGACTAGTATTTATGAATTTATAAATGATATAGAATCTAATATGAAAGAATTAAAATTAGATACTAATTTAGTACATAGATCTATAAATAAAGATTTTAGTGGTGGAGAAAAGAAAAAGAATGAAATATTACAATTGAAAATGTTAAAACCAAAGTTTATTATTTTAGATGAGTTGGATTCAGGACTTGATATAGATAGTTTAAGAATAGTATGTAAAAATATAATTGAATATAAGAATAATAATAAAGATTGTTCTATACTTATAATTACTCATTATCCTAGAATACTTGAATATATAAAACCAGATTATGTACATATATTTAAAGATGGTAATATTAAGAAAACTGGTGATTTTAAATTAGCTAAAGAAATTGAAAAGAATGGTTATAGTAAATATGAGTAAAGTAATATATATAATGGATAATAAAAAAGAATATATATTTGATTTAGAAGAAGATACTATTATTTATCATTTTAATATTAATAATAGTTGTTGTATTTATGTTAATTTAAATAGAGAAGATATTACTTTAAATTATTATTATAATAATATTAATTATGATGATAATACTTATAAAATTATTATTAATCATAATAAAAGTAATACTAATAGTTATGTATATAATCATGGAGTTAATGTTAAGAATAATAAATTACATTATTGGGTAGAAGGAGTTGTTCCTAAGAATAGTAATAAATGTAATTGTAATCAAGATAATCAAATAATAAATATTAAAGATGGTAAGAGTAAGATATGGCCTAATTTACTTATAGATAATTTTGATGTTAATGCGAATCATAGTGCTTATATAGGTAAATTTAAGGAAGATAAGTTGTTTTATTTAATGAGTAGAGGGATAGATAGAAAAACTGCTTATAGATTATTATTAAGGGGATTTTTATTAGATACTGATAGTATTGATAATGAAAAGATTAGCTTTTTTAAAGATGAAATAGATAAATTATAGGAGTAGATATGAATAGAGAGGATTTTCCAATATTAGAAAATAACAATATATATTTTGATAATGGCGCTACTACATTAAAAAGTAAAAGAGTAGTAGATTCTATTAATAAATATTATTTAGAATATACTTCTAATATACATAGAGGTGAATATAGTTCTGCGTTAAAAGTAAATGAATTATATGATAATACTAGAGATGTAGTTAGAGATTTTATTAATGCTAAAGATAGTGAAGTTATATTTACTAGTGGAACTACTATGAGTATTAATTATATTGTTATGGGGTTTATGAAAAATCATTTAAAAAAAGGGGATATAGTATTATTAAATAAGTCAGAACATGCATCTAATATATTACCTTGGTTTAGGTTGAAAGAAGATATTGGAATAGAAATTGATTATATAGATTTAGATGATAATTATGAAATTACATTAGAAAATGTAGAGAAAAGAATAAATTCTAAAGTAAAAGTAATATCTATTGCTGAAGTTAGTAATGTAATAGGTGACATTAGAGATATTAAAGCTATTAGTAAATTATGTAAAAAGAATAATATATATTTATGTGTAGATGGGGCACAGAGTGTTCCACATATGAGCATTGATTTTGATAATATGGGAATGGATTTTTTATCATTTTCTTCTCACAAGATGACTGGACCTACTGGAGTAGGATGCTTAGTTGTTAGAAGAGAATTATCAAAAGAGATGGTACCTATATTTTTCGGTGGAGGAATGAATTTAGATTTTTATAGTGATGGTAGTTATGAATTACATAGTGATGAATCTAGATTTGAAGCAGGTACTCCTCCTATAGGAGAAGTTATAGGATTAAGAGAAGCAATATTGTATTTAAAAGATATTGGTATGGATAAAATACATAAAGAAGAAGTAGAATTAAAAAAATATTTATTAGATAAGATATCTAGATTAGATAATATAGTTTTATATAATAAAAATATTAATAGTGGAATATTATCATTTAATGTTAAAGGTGTATTTGCACAGGATGTAGCAATATATTTAAATAAGAAAGGTATATCAGTAAGAGCAGGTAATCATTGTGATAAGTTATTAAGAGATGTATTGGGTACTGATAATACTGTTAGAGTAAGTTTATATTTTTATAATACAAAAGAGGAAATAGATAAATTAATAGATGCATTAGATAATAAAGATATATTAAAAGAGGCATTATTATGAATGAAGAATTAAAAAGAGAAATAATAATAGATAATTATCAAAACCCTATGAATAAAGAATTAATAGATGATGATAGTTATTTAAAAGTTAATCAAGCTAGTGAGAGTTGTATAGATAATTTAGACTTTATGATGAAGATAGAAGATAATATTGTGAAAGATATTAGATTTGATGGAGAAGCTTGTGCTATATCTACTAGTGCAACTAGTATAATGATAAGATTATTAATTGGTAAAAGTGTAAGTGAAGTAAAAAATATATTAATGAATTATAAAAATATGATTGAAGAGAAAGATTATGATAAAGATTTGTTAAAAGATTTGAATATTTATGATAATATATCTAAACAAGCAAATAGAATTAAATGTGCGATGTTACCAATGGTAGCAATAAATAAAATGTTAGATCAGTTAGATGGGGAGTGAGATTGATGATTAAAGAATGTTTTATTGCAGAATTAAAAATGTATGAGAAAGGCAGAGGAGTAGAATTATCTGAACCATTGTCTCTTGATGTTATATATAGAGATAGTGAAGGTAATTATAGAAATATATTTAATGATAGTGAGAGTTTTACTACATTAGAAAGAGTAAAAAATGTTTCAAATTATTACTATACTGATAGTGGAGAAGAAATACCTTTTGGAACTAAAGTTAAATTAGTAAGTGAAAAAGATGAAACAGGACCTTGTTGGCTATTAACAGGTACTAGTATTTGTAATATTAAAAGAAATGATTTAGAGAATCTAATTATTAATTCAGATGACTATTATAAAGATAGAATTAATATTATTGAAACTAAATATAGTAGAGTACATGCTTTTAGTATAAAAGAAAGAAGTATTATACATAAAGATATGATGAAATTTGATAAGTTAAATGAATTTTTTGAGGAAAGAGGTATAGATGAGTTTAATGACTTTCTATATAGTAGGAAAAATAGTAGAAAATTTTAATAGGTGAATAAATGGAAGTAGTAGGCATAAGTGAAGAAAATATTAAAAAAATTTCTAAAATAAAAAACGAATCAGATAAAATTCGTGATTTTAGATTGGATAGTTTTAATAATTTTCTTAATATTGATATGCCTAATTTTGGCCCAAAAATAAAATTAGATTTTGATAAAATTATTTATTATAAAAATGATAAAAAAGATGAAGAAATAAAAAATGATTGGAATAATATATTAAAACCTATTGTGAATGAGTTAGATTCTGTTGGAGTAATGGAAGCAGAGACTCATATGGGTGGTATGGGTGTACAATATGAGAGTGAAGTAATATACCATTCTATGTTAGAAGAGATAGAAAAAAAGAATGTTATATTTACTTCTATTGAGAATGCGATGAAGTTATACCCAGAACTTGTTGATAAATATTTTGGTAAGATAGTAAGTAATAATGAGAATAAATTTTCTGCTTTAAATGGAGCAGTATTCTCAGGAGGTAGTTTTATATATATTCCTCCTAATACTAAATTAGATAGACCATTACAAAGCTATTTTAGAATTAATGCGAAAAATATGGGTCAATTTGAGAGAAGTTTAATTATAGTAGATGATAATAGTGAATTACACTATATAGAAGGGTGTACTGCCCCTAGTTATAGTGAAAGTTCATTGCACGCTGCTGTTGTTGAAATATATGTAGGAAAGAATAGTAAATGTAGATATTCTACTATTCAAAATTGGGCTAATAATGTATATAATTTAGTTACTAAACGAGCTTTAGTAGAAGAGAATGGTACTATGGAATGGATTGATGGTAATATAGGATCATTTGTTACTATGAAATATCCATGTTGTGTATTAAAAGGGAATTATTCTAAGGGGACATGTATTACTATAAGTATGGCAGATAAAAAGCAATCACAAGATAGTGGGGCTAGAATGATACATTTAGGTAAACATACTAAAAGTAATATATTATCTAAGAGTATTTCTAGAAATGGTGGATGTGCTAACTATAGAGGAAAAGTATATATTGATTCTAAAGCAGATAATTCAGAAGCATTAATTAAATGTGATACTCTAATATTAGATGATAAAAGTAAGAGTGATACTTTTCCAGATAATAGTTGCTATAATGTATCTAGTTCTATTGAACATGAAGCTACTGTATCTAAGATAAGTGAAGATAATCTATTTTATTTAATGAGTAGAGGTATATCTAAAGATAGAGCAGAAGAATTAATAATATTAGGTTTTATAGAAAAATTTAGAGAAGAATTACCTATGGAATATGCAGTAGAATTAAATCAATTAATTAAAAAGAGTTTATAACTCTTTTTTTGTATATTTACATATTTATACATTGTTTTTATATATTTATATTATTTGTATTGATATAATTAATATAGGAGTATTATATGAAGAATAAAAGAAATATTATTACAACTTTTATAATAATATTAATAATAATAATCGCAGTAGGCGGGGTTTTTGCGTACTTAACTAGTACCGATACTAAAACTAATGTATTTACTGTTGGTCGTGTAAAAATTGAATTAACTGAACCAAATTTTGTACCAGCAAGTGCTCAATATATAAGACCAGGAGATGAAGTAAATAAAAATCCACAAATTAAAAATATAGGAACAAATTCTGCTTATGTTTATATAAAAGTAGAAGAACCTTTAGTTGAGTTATCAAATAACACAGTAGGACCTTTGTTTTCTTATGATACAAATACCGGATGGACATTATTAGGAACAAATAATGGTCAAGATTGTGAAAATAAAGTATCAGTGTATTATTACAATACAGCTTTAGCTAAAAATGAAACAACTGCGACTTTGTTTGATAATGTAACAATAAATGATTTTAGTAATTCAAATCCTGCAGATAATAATGATATGGTAATAACAGGGTATGCGATACAATCAAGTTATCTACCAAATGGGACAACAATACAATCAGCGTATGAAACATATTTTTATAATAGTGGCTTAAATGATTGTACGTTACCTATTATTAAGCCAACATCTGAAAATGATACTACGGCATTTAGAAGTGAAACATATAAATCTAATATTAGGACAATTATATTAGATAATCATATAAATCCACCAGCTGATGTAGTAGATTCATGGGATATAGGTGTAAATCAAAACGGAGATGTAATGGCTTATTTAACACAAAATGAAGATGATAATACGATATATGATTTATATATACAAGGAAGAAATTCCTTATATGCCAACCCAGACAGTAGTTACTTATTTGCTGGAATTAATGTAGACTATATAGATGGAATAGATAAATTGAATACATCTAAAGTAACAAATATGTCTCATATGTTTTATTTAACTGGTGCCAGTGCCAATAACACTTCATTTACATTGAATTTAGGAAATAATTTTGATACATCTAAAGTAACAAATATGTCGAATATGTTCAATGGAACAGGTATGCATAGTTACGTATTTACTTTGGATTTGGGAGATAAATTTGATACAAGTAAGGTAACAGATATGTCTAGCATGTTTGCAGTTACCGGATATTTTAATCAAAGTTTTACTTTAGATTTAGGTAATAAATTTGATACCAGTGAAGTTACTAATATGTCAAATATGTTTTCCTCAACTGGTTATAAAAGTTCGATGTTTACCTTGGATTTAGGAAATAAATTTAATACAAGCAAAGTAACAAATATGGAAGGTATGTTTGATGATATAGCTCGTTATACTAATAATCTTACCTTAGATTTATCTTTGTTTGATTTTAGTAATGTTACTTCATATGAAAATATATTCTACCGTATGAAAACAACCAGCACGATATATGTAGGAAATAGTACTGCACGAAGTTGGATTATCAACAATAGTGGTAATAGTAATTTAACTACTTCAAATGTATTAATTAAGAGTTGATAAAAAGTAGATATTTGATATCTACTTTTTTATTTGTGTTATAATATTCGTATGGGAAAGATTTGGAATTGGATAATGTTATTTCTTTCATATATATTAATTATGTTAACTATATATATAGGGATGACATTTGATAGAATTAATGCAGTACAATTAATAATGGCTATGAACCATCTAGGTGGTACTTCCCCTGGAGGAGTAACAGAGGGATTTATTTTTGTTGTGGGTATATCTTTAGTATTATTAATTATTTCATTTATAATTGTTCATTTGTTAAATAAAAAGAATATTGCTAAGAATTTTATTAAGAAGAGTCCTAAGTTTATATTGATAATATCTATATTTATAGCTTTATGGTCTATGGGGTTTGTTAACTACTTTGTTAATTGCTTTATAAATGGAAATATATTTGAAAAAGAATACGTTGATGGAAGAGATATTGATATTAGTTTTCCTGATAAAAAGAAGAATTTAATATTTATATATAGTGAATCTTTAGAAATGAGTGGTGTAAGTAAAGCTAATGGTGGTAATTATAAGGATAGTGTAATACCTAATTTAGAAGAGATTGCTTTAAATAATTTAAATTTTAGTGATGATGATGGATTAGGGGGAGCTAAACATATAGATGGTAGTTCTTGGACTGCAGCTGCTATGGTTTCTACTACATCTGGTGTACCTGTACAAATACCTTTAGGTACAAATGTATTTAATAAAAAAATAAGTGAATTAAATGGAGTATATTCATTAGGAGATGTATTAGAAGATAATGGATATACTAATTACTTATTAATGGGATCTAAATCTAGTTTTGGGGGAAGAGATTTATATTTTAGAAAACATGGTAATTATAAAATACAAGATTATGATTATGCATTAGATAATAATTATATTCCTGAAGGATATTGGACTTGGTGGGGAATAGAAGATTCTAAATTATTAGATATTGCGAAGAAAGAATTGACTACTATGTCTAATGATGGGCCTTTTAATTATACTATTTTGACATCTAATCCTCATTTTATGGATGGTTATGTCGAAAAAAGTTGTTCTAATAAGTTTGATAAACAATACTTAAATTCATTTTATTGTGAAGATTATATAGTAAGTGAATTTATACATTGGTTAGAGAAACAAGATTTTTATAAAGATACTACTATAGTATTAGTAGGGGATCATTTAACTATGCAACATGGTATATTTGAAGGTAATAGAACTATATATAATACTTATATTAATTCTATAGATAGTGATAATAACAAGAATAGAGTGTTTACTAATTTAGATATATATCCTACTACTTTAGGTGCTTTAGGGGTAAATATTGAAGGAGATAGATTAGGATTAGGTACTAATATGTTCTCTTCTAGAAAAACTTTGGCCGAAGAATATGGATTAAAAAAATTTAGAAAAGAATTGAATAAAAATAGTATATTTTATAAAAAGAATCTTATAAATGGGAAGTAAAACTTCCCTTTTTTGTGATTTTATGATATAATATAGCACGTTATATGGGGGTTGTATAATATGATATATTATGTTGGTAATAAAAGAATAAAAATTAGTGATGATGAATTATATGATTATTATATAGATGAGGGTAGCGAAGTAGAAGTTTTTAGATTCGATGATAAAGTATTTAAACTATATAAGCCTTTTTGTAATAAAGGAAGATTAGATGAGAATACTATTAATAAATTAAAAACTATTAATACTAAGAGAATTATTATGCCGGATAATACTATTAAAGATTCATCATCTAAGTTAATCGGATATACTATGCCTTATATTGATTCTTATGGAATAGATGAATTTAAAAATATAAAGATTAAAAATTTAATTGATGAGTTAAATATTATTAAGAATGATTTATTAATACTTAGTAAAAATAAAATAGATATAGAGGATATTCATATAGGTAATATTTTACTAGGAGATGGATTATACTTTGTAGATCCTGGTAGTTATAGAGTATCTGGATTTAAAGAACATTTACTATACTCATTAAATAAATATACTATTAATATATTTGTATTGAATGATATATTAAAAAGATTTTCTAATATATCAATTAAAAATAAAAAAGTATTAGAAGAACTAATACCTGTTGATGATGAATATATTGGGGATATATTAGATTATGATAATATGAATGATTTAAATATAAAAGAATATGTAAAAACAAAATTGAAAAGTAGATAAGATATCTACTTTTCTTTTGGTTTGCTTGATAGGAAAGTTATTTTTTCTGAGATTATTTCTATAGTATTCTTTTTCTTTCCATTTTCTTCTATTTGTTTTGATTGTATTCTTCCTTTTACTCCGACTATGTCTCCTTTTTTACAATACTCAGATGTATTTTCTGCGACTAGGTCAAAGGCTAGACAATCTATAAAGTCAGTATCATAGTTACCTTCTATATTTTTAAAACTACGTGGTATAGCTAATGGGATAGTAGCAACTTTTACTCCATTCTCTGATTTGTTTACAGTTATATCACGTGTTAATCTTCCTACTAGGACTATTTGATTAAGTATAATTACACCTCCTTTCGATTAGTATATTAGATTATTGAATATATTAATTCAAATGGGGGTTTTTGTGTTTTTAATGGATAATTTGTTTTAATTAGTTATTTTGTTTATATGGAAAATGATTTATGTATTTATTTTATAATTAGATATATTTTTTTAATAAAAATGTGATATATTATTAATGATGATATTAATAGGGGGAGATTATGGCAAAGTTATATTTTAGATATGGAGCAATGAATTGTGGAAAGACTACTTCTTTGTTACAAGTTGCGCATAATTATGAAGAAAGAGGTATGAATATACTTTTAATGAAACCCAGTATAGATAAAAAGGGAGATAATAAGGTTGTCTCTAGATTAGGTGTAGAACGTGATGTAGATTGTTTGATTAAACCAGGTGATAAAATATTAAAAATAGTTAGAAATACACTTATGGATAGAGATATTTCATGTATATTAGTAGATGAAGCACAGTTTCTTGAACCAAAACAAGTAGATGAGTTATTATTTGTAGCGACTGATTGTGATATACCTGTTATGTGTTATGGATTAAGAACTGATTTTAAATTAAATGGTTTTCCTGGATCTAGTAGATTATTAGAAGTAGCTTCTTCTATTGAAGAAATGAAAACTATATGTGATTGTGGAAAGAAAGCTACTATTAATGCAAGATTTGTGAATGGAGAATTTACTATAGATGGGGATCAAGTCGCAATAGATGGTTTTGATAAAATCACTTATAAATCTATGTGTCCTAAATGCTATTATAGGGAAGTTAAAAGAAAGAATAAGGTGTTGAAGAAGAGTTTATGAAAATAAGAGAATATAAAGATAGTGATGAATTAGAAGTTATTAATTTAATTAATAAGGCTTTTGATAAGAAATATAGTAGTATTGGTAAATCTAATAATATTGATAGTTTTGTAGTAGAAGAAGATAATAAAATAATTGGATATATGGATATTACTTATGATGATGATATTATTAGTAATAAAAAATATGCAGTATTTAATTATATATGTATAGATAGTGATTATTCTGGAAGAGGATTTGGAAGAGATTTAGTTAATTATGGAATTAATGTGTGTATAGAAAAGAATATTAATTATATTAGGTTAACTTCTAGGAATAAAAGAGTAAAAGCAATTAAATTATATGAAAGTGTGGGATTTGAAAAAGTAGATACTAATGTATTTGAAAGGGTGATTGTGTGATAGTGGATATTATTAATAAGAAAAGATTGGGTGAAGAATTAGATTATAAAGAGTTAGATTTTTTCTTTAATAGTTATTTAGAAGGTATAGTTCCTGAATATCAGATGAGTGCTTTGTTAATGGCTATGTGTATTAATGGGTTAACTGATGAAGAGGTTTTTTGCTTGACTAAGATATTTGTTGATAGTGGAGATGTATTAGATTTTACCAAGAAGATTGGTAAGTATGTTGATAAACATTCTACTGGTGGTATTGGGGATAAAACTACATTAATAATAGCTCCTATATTGGCTGCATGTGGAGTTCCTATAGTTAAGATGAGTGGTAAAGGACTTGGATATACTGGAGGTACTATAGATAAATTAGAATCTATTCCTGGTTTTAATGTTGATTTAACTGAAAAAGAAATTATCAAAGAAGTTAAAGATATTGGACTAGTGATTTGTAGTCAAACTGGTAATTTAGTTCCTATGGATAAAAGAATATATGCTTTAAGAGATGTTACTAGTACTGTTTCATCTATCGGTTTAATTGCTTCATCTATTATGAGTAAGAAGATTGCTTCTGGAGCTAGTCATATAGTAATAGATTTAAAAGTTGGTAATGGGGCATTAATTAATAATATGAAAGATGCTAAAAAATTAGAACAATTAATGATGGATATAGGTAAAATATATCATCGAGACGTTAAAGTTATTATTAATGATATGAATACCCCATTAGGTTATACGATTGGTAATTCTTTAGAAGTAATAGAAGCAATGGAAGTTTTAGAAGGTAATTATTCTAATAGTCATTTAGTAGAAGTTTGTTATGAATTAGCTAGTGAATTATTATGTATGGCTAAAGGTATTAGAAAAAGTGAAGCTATTAAAATGGTAGATGATTCTATTAAGAATTTAACTGCTTATAATAAATTTTTAAAATTTGTTGAATATCAAGGTGGAAATATATCTAAGATTAGAGTATCATCTAAAACTAAAAATATTAGGGCATATAAAACTGGTAAAATTACAAAGATTGATGCTTTAGAAATGGGTAAATTATCTATGAGTTTAGGTGCTGGTAGAGTTAAAATTAAAGATAAGATTAATTATGGTGTTGGTATAAAATTAAATAAACAAGTAGGAGATTCTGTTAAAAAAGGTGAATTATTAGCTACACTTTACGTAAAAGATAATATAAGAATTACAAATATAAAAGAAATGTTTGAAATTAAATAAATTTTTTGTAGAAATATAAAAAAGTATGTTATAATGTATTCATAAGATAAGGAGAAATTATTATGGAACAAATTTATGTTGAAAATAAGAGAAAAAAGAAATCTAAAACATTTAATGTTACATTAGGTTTGAGTTTTGCGGTTGCATTTATCGCAATAGTATCTATTGTATTAATTAGTATGAGTGGTTCTTCATACTCATTAACAGCAGTTGACTTCCCAGATAAAATTACTACTAAGGAAAGTGGATTTTTCTACGTAGGATATGGTTCTGGTGTTACTGAGAGTGATTTGGAAAATGCTGGAAAATGGACTTTTTCTAACCCTTATATGCAAGGTGTAGATAGTTCAAATAAAACATATGACTTATTATGTTTAGAAAGTGCTAAGGATTATAATCCTAGATCTATTCAATATACTAATAGTAAGTCAATGGTAGATGATCCAGGATTTGTTTATTTATCTGCTAAATTACAAAATGATAGTAAATTAAATTCTGCACCACAAGCTGCTAAAGCTTGGATTAAACAACAAGCTACTTGGTTATATTTTGGATTAGTTAATCCATCTGCTAATACAAATTTAGAAACTTATACTAAATCAAGTGCAAAAAATGATTTAAAAGCTGTTCAATGTATTATTGGATATGAACAAGTAAGTGCAGGAGATGACACTACTAGAGAACCACAAACTACAGTTGCTGATTGTTGTAAATCAGGTACTACTGTAAATGGAAATTATTGTGCATATAGTAGTAGTGGTATATTTGCAGAATATGGAGTAGATCAATGGATTGAAACTGCAGTTAGTTATAATAAAACAGGATGGCCTGCTTTAAAAGTTACTGCTACTAAAGAAAATTCAGATTTCAAATTAACTAATGATAAGAAATATTATACTTCAAGTCCTATTACTATTAGTATTAGTAATGATGATGATAAAGGATTAACAGAAGCTGTAGATGAATATAAAATTTCATTAAGTAGTAATGCTCCTAAGGGTACTAAGATAATGGCTTGGGATGAAAATAATAATAAATTAGTTGATGTTACAAAAGAAGAAAAATTAAGTTATAGTAAATATAATAAATTACGTGTTTATGTACCATCTGATGCTGAAACAGGTACTTACAACTTCAGTATTGCTGTTACAGGTACAATTCAACAATATACTGGATATTATTATACTCCACCTGCAGGTAATGATAGTTTACAACAATTAACTACTGTTGATGTTGTTAATAAGTCTTCTACAGGTGAAGCACAATTTTCAGTACAAATAGTTCCAGACACAGCTACAAATTTATCTAAGACAATATATATCATTGGATTGATAGTATTAATATCTGGATTAGGAATATTATATGTCAATGTTAAAAAACAAAAGAAATTTGAACAATAATAAAAAAAGTTTAAAAAAGAGCCAGATAATGTTATTTGGCTCTTTACTTATCTTCTGTGGTATTTTTATACTTAGTTTTAGTTATTTTTATCAATTAAGAAATGAAATATTTTCAGATATGTTAATTAGTTTATCTAATGTAGAAAAGACTGAAGAAGTTAATGATGTGCCTGTTACTAAGGAAGTAAAAAAAGAGAAAAAGAAAAGTAGTAATACTACTTATAAAATAGATTATAGTAAATACTTAGGTGTACTTAGAATACCTAAAATCGGATTAAAAAGAGGTTTCTATGGTACTGATAGTAGGTATAATACTATAGAATATAATGTTACTTTATTAAAGGGATCAGATTTACCTGATGTTACTAATGGTAATTTAATATTAATAGCTCACTCTGGTGATGCATATATATCTTATTTTAGATATTTATATAGATTAGATAAAGGTGACTTAGCTTATGTTACTTATAATGGTACTGAGTATAAGTATAAGATTACAAAAATATATAAACAACGTAAGACTGGGGTAGTTACTATTAATAGAGATTATAATAAAACTACTTTAACATTAATTACTTGTACTAAAGATGATGATAAGACACAAACTATTTATATAGCTGAATTACAATAATAGAAAGGGGAATAAAGAAATGAATATTTCTGTATTTAATAAAATAGGTTTAATCTTTAAATATATATTTTCATCTTTTATAACTATAGAATTATTTATTTTCTCTATTCTTGTTTTTGTATTATTAATTATAAATTTAAAAAAGAAAAATACTTTTATTAATCTTGGATTTATTGCGATATTTATAGGATTAATACTAGGAGTATTCTTAAGTTATAGTAGTTATGTTAGATTATGTTTTAGATCATTATTTAAGGGAATTATGCAATATATATATTTCCCTTCTACTATAGTTTATTTTTTTATTATATTATTTGTATCTATTATGATGATTTATACAATATTTAGTAAAAGAATGACTAAATTTAAGAAAATATTAAATTATGTGTTTTTTAATTTTACATATTTATTATTTTTATTGTTTGTTACTTTGAGTGCATCTAATAATATAGATTTAAATAATATGAAAGATTTGTATTTAAATAATACTATTTTATCTTTAATACAAGCTAGTAATATTATTATGTTTATATGGTTAATATATACATGTTTTTATCATTTATATTTATATTTTAAAAGAAAATATGATTAATAGGAGAAGTTTATGGCAAGAAAAAAGAAAGAAGAAACTGTTAAAAAGACTGGGGATACTAATTTATATGAATTTGAATTTAGTGATGATAGATTTAAAGATATAGATAATTTAGATACTAGTTTTGTTGATGGTAAATTAAAGAAGAAAAAATTAAGTAAAGATTTAGAAGAAGCTGAGAAGGAGAGAATTGCGATAGATGATGTACCTCCTAAACCAAAAAAATATGTTGATTATAAGAGAATAGTTATACCTATTTTATTTCTTTTAGTTGGCTTAATTGTAGGATTTTTAATTGCTTATACTCCTAGTGAGAATAATAATAAAGAAAAAGAAGAGAAAACTGTTTATACTGTAGTAGATGATAATTATTTGTTTGTAGGGGATTTTTACTTTAATCAATATGATATAGAAAGTTCTTTTATACAAACTAAATTTGTTAATAATAATAAAGATGATAATACTACTTCAGATATACTAGAAAATATTAATACTAATATATATCAATATAATCCTAGTGATGTTTTTATACTTTTAGGTGTTAATGATTTGGATCAAGGTATTTTATCTAGTGAGATTAATGATAATATTAAAAAAATAATTGAAGGGATTAAAGAAAATAGAAGTGGTGCTAAAATACATGTATTATCATTATTACCTATAAATGATAGTGATGATGAGATTATTAATAAGGGATATATTTCTAATTTAAATAATAAAGAGATTAGTGATACAAATACTTTAATAGAAAAGACTTGTGAATTAGAAAAGGTAGATTACATAGATGTTTATAAAGAATTAGTGGATGAATCTGGAATATTAAATATTAAGTATACTACTAATGGATTATATTTGAATGATGTTGGTTATCAAATGATGACTGATGTATTAAATGAATATGTAAAATAGAGGTAATATTATGAGTGATAAAGCTACATTAAAATGTCCTCAATGTGGATATTTATTAGAGAAAACTGATAGATATTGTATTCATTGTGGATATATAAATTATGATAATCCAGATAATAAGTATTTAGTTAAATACGAAAAGAATGCGAAAAAAATTAAGAAACAAGAAGAAAAGAAAGAAGATGAGTTAGTTGATACTAGTCAATTATCTCTATCTAGTTATGAAGTTAAAAGTGCTTCTAGTCATGGTTCTTTAGAAGATGCGAATAAGACTACTGGGTTTTTAGTAAAAAACGGTTATAAATTATTTAAATTATTAATAGTATTCTTTCTATTTGTAGTATTATTATTTATATATAGTTATGTTAAAGATAAACAGGATGTATATGTAGAACATGCGAAGAAAATAGTGGAAGAAGTTAGTTATAAATATGAAGCTAATACTAAATGTTTGAAAGAAGGAACTTATTATTACAAATTTAGTGGTAATGATTTAGAAAAAAAATATAATTTAAAATTAAAGTCAATTTTTAATGATAGTAATTATATGGGATATGTTAAGGTAGTAAATGATGGTACTAATAAAAAATATTATATAAGTTTAAATGATGGATCATTTGGTATTAGAGAAAGAGAAGTGGAAAAACTAAATTCTTTGTTAGTATTACCTTATAATTCTGTTTATGAAGACATTGAAGATAGTGCATGTTGATTGGTGGTGGAAAAATGCTTTTTAAGAAGAAAAAACAAGATAATAATATGATTACTGATGATGAAGTAATGGTATCTGAAGATAAAGTAAAAGAAAAGTCAAAATTTAATTTTACTTGGCCATTTGGTAAGAATAAAAAAGTAGAAGAAAAACAGGAAGAAAAAAAAGAAGATGAAATAAGTGATAATTCAAATAATAATACCATGAATAATCAAGGTGTAGATTTTAATTACACTTTTATGAATAATAATAACAATATACCTAAAAAGAAAAAACCTAATATTATTGGATTTTTTGTAGATCTTATTATTATTGCGGCAATTATTTATTTTGTAATATGGAGTGGTCCTAAAATAGTTAATTGGTTTACTGATGGTAGAGAAAATTATGTAGATTTAGCTAAGTCAATGGCTGTTCAAGTAAAAGAATATTATTTCCAAGAAGGACAAAAGTGTACTACTACTGTTAATCATAGATATTTCTTTAATATATATAATTCTAAAGAACAATTTGGAGATAAGTATGTTTCTCCTATAGATAAACAACCTATGGAAGGATCTATAGAATTAGAAGTATATAGTAATAGTTATACCATTTATGTTACATTAACTGATGGATTCTTTGGGATTAATCATGTTAAATTAGAGGAATTAGATAAAGGTGATATAAAGATATTTACATTCTTAGGATTAGAAAGTAACCCTGAAATGAAGTGTGATAAAAGATTTGAAATTTCTAATCAATAGTTGTATAATTAAATGGAAATCGATAATTGGGACTAATAATAAGATAATTTATTAAAGAGAGATTGTGGTTGGTGTAAACAATTATAAATACTTATTTATCTACCCCATAGAGGTATAATAATACCCGGCATAGCCGTTATTTAATTAAGTTATAGAGGATGGTACCGTGATTTGTTCACTCCTTATGCCATTCTTTTTTTGTTAGGAGGAGAAGTATGATAGATATTAATTTAATTAGGGAGAATAGTGATTTAGTAAAGGAAAATATCAAAAAGAAATTCCAAGATGAAAAATTAGGATTAGTAGATGAAGTAAAAGAATTAGATGAGAAAGCGAGATCTATTCAAAAAGAAGTAGATGATTTAAAAGCTAATAAAAATAGATTAAGTAAAGAAATTGGTAATCTTATGAGAGAAGGTAAGAAGGAAGAAGCTGATAAGATTAAGAAAGATATAGCTGATAGTGGAGATAAAATTACTAAATTAGATGAGGAATTAGTCGAAGTTCAAGATAAAATTAAAGAGAAAATGATGATTATTCCTCAAATAATGGATAAATCTGTTCCTATTGGAAAAGATGATACTGAAAATGTTGAAGTAGAAAAATTTGGTGAACCAGTAGTTCCTAAATATGAAATTCCACATCATGCAGATATTATTCTTAATTTAGGTGGAATGGATAAAGAAGCAGCTGGTAGAACTAGTGGCGAGGGATTCTATTTCTTATTAGGAGATATTGCTAGACTTCATGAAGCAATGATTGCGTACGCAAGAGACTATATGATTGATGCTGGATTTACTTATGCAGTACCTCCATTTATGATTCATTCTGATGTAGTAACTGGAGTTATGTCTTTTCCTGAAATGGAAGCTATGATGTATAAGATTGAAGGAGAAGATTTATACTTAATAGGTACTTCAGAACACTCTATGATAGGTAAATTTAAAGATCAAATTATTAAAGATGAAGAATTACCAATTCATATGACTAGTTATTCACCTTGTTTTAGAAAAGAGGGTGGAAGCCATGGTTTAGAAGAAAGAGGATTATATAGAGTTCATCAATTTGAAAAACAAGAGATGATTGTTATATGTGAACCAGAAGAGAGTATGGATTGGTACAATAAAATGTGGAAATTAACTGTTGATTTCTTTAGAAGTTTAGATGTACCAGTTAGACAACTAGAATGTTGTTCTGGAGATTTAGCGGATTTAAAAGTTAAATCATGCGATGTAGAAGCTTGGTCTCCAAGACAACAAAAATATTTTGAAGTAGGAAGTTGTTCTACATTAGGTGATGCACAAGCTCGTAGACTAGGAATTAGAGCGAAAGGTAAAGATGGCAACTATTTAGTTCATACATTAAATAATACAGTTTTAGCCACTCCTCGTGGATTAATTGCTTTCTTAGAAAACAATGTTAACGAAGATGGAAGCGTAAATATTCCTGTTGCTTTAAGACCATATATGGGTGGAGTAGAAAAAATATTCCCTAAAAAATAGTTTGCTATAGCACACGCTTTTCACCAAAATAAAAAAGAACCAGCAAATTTTGCTTGTTCTTTTTTGATTACTTCATCATTTCTTGGTAAACGTCAATAGCATAGTCTGCTGTTGCACTTTCATCATCAAGTGG
>JAEEGI010004268.1_pt1 | contig 33591 bp, 18 predicted proteins | sample 8958751 | NCBI WGS metagenome assembly JAEEGI01 (sample SAMN16246545, study PRJNA631951) | gut metagenome | biome: gut microbiome; feature: rumen; material: KS-attached | host: Bos | place: Iran: Karaj | collected 2018-10
ATTATAATATAATTAAATAACGAAACATACATCAAATTATTAAAAAAAAAAAACAAATAATATATAAAACCAAAAACAATAAAAATAATAAAAAAAAACATTTATATTCAGAAGTATATTTTTATAGATGAATAATGTAGTGAAAATGATGAAGAAAATAATAATTATAATGATGAATACTTATTCATATTTATTTTGATTAATAATATAAAAGTTATTTTTTTAATTGAATAAGTAATTATTTTTTTTTAAAGAAATGAGAAGAGAAATAACATTAGATGAAAGCATAAATGAACCAAATAGGAAATTAAAATTATTAAAAACAAATAAAATATTTCATACAGCTAAACCAACATTTTTATCTAAAGTAGAAGGATTTTTAAATAAAACAATTCCATCAAGATTTAATTATATAGATGAAAAAAAAGAAATAAATTACTTAACAAAATATTTAAAAGATTATAATTTTGAAAAAGAATTAACTGAATTTCCTCCTTTATATTTTTATACTTCAATATTGTTAAAAGGAAATAATCATTCAACAAATAATACTTCATCAACATATCAAAGTATAAATAAAAGTATAAATAGAAGTCAAGTAAGTTATTATTATTTAAATCAAAAAAATAAAAAATTTTCACGTTTAAAAAATAAAAGTATAAAAGCTAAATTATTAAGAAAAGAAAAATTTCATCAACCAGGATTTATACCTGATAAAATATATGATATTGAAGATAAAAATAAAAAAAGAAATGTAATTACTGAAGAAATTCCAATTGAAAAATATTTAAAAAGAGATTTTTATCCTTTGAAAAAAGCATTAAATGAAACATATGGAAATGAAAAACAAAAATTAAAAAAAGATATAAACCAAGATTTATCAATTCCAAAATCAATAATATCTCCAAATGACTTTTCATTAAGAAATCAATTTTTATCAAAATACATAAAATTATTTCCAAAAGAAGAGAAAGATTATTGTCCAAGAAATCAATTATATAATATAGAAAGAATAAAGAAAAATTATGGAATAGATGATAATTATATGAAAAAAATAAATTATGAAAAACCTAAAATAGAAATACCAAAAGATGAATTAAAACATATATTTAAAAAAGGAATAATATCATCATCAAAACAATTCGCAAAATTAAATATAGAATATTTACCTCCAGAATATTATGTAGAAAATATAAGACCATATATAAATAAAGATTCAGAATTATATTTTCTTGCAATAAAGAATGAGAATATAGATCAATTTATAGATTTAACATTTAAAAATAAATTACTATTATTAGAGATAGATTATTCACATGAAACAATTTTACATATAATGGCAAAAAGAAATATAAATTTATATATTAGTTTCGCTTTGAGAAATGGAGCAAATCCTAATCATAAAAATTATATTGGTAGAACTCCTTTACATTTAGCTTGTGAATATCATCAAATTGAAAGTATATTAGTTTTATTATTTGAAATGGCTGATCCTTATATTAAAGATATTTATGGGAAAACTCCTTTTGATTTATGGGAAAAAAAAGAAGAAACTGCTAAAGATTATATTTTAAGAACTCAAACTATTAAAAGATATAATTTATTAAATATGCTTTATCAATATTCTTATAAAAATTATTCTGATTATATTAGAAATGGATTGTTATATTTGTGGAATATTGATTTAGATATTAATTTTAATCCTGATAAATATGGGATTTTAATTAAAAGCAAAAAGAAATAATTTTTTATATATATTTATAAATTTTTCTCAAAAGATATTTAAATATTTATTGTATTTACTTTTATTATTTTTTTATTCTCCTTTTCTTCTTATATGAACTCCATCTTTTAATTCTAATTTTCCTCCTGTTGGAGTAGCAAGTACTTCACCACAATTTTTGCATTTAATAACTGATTGAGCACATGAAAAAGTATGAGTTAAAGATTTACAATTTTTACATTTAATATCTAAGAAAAAAGAATTAGGTTTCTGAACTAATTTTTTCAATTTATGTTTTTGTGCTTCAACAAATGGATCAGGATGAAGAAGATCAAATTCCATTTTTAAGAAAAAAAATTAAAAAATTCAAAACTAAAAAATAAAAACATTACAAAAAAAAAATGACAGAATCAATAAAAATAGTATTATTAGGAGAAACAGCAGTAGGTAAAACAAGTATAATTCAAAGATTTATAACAGATTCCTTTAATTCAAATTGTATATCATCTTTAAGTGCACAATTTAATTCAAAAACAATGGAAATAAATGGAGAAACTTTAAAAATTGATATATGGGACACAGCGGGGCAAGAAAAATATCGTTCATTAGCTAGAATATTTTACAAAGATGCAAAAGTAATAGTTTTTGTATATGATATAACAAATAAAAAAACTTTTGAAGAAATAAAAAATTATTGGTTACCTCAAACAAAAGATAATTGTGAAAATAATGTTATTTATGCTTTGGTTGGAAATAAAAATGATTTATATGAAAAAGAAGAAGTTAATGAAATTGATGCTATAAATTATGCTAAAGAAATTAATGCTGTTTTTACTACTGCTTCTGCTTTGTCAAATGTTGGTATTAATTCTCTTTTTGAAACTCTTGGTCAAAAATTAATTAATAAAGATAATAATAATAATAATAATACAATTGAAAATAAAGTTGAAATTGTTGATAATAATAATAAAAGTATTAAATTAAGTCACAATGATAAAAAAGGGATTGCTGAAAATAAAAAATGTTGTGGGAAATGAAATGGTTTTTTATAATAAATAAATATGATGAAAAAAATTATTAAATTATTTTTTTTTATATTAATAGAGAGAATATTATAATAAATCAGAATTAGAAATAAAATTGCAACTTTTTCTTTTAACTGAGTAAAATAAGGATATATTCTCTTTTTATATCTTCTTTTTTACTAGCTTTAATAAATATTTTTATTACAATTTTTTTTCATGATTTATATTTATTCCTTCATATACTTTGAATTTTTACCATTTGTTCTTATTTTTAATATTTTAAAAGTAATTAGATATTCTTGAGGACATTCAATTATAAAAAATATACTTTTTTTTGATGTTTTATATAATTTATAATAGCATAAAATTTAAATAATCTTATTTTATTTTTTTAAACTTAACTTTAATAAAATAAATATTAAATTTATTATATTAATCAAGCAAACACAATAATAATAACATACAAATTAAATTAAATAAAGAAAATAAAAAGTCTTAGAAAATTATTGTGTATTTTATATGGAATTTATTTTTTTGGATTGTTTCTATTAACATTAATAGTATAATTTTTAGGACTGTTAACAATAAAATCAAATTTATTAATAACTAAATCAATTTGACTAATTAATTCCTCAATTTTATTAGTTTGAATAAATTGAACAGTTTTAATAAAACTATTATAAAATTGAGTATTTAATAATTTTGAGGCAACAACTTCAAAAAAAGAATCTCCAATACTAATAATATTAATAATACTTTCATAATCATATTTTTTAAAAGCACGATTAAAAGAATTAATTTTCCACATTCTTTTTTCATTAGGAAAATTAAATTGATTTTCTTCTCTTGCAGAAATAATTTTAATATGATTTAAAATATTTAAAATAGAAGGAAAAAAAATTTGAGAAGTATATTCAACCCAACTTTTTTCAGCATTGGTAATAATATAAGTTTCTCCTTTTTGAATGGCTAAACTTAATATTTCAAAAACTTTATCTTCTAATTTATATAATAAATCATGATAATTTGGATTTTTTAAAATTGAATCAAAATCATAATTATTATTTGATATGAAAGTTGTACATAATAATGTATCATCCCAATCAAAAATTATTAAAGAATTATTTTTTGGTTTTTCTCTTTTTGGATTCCAATTTCCTTTTGATATTAATTTGTAATAATAATTTAATCTATAATTATTTGATTCTTTATTATTATTATATACAGTTGGATTATTGTTATTATTTATAATTTTTGAATTTATTACCTTTGTTATTGAAGATGATGAATAACTTATATTTATGTCTGTTGATAATGTCGATTCGTCATTTCCAAAATAATTTGATATTCTTTGAAAACCACATTTCTCAATTTTATCTGAAGAAAAATCATTCATTGTAAAAAAATAATTTTTTAATAATTTTATTAAAAAATCAAAAAAAATAATGTAAAAACAAAATATTAATTAAAAAAACCAGAACTTTAAAAAAAGAATAAAAAAGAAAAAAATTGTTTAAAGTTTAAATTGACTTTCAAACATATTATAATCGATGTTATTGACGTTCATTCTTTTAACTCTTTTAGCAAGAGCAAAGAAGAGCCAAATAAGAAAAGCAATTAAGAAGCATAAACAGATAATAATAACAACAAAAACTCCATTTCCAGTTTTTTCATTTTTTTTTTTATTTTTATTTTTATCTTTATCTTTATCTGGATTATCAGTAGGAACATCAGGTATATCAGTATCAAAATCAGGAGAATCAGGATCATCAATTACATGAGGAGTTTGTTCATCATCCCACCAAGGTAAAATATCATCATTTCCTTCAACAATATTTTCCATTTCTCTTAATTGATAAGTAAATATTGATGAAAATTCTTTTGTTTTCATATATTTTTCTGTAACTTCTTTTAAATCTCTTAAATTTCTTTTATATGCTTTTGATTTTATCTCTCTTCCATATTTATATTTATATACATTATCTTCTATACTTATTATTGATATAAATGCTTTCTCTAATTTTTCTGTTAATTCTTTCTTTATATTCGCTTCTATTAAATCTATTGTGTCGTTTAAAAATTTCTCGTTTATGTTTTTTTCATCAAATTTCTTTATTATGAATAGAAAATTGGATAAACCAAAATTGGTATATAAATTTAATATTTCCATTACTAAGTATTCTTTAGTCTTCGTATCTATTATATTATCTGGGTCAATTAAAAAATGTCTTGCACTTTTTGTTATGTTTTTCATTGTAAATTCCCAAAGTGATTCACCTGTCCATCCATTTATTCCATTTATTAAACATATTAGTAATATTATTTTGGATATATTTTTCATTTTCATTTTTTATATGATTATTTTTTTTTTTTGGAGAAATTTTATTATTATCTTTTTTAATCATTCATAATAATATTCAAAGTAAAAAATATAAATAAATTATTTTTTTATTTTTTTTTGAAAAAAATGAACATATTTTTGTTTATAATATCATTCCTCCTAAAATATATATTATCAAATTATACAGTAACTGAAGAAAATTATAGAATAATTCCTCTTCCAAAATCAATAGAATTAATGAAAGGAAATCCTTTTATTCTTTCATCAAACACCACAATTATATATCCAAAAAATGATATTCCTTTAGAAAAATTATCGAAAAATTTTTCATCATTTATTGAAGATAAAACAAAATTAAAATTAAATATATCATCAAAATTACCAAAAAAAAAAAAAAACATAATTCTCCTTTTATATGATGTTACATTAAAAGAAGAAGAATATAATATAATAATAAATGAAAATATAATAACAATATCATCATCAAAAGCAAAAGGAATTTTATATGGAATAAACACTATTCGAAAATCTCTTCCCTTAATAAAGGATGAAACAAGTGATATAGAAATATCATTAACACCAATAAAAATAAATGATTACCCAACATTTAAATATCGTTCAATAATGTTAGATTGTTCTCGTCATTTTTTTCCAATATCATTCCTAAAAAAAATCATTCAAATATTATCTTTTCACAATTTAAATTATTTACACTGGCATTTAACAGATGATCAAGGATGGAGAATAGAAATAAAGAAATATCCATTATTAACAGAAATAGGATCTCAAAGAACAAATTCTCACATAGGAAGAAATACAGAAGAAGATAGTTATTTAAATTATGGTTCATTTTATACTCAAGAAGAAATAAAAGATTTTATAAATTATGCAAAAGAAAATTTTATAACAATAATCCCAGAAATAGATATGCCAGGACATATGCTTTCCTTACTTTCATCATATCCAAATTTAGGTTGTAGTGAAGGACCATATCAAGTTACGAATAATTTTGGAATTTTTTCTGATATTCTCTGTGTAGGAAAAGAAGAAACTTTCAATTTCATTGAAGATATTCTAAATGAATTACTTGAACTCTTCCCTAGTGAATTTATTCATATTGGAGGTGATGAAGCTCCTAAAAATAAATGGAATTCTTGTCCTTTATGTAATCAAAGGAAAAAAGAAGAAAATATAAATTCATATGATCATTTACAAGGATATTTTTCACATAGAATACAAAAATTTTTAAGTGAAAAAGGAAGAAGAATAATAGGATGGGATGAAATATTAGAAGGAAATATACAACAAAGTGCAATAATAATGAGTTGGAGAGGGATCAATTCAGGAGAAAAAGGAGTTAACTTAGGTCATGAAGTAATTATGTGTCCAATGAGTAATATGTACTTTGATTATAGTCAAAATCCAAATCATTGGGCTCAACCAAGAACAATTGGAGGACTAGTTAATGTATCTACAGTTTATCATTTTAATCCTTATGGAAATATTCAAAAGAATTTATATAATTATGTAATTGGTGTTCAAGCTAATTTGTGGACTGAATATATTTTTAGTGAAGGAGGAGTAATGTTTCAGTTATTACCTAGAATGGCTGCACTTTCTGAAGTTCAATGGGGAATCGATAATTATAATTATTCTGATTTTAAAAATAGAATTAATATTTTAACTGAAATGTATGATTTATATGGATATGTTTATGAAAGAGAATTTATTAAAAATAGTTGATTTCTTTTTAAGGTTTTCCTTTTCTTTATAGGATTAATTTTTGTTTTTTATCATTTTTTTAAATTTTTTATTGCTTTTTTTAATAATTAATTTCAATTTTTTTTAAATTTATTATGGTGATATATGTAATATATGAATATATTCAAATAAATAAAAATAATATAATGATTGTATTATAGGATTTATAGGTAAATATAAAAAATGAAAAATGATTAATAAATTAATATTTGGAAAATTTAATTAAAATTTAATTTTTATTTATTATCATTTTTTTCTTATTATTTTAAATTAAAATAATGAAAATTACCAAAAATAATAGTATCACAAATAACTATTATGATAGAATAGAAAAAAATCGACAAAGACAAAAAAATATGTATGAAAGTTATGATTTTAAATTAAAAAAACTGAAATTTTCTTTAAGTAAAGTTCAAAGTGGAAAAGAAAATATAAAAATATTAAAAAATAATAGTTATCAAAAAGTTAAAAATGAAAATCAAGATTCAATGAATAAAACATTAAAAACAATGACTGTAAAAAATAATAATAATGTTAAAATATATTCTAATATAATATTTGAGAAAGTAACATCATTAAATAATAAATTAACAAAAGAAGAAATAATATATTTTGAAAAAAACGAAGAAACAATAATTAATAATTTATTAAAAGGAATTGAACAATTAAATAATAATCAATTTATAATAAATTCAAATCAAGTTTTAAATAATCAAAACTTTATAAAAGAAAAACAAAGTATAACAACAAAAGAAAGTGAAACAGAAAATAATATTGATAAAAATAATATAAGTAAAAGTACTTATAAAACAAATTCAAAAAAAAATTCTAAAGAAAAAAGTTTTAAACAAAATTTAAATGATAAAGGAAAAAAAATAATTAAAATTGTTTTTCCAAAAAATGATTTTTGTCAAAATAATAGTTTAAAAAAAGATTCTCCAATAAGATTAAAGTATTATAAAGAAATGAAATTCGAACAAAAGTATAATGTTGAAAAATCAAAGGTAAATTATTTTAGAAATTATAATAATAAAAATATGAAAAATTTAATGCAAGACTCAGATTTATTTGATGTTTCATCTATTAAATCTAATGTTAATTGTAATAATTCAACTTCAAAGTATAGTGTTAGTGTTCAAAATTCATTAATGGATTTTATAAAATAAATTTTTAATCTTAATATATAGTATTATTTATCTATAATTAATTTTTATTTGTTAGTTATATTCAATTCATTTATATGTTAAAAGAAATTTTCTTTTAAAAATTTAGTTTAATTTTAGGATATTTATTATTTATTTATAAACTTAATTAATATTATTATTATTTAATGTAATTTTCATTATTATTTACAAATTGTTTTTATAATCATATTAAAATTTATGATTTTTAGTATTTATCATAAAGGGAATATATTTCAATAATTTTATTTTGAGAATTATTAATAATATTTTTAAAATTCACTTCTTTTTCAATAAATTTATTATGTTCATTAGTTAATTCTAAATATTCATGATTTTTTTTTCTTAATTCAATGTCTTTTAGAATCACATCATTTTTAAAAATTTTACCTTTTAAATCATCAATGTTTTTACAAATTTCTTTTGGAGAAACATCATCACTCATATTTAAACCTTTCTTTTTAATAAAATTTTTAATTCTTTTATTAAATTTTAGTTGATTATCAGAAGAAGAAATTTTATTATACAATTTTTCTAAAGATGATTTATATTTTAAAGATATTTTTTTTTTATATGAAATATTATCATTTAATTTTCTAGGAAATATTTTTAGAAACAAATTATTATTTTCTTTTTCTTCTTCTTCATAACTTATTGTACTTAATTTTCTTATTGATTTTTTTCTTATATTTTTAAACAAAGCAGGAATTTTTTCACTTGATGTTTCTTGATAATTTTCATTTTGTTGATTTAAATAATAATTGTTTTTTTCATTTTTTTCATTATTTAAAAAATTATCTAATTTTAAAAGGTTATTAAAAGTTTTTTTTGTTTCTGAAATTTCTCTTTGAGATTTAATTATTTCTTTTCGAGGAGATATGTCAATTTTTTTTTTTTCATATAAAAAATTCATTTTTTTTTTTCTAATTTTTTTCATATAAACCTCCATAATATTATTTTTTTTTAATTTATTTCCTGTTCTTAATGAATCAACTTCTTTTTTTATTTTATTTAAATAATGTAATGATTTTTTATTTTTGTTTCTTTCAATTAAATTATATTCAATTAATTTTTTTAATTTTTTATCTTTTGAAATTAAAATATTTGGTTCAAATAAATTGTTTTTTGATAAATTTGGAATTTTAATTTTTTTTTCTAAATATTTTCCTTTTAAATCAGAAATAATTTCATCATCTTTTATTTTTTTTTTATAATTATTATAATCTTTTTCAAAACCGTTATTTTCATTTTTTATTATTTGTATTTTTTTTAAAGATTTTTCAGAATTAATATAACTATTTTTAAAAGAATTAATACTATCAATCAAATTTATCATTCTTTCATCTTTAATATTTGATGTTGGAATTGAATTTAATTTTACATTATTTAAAAAATCAAATCTAATCTCTTTATTCCTTTTAAATAATAAAGAAATCTCTGGATGAATTTTTAATTTTTCTTTACTTGTTCTTAAAATAATCTCATTCAAATAATTTGAACTTTCACTATTACTTTTATGAAGAATTTTCATTTTATAAAAAAACAAAAATTTTTATTAATTCTATTCGTAAAAATAAAAATCATATAATTTATTCATATATTTACAATTAATATTCCATATAAAAAAAAATATTTTTAAAATTATAATTGTTTTAATTTTTTAATAATAAATTATCATATTAATATAATAATTCTTTTCTTTCAACAGGAGAAAATCTAATTCCACTTTTTGAAATTTCTTTTACAGGAGTTTTAGGATTAAATTCTTTAACTAATTTATTATTATTAAAACTTATTCCTCTTTTTTTACCTAAATATTTTTTTGAACTTGAATTTTTATTATTTGAATTTTTTTTATGTTCAGAATTATTTATTTCTTTAATTTTAATAGGAGTTTTTTTTAAAATAGGTTTTGCTTTTCTTCTTAGTGGAGTAATATTAAATTTTGAAGGAGATTTATCTTTTTCATTTTCATATTTTCTTTTTAACTCAGAATAAAAATTTGTTTTAATAAAATTATTGAAAAACAGTTTTTTATTTTCATTATTATTTTTTAACCTTTTTTTTTCACTACTATCTCTTTTATTAAAAGAAATATTTTCTTTTCTTTTTTCAGATGATTTTATCATAATTATTTAAATTCATTTATGAAAAAAAATAAAAATAAGAAAAAAAATTATTTTCATGTTTTTCAAATCATTTTCTTTATATTTTCTATTTAATATTTTTAATAAATTTTTTATAATATAATTAAATATAGTAAAACTATTTTTTTATAAATTTACTTTTTTTATTTTTCAAATTCTATATTGGTATTTCCAATACCAGAATATAATTCTTCTACTTGACTATCAATATTGTCTTTTTTATTAAAAAAGAAATAATATATTAAAAATCCAATTACAAAAAAAATAATGATAAATAACAATACAATAAATAAAGTTGATAATATACTTCCTTTATTTTTATTTTCATTTTCATTTTCTTTTTGATAAAATCCAATTGTTTTATTATTATAATTGAAAGTTAAATTAAAATTTTGAAAAAAAGGTTTTCCAAATTTCCAATAATTATTAGTTATTCTAGTAATAAAAACAAATAATTTTATATCATCAACATTATAAAATAAAGATTGTGAATTAAAAGTGAAATTTGTATTTAAAGATTTAATTTCAAAAAATAAATTTCCCATTGAATTAACATCAAAATCTTTATTACAAATAATATATTTGAAAGCTTGATAACTTTGAATTTGACAAGTATTATTTTTAGTAAAATTAGAAAATAAATATTTAATAAAATTATCAAATATATAATCAGGACATAACATTAATCCAAATTCAATTTCAATTACTGTTTCTATTTTTTTTTCTGAATAGTTTCCAAAATAAAAATTATCAAAAATTATTTTCCAATTTAAATCATATGATTTATTATATCCTTTAAAATTAATAAATTTATCTTTTTTATAATTAGAATCATAAACATCGGGTTTTGAACCAATAATAAATTCTCCATTAGTATTATTGAAATAATTAAAAGTAAAATCAGAAGTTGAAATTGCATTTAATTTCATAAGAGTTTTAACAAAACAATTATTTGATAAATTATTATCTCTTTCAGCACCATTTTTATTTAATCTTAAACCAATTTGTCCAGAATAAATTTTATAATTTTTATTTAATTTATTTCCTAAAATAAAATTAAATTCTTTTATTTCTTTATCATTAATTTTAATTGTGTCATTTGAAATATAACCTTCTGAAAAATATTGATAAGGAAATTTAAAAGTTTTTGTTTCATTTATTTTAAAAGTTTCAGATAATTTTTCATTAAAATATGGATTTGATAAGTCTGAACCTGATAAAAAAAAAATATATGAATCAAATTTAATGTAAATTGGAATTTTTTGTAATTTACTTCCTACTTCAATTTCTATATATATTTCATTTTCTAATAATTTTGGAATTAAATTATTTTTTGTTATTTCACTTTGTTGAGTTTTAAATGGAATTTTTATATATTTCTCTTCTTCTTTTGTTAACTTTGATTTTATTAAGACAATTAATATACAAAGTATTTGTATCATTTAATTTAATAAAATCATATTTTTTTTCTTTTATTTTTTTAAATAATTTTTTTGTTTATTTTTGATTAGAACATTTCTAATAAAAATATATTATCAATATTTTTTACAATTATTTAAAAATAATTTTTTAACTTAAAAAAAAATGAACAATTATAATTTAACTTATATAAAATTTATAATAATAAATTTTCCTTTTAAATTATAATATAATCATTCTCTAATAATAAAAACAGATAATTTTTATGATTTTTTTGGTATTAATTTTTTAAAGATTATATTTAATATATTTTTGATTAAAAGGAAAAAATAATTTATCTGTTTTATATGTATGTGTTGTTAAAATTTATCTCGACTATTATTTGTTGTTTTATTTCCTTTTATTTTGTCATTGATAAATATATTTTTTGTAGAATCATTTCTTCTAAACAATGGTTTTGACTCACCAAAATCAATTTTATCATTATCCAATGTTAATTTATTTTTTGGATTTTTAAAATCAGATTGGATTATATAATTTTTTGAATGTTGATTTAAAGGAGTATTAATATTTACATTATTATGATTTCTGTTTTTTATTCCTTCTAAATTATTCAAAGATAATTTATGTTCACCCTTTGAATAACTAATATTATTTGATTTATACTTTGAATTGTGTCTTATATTTTTGTTTCGATTTTTTTTCATTAGATTTAATGCAGAAGAATTACTATTATATTTATTTATTTCAGAAATTTGTGCTATATTTTTGTCTTTACATTTCAAATTTTTTTGATCTATTTTTTCAAATTTATTTTCCTTATTTTTAATCAAAATATCTTTTGAATTTCTATTTGATTTATTTTCTTTATTATTCATTTCATCAATCAATTCCTTCAATCTTTTATTTTCATTCATTTGATCATCAATTTTAGATTTTAAATTTTCAACCTCTCTCTTTAGTTCTTTCAATTGATTTTCATATTTATTAAATAATACTTCAAAGATTTTTTCCCTTTTTTTATATATTCCTTGAATAAAATTATTTTCTATAAACTCTATTTTATTTACAATTTTATTCATTAAATAACTTTTTTTATCTAAATTAAAAGAAAAATTCATTTTTGAATAAGGATTTATTATTAATTTAATTGAAGTGTCAGATTCTTCAATTTTTATTTTATTATTGTATATTAAATGTAAAATAATATTTATAATTTCATCCATTGATTTCAAAGAAAAAAGAGGAATTGTTGTTAAATAAGAGTTAAAAAATTGCTTTTCATATTTATATAATGATTTTTCTTTATTAACTTCTATTATTAAAGAATCAAAATTTTGGATTAAAGAAATTGACCAATTATTATAATTTATGTGTTTTGTTTGGTTTTTTAAAATTTGAAAAGAACTTTGCTGTCTCATTTGATATGAAAATAAAAATATTTATTCAATTTAAAAAATAATAAAAAATAATAAACTATTTTTGGATAATGGGAGTTTCAATAAAATATTTTTTAAGATGAAAAAAAAGAAATATACATTTATATTGTTTAAATACCTTAATGAATATATAATCTATAAATTAAAAAAAAAAAAATAAATGCAACCTCAATTTATAAAAAAAACACAAAAAAAATTAATTAATTTTATACATATTTAAACTTACTTTTCATATTTAAATATTTATGAATAAAATTTGAATAACTAAAACATATATATAAATTAGAATAATAAATAATTAAGTACAAGACATGCAACATTCATTAGAATAAGTTTTTCTATCAATTTTATAATCATGAAAATTATTTTGAAAATTTCCTTTATTAAAAATTGGATAAATTTTCCCATTTTCATTTTTAATAACTAAAGAAGAAATCTGAAATTTATCATTTCTATAAGGACAAACTTCATCACCAACAGAATCATTATCAATTGAAAAAGGAACATTAGAATCTTTTATAATCATATTATTAATATTAGTTCTTATTAAATTTAATATTATATTATCATTTCTTTCTGTTTTTTCATTATCTAAATCATTCTTTATTATTTTCTTTTTTATTACTGTTTTCTGAAATAAATTGTTTAATGGAAAAGGCATATTTAAATTATTTAAATATGATTTATTATTATATAATTTTTTCTTTTGAGATTTAGAATTTTCTTTTGATATTAAAGATAAATTTGGAGATTTTGGTTTTGAAATTTTTCCCTTTTTTAAACTATGAATAGGAGTTGTTGATCTTAATTTTAATTTTTTGGATGTTTTATTATTAATATTTTTGTCAATAGAAATATTTAAATTCATTTCATTTTTATTTAATTTTGAAATATTATTTTTATTATTATTTTCAATATTTACATTATTATTTTTTTTGTCATTATTATTATCATTTAATGATTTTTTAGAATTATTTTCTATATTAAATTCACTTTGAAGAGTCATATTATTTATACATATATTAGTTATATTTTCACTTGTAAAATTCACAGTATCAAAGTCATTTACTATTTTTGCAAATTTTAAAAAATTTGATTTATCGTTGTTTTCTTTTAATGTTTGATAATTTTCTAATATAGAATTTATATTTTTAACATAAATTTTCATTTCTTGAAAAATTTTCTCATTGCTTATTATATTTCCTTCTATTTTTTTTAATATGATAAATCTATTATTTTTTTCTTCTATTTTTTTATTTATATTATTTATAATCTCATTTTTTTTATAATTTAATTCAATAATTTTATATATATTTTCCATATTTTCAAAAATTAATTGAAATTGATATGGAATAGAATTTTGTTTTTTAAATTGAATAATATTATTTTTAATTAGCTCAAATTCTTCTTTTGAATTTTCATATAAATTAAATTGATATTTTTCACTATATTCAATAACATATTTTAATTCATATTCATCTGTTAAAATTATTGAAATAAAATCTAAATCTTTATGTAAAGGATAACCACTAAAAGTAATAAAATAAATATATATTTCTTCAAATTTTTTAAATCCTTCAATTAAATTCTGAAGAAATTCTTTTGTTAAAGAAGAATTAAAAATTAATTTTTTTTTTTTTATTTTACTTATACAATTCTCAATTTCTCCTTTTTTTTCTTCATTTAATATTATTTCTTTATTTAATTCTTGATAAATTTTTACTTCTTTATTATAATCAAATTTTCCTTCTTTTATTTTATTTTTTATCTTTTCTATTTCTACCTTTTTCTGATTTACATCATTAGATAAATTATTTAATGTCTTTATCATTCCTTCTATTAATTCATTATTTTTTCCTTCTTCTGTTATTTCTTTTTTTTCTTCGTCATTCAAATTTGACATTTATATATTTTTTTTATTAAAGGAATTATATTATTTTTTTTGGTTTTTATTCATAAATATAAATAACATTAAAGTATCATATAACTATGAATGAGAATTATAGTAAATGTAAATCTTTTTTATAATATAATTAAAAAATCTTTTTTCATTATCCTAATCATATCAATTAATAATTTAAATATATTATTAATAGTAATTCCTTTATAAATCTAAGTTTAATAAAATAATTATCTTCTAAAAAAAATATTAATTTTTTTAAATTATTTTTCTTTTATTATAGTCAACATTGAACCTTTCCAAAAAAAAAAATAATTATTTAATGAAAGAAAAAAATATCCAAAAATTAGATATTGATGATATGACAGAATCTTTATTAAACAAGGATGAAAATTTGGGCAGTAATGAAAAAATTGAAAAATCAGGTGAAACAAAAAAAAATGAAAAAAAAGAAGATTCAATAGATAACAATGAAGAAAAAATAGATGATTCTAATTTTGGTTTTAAATATGATCCATATAAAGAATCAAATATTATTTCTCGATTATTTTTCCTTTGGTCTTTTTATATATTAAGATTATCAAGAAAAAAAAAATTAAATGAAAAATATTTTGGAACATTAATATCAGAAAATGATTCAATAAATTTTAAAAAGCAAATATATGAAATATGGGAAAATAAAGGATATAAAAATATAAAATCAAATGCATTATTTAAATCAATTTTAAGAGCAAATGCAAAAGAAATAATAATAGTATTTATATTAAGTATATATAATGCATTTAGTGAAATAGGACAAGTAATTCTTTTACAAGGATATATAGATCACTTTGAAACAGGAAATTCATTTTTTGGAATAAAAAAATTATTATATTTAGGTATTATAGTAATTATTTTCCAAATTTTAGAAGTTTTTTTTTGTTTACATACTCAAATGAAACAAATGTCACTTGGAATAAAATCATCTTTTCAATTACAAAGTATTATTTATCATAAATTATTAAAAATTTCTCCTTCAAGTTTCACTCAAAGAGCTACTCAAGGAGAAATAATAAATTTTATAGAAGTTGATTCTGAAAAAATTGAATGGATTATTCAAGATGCTCCTGGTTTATTTATTAATCCCATTAAAATCATTGTTTTTATTATTATGTTATTTCATTATTTTGGTATTTCTTTTTTAGCTGGATTAATCGTTTTAATTATTCTTGTTTTTATTAATGGAAAAATTTTCGATCAATATAATATTATCGAACAAGAATATTTAAATAAAAAAGACTCTAGAATGAAAATTACTACTGAAACTTTTGATAATATTAAAATATTAAAATTATATAATTGGGAAAATAAATTTAAAAGTAAAATAATTGAAAAAAGAGAAGAAGAAATTACACAACTAAATAATTATTTAAATCTTTCAATTTTAAATATTACTATTTTTTGGTTAAGTCCAATTTTAGTTTCTATGATAACAATTGGGGTGTATCAAATTTTACATCAATCTTTTAAAATTTCTGTTTTATTAATGGGATTAGCAATTTTTGCAAGACTTCAAGATCCTATTATTTTCATTCCTGCTCTTATTAATGGATTCATTGATGCTAAAAATTCTTTGGATAGAATTGAAAAATTTATTAGACAACCTGAAATCAAAAAAGAAAATCTCATTCAATGTGAATTTGATGATAGTAAAGATTATTCTATAATCATTGAAAATGGATGCTTTAGTTGGGGAGTTAAACAAAATAAAAAAGATGATGATGAAGAAGATTATGAAGAAAAAGAAAATGAAAAGGATGAGATAAAAAAGGAAAAAAATAAACAATCAGATAATCAAAAAGAAAATAAAGAAGAAAATGAAGAAGAAAATAAAGAAGAAAATGAAGAAGAAAAAAAAGTAGAAAATGAAGAAGAAGGAAATGAGATATCAACAAGGAAAAACTTATCAAAAGATTTAAATGAAGAATTATTAAAAAAAGAAAGAGATTTATTAACATTGAAATTAAAAGAGAGAATAAAAACTCAAATAGAAATTCCAGAGAACACAGAATATGATATAGTATTAAAAGAAATAACATTGAAAATAAAGAAAGGAGAAATGGTAGGAATAATAGGTGAAGTTGGAAGTGGAAAATCATCTTTATTACAATCAATATTAAATACTTTAATATTATTAAATCCAAAAGAATGTTCAGGAATATATATAAATGGATCAATAGGTTATGTTTCTCAAATTCCATGGATTCAAAATGATACAATTAAAAATAATATTTTATTCTTTAATGAATATAATGAAAAAAAATATAAGGAAATATTAGATCTATCTCAATTAAATTATGATTTATTAAATTTTGAAGGAGGAGATTTAACTGAAATTGGAGAAAAAGGAGTAAATTTATCAGGAGGACAAAAAGTAAGAATTTCGTTAGCAAGAATATTATATTCTAACCCAGATATTTATTTATTTGATGATCCTATAAGTGCTTTAGATGCTAATGTTGGAAAAAAAATAATGCATAATTGTATTATTAAATATTTAAAAGGAAAAACTAGAATTATCGTCACTCATGCTTTACAATATTTAAAATATATGGATAGAATTTTTTATATTCAAAATGGTAAAATTTCTTGGGTTGGAAAATTCGAAGAAATTGAAGAAAGTCATATTTCTAATTTATTAAAATTTGCCAAATCAAGAAAAAAATCAATTGATGATACTAAAGAAAATGAAAATATTAAAAATATAAATGATTTAAATGATAAAAAATTAGTAAGAATATTAAAAGATGAAGATGAAGAAGTAGGTGAAGTTAAATTTAATGTTTATATATCATATTTTAAATATATGGGAGGAACTACATTTATGATTTTAATAATGATTATTATGTTTTTATGGCAAATAAATAAAGGAGGAAGTGATTTTTGGTTAGCTTATTGGTCAAAACCTGAAAATCAAAAAAAAACAAATGAAAAATGGAGATTTTTTATAATTTACAGTGCTTTAGGTTTAGGAAGTATTATTTTTATATTTTTTAGAATCTTCCTTCTTTCAAAATCTTCAGTTAAATTAACAAGGCAAATTCATATTGATATGATAGATAAATTAATTAAAGCTCCTATAAATTTATTTCATGAATCAATACCAAGAGGACAAATTTTTAATAGATTATCAAAAGATTTAGAAAACTTAACATTTACATATGAAACAATTGGAAATTTATTAGTGGGATTTTTTACAATTTTAGGAGCATTAATTTTAGATTCATATTATGATATATATACATTAATATATATTCCTTTAATAATAATATTTGGAATTTTATTAAGTAAATTTTATTTAATTGGTGCAAGACAATTAACTCGTTTAGAAGCAATGTCACATTCTCCAATATTAAATATTATAAGTGAATCAATTCCAGGAATAACAACAATAAGAGCATTTAACAAAATAAATAAATATTTAGAAAAATTTCATATAAAAGTAAATAATAGTATAAAAATAAATCATTTAACAAAAGGAGCATTTAGTTGGTATCAAGAGCAATTTGATGTTTTTGGTTCTTTCTATATAATATATTTAGTGATAATAACAATAATAAAAGAAAAGGAATTTTCTCCTCAAAGTATAGGAATAATGTTTACTTATTCAGTTTTAATGCAATTATCTCTTTCTTATGCTTTTGAAATGGCAACTCAAGTTGAACAAAGTATGATTTCTATGGAAAGATGTTTAAAATATACTGAAATTGAAGGTGAAAAACCTTCTGTTCAAGATAATGATATTATTTTAGAAAGAAATAATTGGCCAAGTGAAGGTATTATTAAATTTCATAATTATTATGTTAAATATAGACCTAATACTGAAATTGTTTTAAAAAATTTAAATTTTGAAATTAAATCAAAAGAAAAAATTGGAATTGTTGGAAGAACTGGAAGTGGAAAAAGTACTATTTGTTTATGTTTATTTAGGATATTAGAACCTTTAGAAGGAACAATATATATTGATAATGTTGATATTAGAAATATAGGTTTAGATATTTTAAGAAAAAATATTACTATCATTCCTCAAGATCCTTGTTTATTTGAAGGAACATTAAAATTTAATATTGATCCTTTTGATGAAGTTGATAATTCAATTATAATTAAAATATTAAAAGATATTGGATTTGAATATACTGAAAGTGATAATGATATTATAAATAAAATGATTGAACAAAATGGAAATAATTTATCAGTGGGAGAAAAACAATTAATTTGTATTGCTAGAGCATTAATTAGAAAAAGTAAAATTATTGTTATGGATGAAGCTACTGCTAATATTGATATTAAAACAGAAGAAAAAATTCAAAAAGCTTTAAAACTTGTTCTAGATAATTGTACTGTTATTACAGTTGCTCATAGAATTAAAACTATTATTAATTATGATAAAATTTTAGTTTTAGATAATGGAGAAATTGTTGAATATGATAAACCTGATGTTTTACTTAAAAATCAAAACTCTCTTTTTTATGAATTATATCATAAATCCATTTAATATAAATAAAATATTTATTTTAAGTGATAAACAAATCTAATTAATTATATAAAAAATAATATTTACTTAATTTAAATTATTAAATTTTTTTCTCAAAAATATTATTCTAAATATTATTTCATTATTTAAAAAATTTTCTAAGAAAATAAAAGTTATCTTTTTGAAAATTATTTTAATTTAATTATAAAAAAATATATACAATGATAACAAAAAATAAAAATGTTTTAAGTTCAGTGAGAAATAAAATTTCTCCATTTGCTCAACTATTATTATTATTTAGTTTTTCAATAAATAAATCACCATTATTTATTTTAGTATCAATTATACCAAAATATCTTCCAGTTTTTATTATAACAAGTCATTTTACTTGGAAATTAGATGAATCAACAAAAAATAATTTTTATATAAGTTATCATTTAAGAAAAGTAGAATTAGTAAATTTACTTCCTCATTTAACAATGAAATCTTTTTATTTTATTGGAATTATTCTTTTTATTTTCGAATTTATTTTTTTCTCTTATTTATTTTATTATTATATGAAAATTAAAAAAAAAAAATCAAATATATTAGTTTTATCTTGGTATCCTAAATTGATGTTTTATTTAAATACTATTTTTTCTCAATATTTAGTTGAATATTATTCTTTTACTTTTTTACTTTTTATTAAAAAAAAATTAACAATTCCAACAAATTCAATTTATAAAAATTATGCAACAATTCCAATAATAACTTCAGATAAAAATTATAATATAATTATTATAGGAATTTTAACTGTATTTCAAATAATATTTTTAATATTAATTAATATTTTTACTTATTATAGTCTTGTTATTATTAATTCTTCTTTTAGAACAAAAATTCCTACTTTAAGATTTACTCATATGTATAGATTTTATTTCTTTGTTTTTTTTACTGATTTATCATGTATAGAATATTATGAAATATTTCTTTCTGATAATGGTAGATTTAAATTCAATTGTTTTACTTTTATTTTATTATTTATTATTTTATTTCTAGATGTGATTACAAATGTTAGAACTTATGAAGAAAATAATTATTTTTATTTTATTATTAGATTTCTAAACAATTATAATTTAGTTTCAATTATTTTTGAATTTATTTCAACATTAAAAGAGTTTCATTTTACTGTAAAAGAAACATTTATATTTACATTTTTTAAAATGTTTCTTACAATATCAACATTATATCTATTACTTTTTTTCCGTTCTCAATTTATGTTAAATTTATCAAAAACATATTTATTTGATACATTAGAACAAAAAAAATTAACACAAGTATTAGAATGTTTTAATTATTTATTAGATGCATTAATAGAAATAAAAACATCAAAGAGTAATGCAAATGAAGTAATAAATGTGATAATATTACATCAAAAAAAATGTAATAATGAACAATGTAAATGTAAAGAAATTCAACCAATTCCACTTTGTGGAATTAAAAATAATAAAGATTTTACTGATAAATTAGTTAGAGGATTTGGTTTTTTAATGGAAACTTGTTTTGCTAATGGAACTTCTTATAATCATATTTCTTATACTTTATTTCTTGCTGAATATTTTTTCCATATTAAAGAAAATTTAATCTTGTCCTATTCACTTTTACAAAGTTGTCTTACTCAAAATATTTCTAAAATGAATTTTTTAGAAGCTTTTGAATTGAATAATTTTATTAATTCCTATAATCAAAATTTCAAAGAAAAATTTAAAAATTCATCTTCATCAATGAAATTTTATAGAATATTTGATAATATATTTGAAAGAATGGAATTTAATAGAAATATAGTTCAATATTGTAATATATTTGATAATATAATAGACACAAAAATGTCTTTTGAAAATTCTTTAAAATTTATATCGGATCCTGATACAAATGAAATATTATCAATAAATACAATATTTTTAACAAGAGATATATTTTTATTAATAATATCAAAATTATCACAAATGAGTCAAATATCAAAAACAGTGAAAAAAAATTTAATAAAATATTCTAATGAAAGAAAAGGAGCAGAATTTTATTATTTAACATTTTTATTTTATTCAATATTTTATTCAAAAATTCCTTCTGAAATAGTAAAAACTTTTGATAAGCTTTCTTCAGGAGGATCATTTAGAGGATTAAGTACTGAAGACATGGGAAATAAATTTAATACAGTAATAGATAAATATATTTTATCAGAGAGTTCAATGAATCAAATAATAATTAAATTTTCAAAAGGAATAAAAATAAAATATTGTTCAAGTAATTTTTGTAATCAATTAGGATTTATTCAAAGTCAATTATTAGGAGAAAATTTTGCAAATATATTTCCTAAAAGTTTAAGAAGAAGTCATACAAGAGCAATGTTACATTATATAATGGTAGGTCAAAATTATTTTTTAAAAAAATCAACATATATATTTGATGCAGAAGAACATTCAATGCCTTGTGATATTAAAGGAGGTGCTTTACCTCATTTTGGAAAAAGTTTAATGATGATTTGTCAAATTATGATTAAAAAAAATAAAACTTGGTCTTTTATTTTAGATAATAATTTTTCTTGCTTAAGTATTAGCAGAGAAATTGAAGAGAATTATTCTTTTAATTTAAATTTATTAAGAAAAGTTGATGTTGAATTAACTGATTTATTTGATATTCATATTAATGTCATGAAAAATAAATTCAAATCTACTTTGGATGTTATTGATAAAATTAAAGATGAATTAGAGTTTAATGATGTTGAACAATATTCTAAAAATTTATTTCTTTTAAATATTAATAATGAATTAGATTTAGGAGAAAAAACTTTTATTCCTAATAAAAAAAGTTTAGAAATTTCTAATTCAAATGTTGATTTATGTGATACAAGTATATTATTTGGAAAAAAAATGGAAACAATTGAATTTGTAAGAAGTAAACCTTTATTAATTCAAAATATAATAAAAGCTTTAAATAAATTAACAGATTCACTAATAAGAGATGAATGTGTGAATAAATTATTAAAATTATTAATGAAAGTGAAAAGAAATGTAACAAATAATAATAATAATTATTTTGAAAATTTAGCTCTAACAATAAATATTAATGGAATAAATAAAACTCCAACAATGGAAAATGAAATCATAAATGAAGAAAAAGAAATAGAAGATGAAGATATAATATCAAATGCAACATTACAAATATTATTTAAAGGAGCAATAAAAAAATTATATGATATTCCAATATATATATTTAGATTTCGAGATATATTAGATAATGAAGAAGGATATAAAAGTGATAATCCACAAAATAATGAAAAAGAAGTTAATGATGTAAAATCTTTTCGATCAAAAAAATCAACTAGGGGTTATGCATCTTTACAAAGTCAAGGAGGATTAAAATTAAATACTTTTTCAACTAATCAAAAAACTAGTTATTTTAAAAATTATGGAAATATGTTCTCAACCCAAAGTTCAATATCAAGTTTAGATAATAAAATAAATAATTTAGAAATAATAAATCAAGCAAGTAAATTTGGTAAAAAAAGTAAAGAATATAAAAAAGCAGTTGAAAATATATTAAAAAAAAAATCAAATGAGAAAACATTAGAATATTCATCAATAGTTTTAATGATTATATGTTTTGGATTATCAATATTTAATGTAATATATCAATTAATAAGAGTGAATAGAGTACAAACAATAACAGCATTTTATATTCAAATATCATATTTAAAAGATAAAACATTATATTTACAAAGTGGTTTATTAACAGAAATGTATGAATTTGGAAATTATTCATCAATGGAAATTAAAGAACAATCAATGTTTACTTATTTAAAATTATCTATTAATTCTTTACAAGAAGCAATTTCTAGTTTTTATAAAGAAATGATTAAATATGATAAAAAAATAGGTAAAAATTGTATGGGAAGAATTTATGGTAATTTTACTAAAATTGTTAAAACTTGGGAAAATGTTTCTTATGATTCTGATATATTTAAAGAATTATATTATGCTATTTATTTAACTAATCTTGCTGTTAAAGAAGATACTTTGACTGATATTAAAAAAGATATTGATGTTTATTTTTTTAATGAATATAGAAAAAATTTGGATCAAGAAGTTTATTCTTCTTTTATGAAAGTTGTTTATTTTATTGTTAATAATTTTGATTCTCCTTTTGCTGAAATTGTAGATGTTTTATTTAAAGAAGTTGGAAAAAATTATGAAGATTATATAATTTTTTCTAGAAAATTAATAGTTGTTTTTGAAATTTTATGGTTAATGTCAAATTTAGCTTTTTTTGTTTTTGCAATCTTACTTTTCAATAAATTTAATAAAAAAGTTTTTAAATATATTATTTCTATGTTTTTAGATTCTGAAAAAAATGAAAAAGGAACGTTTAAAAATAAACCTGAAAATTTTTATATGAAACAGAAAATTAGACTTTTTATTTTATTAATACATAATTTTACAATGGAAAATAAATTAGCTTTTCAAAATTTTAGAACAAATTTCATAAAAGGAAATATAAATTCTTTAATTAAATTAGATGAAAATGGGATTCCATTAAATAATAATCTAGTGAGTACTGAAAATCCAAATATATCGAAAATAACATTATCAACATCAAATTTAACAAATTCTCAAAATTTAACAAATTCAAATTTATTAGATCCCAAAAATAATAATTCAATTTTAAAAGAAAATAAATTTGATAAAATAGGAAAGAAAATAGAAATTGAAAAAAAACATACAATGACAAATAAAGAAGCAGCAATAACAAATGCAAAATTATTACAATTATTAAATCAAAAACAAATAACAATATCTTATGTAATGATAATAGTAATATTATTATTTACAATATCTTCTTTTGTAATTTTTTATCTTCATTTAGACAATACATTAAAATATAATAAACAAACAAAAATATTAATAGAATCATTTGAAAATTTTATAATTTATTTTAATTCTCTTCCTTCAATAATGAGTTCATTAAGAAAATTAATCTTAACTCAAAGTGAAGTTCCTTCTGATTTAATTAATTATTCAATAGATATTTCAAATTATGAAAAGCAAATATCAATAATAACATCAAATAGTGATTTTAATATATTTAATAAAATAATTTATTTTTGGAATCAAGTAAATTTACCAATGAATGATTCAAATATAAATACAGATTATTTGTGTTTTGGTTTTGATTTATGTAAAATATTCATATTAAGAAATAATGGTTATTGTTTAGAAGGAATTATTTTAGGTTATGAATTAATTGCTCAAAAATATTCTCAAATTATTGGTGATTATCAAAATTTATTATTATCTCATAAAGGAAATATTAGTAAAGATAATATTACTCAATATATTTTAACTGATGTTTTTAATCGTGTTCAAGAAAATATTGAATTTGTTTTTAGTCAAATTCAAAATCAATTTTATACTTCTTTTATGGAAGATTACAAAACTATCAGAGATTATTTAAGTCAAATTACTGTTTTATTAAATGTTGTTTTTTTTATTTTTGAATTGATTATTATTATTGTTATGTTATGTTTTATTGAAATTTATATGAAAAGAAAAGAATATTTAGTTAAAGATGGTTCTTTTCTTTTTAATACTGCTTTTTTTAAAGATCCTTGTCCTTCTTTTTAATTTTTGATGTAATTATTTTTTCTTTATTATGTATCAATATTTTTTTAGAAATTATAATTTTTTCTCAATTAATTTATTATTTATTTAAATTAAGTTATTGTTAAAAAGAATTTTTGATAAAAATTATATAATTAAATTTCATTTTTTTATTTTAATAATCATAATTTAATTTCTATATTCTAAAATGAATTTTCTTTATTTTCCATTTTTAATATAATTAATTAAAATTTAAAAAAAATGAAAATAGATAACTTAGGCATAATTCCTTATTCAATAAGTAAATTATATAAAAAAGGAATAAAAAATTTAATTCAAGAAAATGAAAAACCAATATTTTCAATAAAGAATGCAATATATTTATTAGAAAAAGGTAAAAATTCAAGAACAAGAAATGAAAATAAAATGTTAAGTGAATTCTTATGTGATAATTATATCAATTTTAAAAAAATAAGAGAAAATGGTGATTTAACAAAATTAGAGAAATTAGTTAATGTAATTTATGGTGAAAAATTTTTAAAAGGTAATTATATTATAAAATATGGAGAAGAAGGAAATAAATTTTATATTTTATTATCTGGCTCTGTGAAAATAACAAAACCAATTTATATAAAGAAAAAAATTAAATTATTGGATTATATAAAATACCTTAATGATTTAAAATATAATGAAAATGAAGTTTTAAAATATCAAAGATTAATTCAAAAAAATAATGAAAATAATATCAACATAAATGATTATTTAGATATTATGAATGATGATATATTAGCAAAAAAAGAATTTGAATTTATTTTTGAAGAAGAAAAAGAAACCGGAACATTTAATGAAGGTTTTATTTTTGGAGAAAATTATATAAAATCAAACTCAAATGTAAATGAAAATATTAAAACATTAAATGATTCTTTTTGTTTAATTTTAGATAAAAGAGATTATAAAAATATATTATTAGAAATTGAAAAAAAAGATTTAGAAAATTCAATAAATCAATTATTATTTAATTTTCCTATTTTAGATATATTTTCTTTTAATCAATTAGTTTTTTTAAATAATAATATTTCCACTCTAAAATTAAATAAAGGAGATTATTTATATAAACAAAATGAAAATAGTGATTTTATTTATTTTATTGAAGAAGGAATTTTCGAAGTCTTTTCTTTTATAAGTTTTGATTGGGGAAATAAATTTTTAGGTTATATTATAAGTTCAACAAATAATTTATTATATCATTTAAAACAAAATAAAGAATTAAAAGAAGAAGAATTAAAAGCATTATTTGACTCAATTGTAAAAAATAAAGAAATTTCTCCTTGTATAAAAGAAACTTTAAAAACAAATAAAATAACAATTTCAAATGAAAAAATGAATTTATCAAAAATAAAATTAAAACAATTTGCAATAAGAAATCCTTATAAATTATATAAAATAAATATTAAAACAATAAAAACAAAAGAAATTATAGGATTAGAAGAAAGTTTTGAGTTAAAAAATAGATATTATTTTGTTAAATGTATTTCAAATTGTGGATTAGTGAAAAAAATTTCATTATATAATATGTTTAAAGTATTTAATATTAAACCAGAAAAAAAACAAAAAGAAATGTTTATGGAAATTATAGCAGAAAAAAAAAAAAGATTTTTTAAACAATTATTAATAATGAGTAAAAGAATTGCAAATAGAATAAATAATAATTTTGATATTCAATATGAAAAAGTTTTAAATAAAGAAGATGATAAATTTAAATTTATAGTAAATAAATTTAATGATGATAAATATGATATAATGGATGAATATCCTCCTGAAATTGAACAAAATTTAAATTTTTTAAAAGAAAAAAAAAAATCAAAAAAAAAATTAATTAATTATCAAACTATTAATAATCCAACAATTAATTCATTTAAAAGTTCAAATAAAATTAAATTAAGTCAAAGTTTAGATTTTAAAGGAAAATTATCTCATAGAAATCCTGTTAATTGTAAGGATATATTATCCACTAATTTTCAATTAAATAATAAAAATGAAAATAATAATTATGAATTTTTGATATTTAATAATAAAATAAAAAAAAATAATGAAAATAAAATAAATTTTAGTAATAGAACTTTATCCAATTATAATAATGAAAGATTTAAATTGGATATTTCTAATATTAAAAAAGAAAATAATAATACAAAATTTATGAATATTCATTATAATCATTTAAAAAAAAGAAAATCTAATAATTTTTATTCTATTTCAGATTATAACTCTGATTATACTTTAAATAATAATACTAATAATTACACTTATTCAAATTCTAAAAAAAATAAAGCAAATATAAAGAAATTATATCATACTATAGATGATAATAAAGAAAAATACAAAATTTACTTAGACTTAGTTAAAAATAAAGATATTTTTTTAAAAAAAGATTTCAGAAGAATTTATGATAATGAAACATCAAAAGAAAAAGAAAAACCAACATTTAGTTTAATATACCAAAATAAATATTAAATTGAAAAAAAATAAATAAAAAAACAATATATATATATATTTAATAATTTAAATAATTTCTCATATAAAAAAAAATGAAACCCTTAAATCATTCTCCTACATTAAATTCAAACAATTCTTCAAAAATAACAGACAATTCATCAAATATATATTTCCCAAAAAAATTATCAAAAAATAATTCCAATTCTCATTATTCAAACACTTCAATATTTACAAAGAATATTTCTCGTGAAATAAGTGCAAAAAAGCCGATAATAAAAAGAAAAGAAATATATTTAACTGATGTTGATGATGAAAATGAATTAATAATTAATAATAATGTAAGAGATCATAATATGAGTGAATTATTTAATTATAAATTAACAAAATCAGGGAAAATTTTACCTCATATTAAAAGAAAACCTCCAACATTAATTTATTGTTGTGATGAAAAATACGAAGCTTCAAATTTATCTAATTTATATGATAAATATTGGGTTAATCCTCCTATTAAAAAAAAGAGTATTAATTTTAAAAGAGAAAGAATTAAAGTTAGAGATAGTTCTGCAAGATTTATTGAAAAAACTAAAAATATTATTCTTAGTAAATATAATTTAAAAATTAAACAAGATTTTAAAACAAGAATTGAAAGAAATCAATTAAATGAAATTAAAAGCTTAGATAATACTATTAATAAAGTTAAAAGATATACTAAAGATTTAGAAGATAATTTTGTAAAAAAATATATTGATAATTTAAGAAATTTATATTTTCAAATTAAAGAAGAAAGAGAAAAATGTGATGTTTTGAATTTTCAATTAATTAATCTTTTAAAAGAAGTTAATATTTTAAGAAGTGATATTAAAAAATTTGAAGTGAATAAAAAATATTATGAAAAATGGATTTTATTTCAAATTTTAATGGATAAAGGCTTTGTTCCTAAAGAAAATTTAAAATTATTTTTAGAAAAAGAATATAATAATAAATTAATTTTTGAAAGTTATGAAGAAATTGAAAATTGGTTTGAAAAACAAAGTAAAAAAAATTTAAAATTATTAAATGAATCAAATATTATTTATAGAGAAAAAGAAGAAATAAAAAAACAATTTTTAGAAGAAAATAAATTAGATAATTATGAAAAAATATTAAATAAAGAAATAAAAGAAAAAGAAAGATTATTATCTTTATTAAAATTAAGAAATGAAATGTTAATAAAAGAAAAAATACATGTAATAAAATTAAATAATAAATCTCCTCAAAAAAAAAGTTTAAAAAAATTATATTATTCATATGAAAAACCAAATAATATAAAAGACAATTTATATTTAAAAGCAAAATATATATATAATTTTATAATAGAAAGAATGTCAAATGAATTAAATAATATTGATACAGATTTATCAAAATATAATACAAATGAAGAAAAAATTTTAAGAGTTTTAACAATTTTAGAAATAATATTAAATTTCCTTATTATTAAATTTGAATTTTATAATAATGATAAAAAAAATTTAGATTTATTAAAAAAAATAAAAAATAAAATTGAATTAGATCATAAAATTAAAACTGCAAATAAAAGAAAAATTGAAGAACAAAATCGTATTCTTGAATTACAAGAAAAAATTGAAAAAAGAAATAAAAAATTTATTTATATTCCAAAAAGAAAAATTGATTTATATCCTTATGGATTATTAAGTAGTAAAAAAAGAAGTGTTACTGAAGATAATTGTAATAAAGAAATTGGCTTATTTGATTTTTTATATGATGTTCAAAATAATAAATAATGAATAATTATTCTTTTTTAATTATAAAAAATTTGGATTATTCAGTTATTAAAAAATTGTTTTGAAAAAATATTTTTTGAATTTAATTCTATTAATTATTATTATAATTTTCCTTTTTTTTTTTATTTTTTCTTTTTTTTAAATTATTAATGAGTATTATTTTTCAACAAAACAAAGATAAATTAAAAATATTAAACAGTTTACTAGAAAAAACATTTTCCACATCATTAAATAATTTAGAAAAAAGAACTCAAGATCATATAAATTCATTAAAAATGACAGATAAGCAGTTTAAAAATTTTAATCAGATAATTCAAAATTTAAAGACATTACAAAAGGAAAATCCACAAAAAAAAAAATTAGAGAATAAAGATAAAACTCAATTAATGAATCAATCAAAATTAATATCAAGAAGTAAAACAACAGTTTCAATTCATAAAACAAAAAATCAAAATAAAAATAATAAAAATTCTACTAATTATAATACAAGAAATAATAGTGTTATAAGTAATAATATTTCATTAAATACAAGTTTAAGATCTTCAATAAATAAACAATATTTTTCAAATACAAATACAATAACATCAAAAAGAAATAATAATATAAATAGTAGAAATTTAGTAAATGATAATTCTAATAAATTAAAAAAAAATGATTTAAGAAGTAAAAGTTTACATAATACAAGATATTTTGATACTTCAATAATTGAAAGAAATAATACTTATAAAAAAAGAATAAAATCAATTAAAAATGAAATTGAAAGTCCTAAAAATTTAAATAAAAGTACAAGAGAAACATTAGATTTTCAATTTGAAATATCCAATATTCAAGAACAAATTAAACATGTGGAAGATACTATTATTAATACTGAAAAAATTACTATTAATCATAAAAAAACTAAATCACCTGAAAGAAAAATTAAATTTAAAATTAATTTAAATCAATTTTTCGAAAATAATTATTCTCTTATTATTAATAATATTATTATTTTTTGTGATTTTGAAGATGGAATAAATTTACTTTCTTTTAATAAAAAATATTGTAAGGAAGAGAGAATAAAATATTTTAATAAATTAATAGAAAAAATAAATGAAAAAAATATAGAAAAAGCAATTGAAGAAATAAAAGAAAAAAATTTAGAAGAATTAAATAATTCTTATCCTCAATTTCAATTAACCAAAAGTTCTTTAAGAGCAATAGAAGCTTTAAATGAAGAATTATATTTAAAAATATTTTATTATGATGTATTACCAGAAAAATATAATGAAATATTAATAATATACAAATTATTTGTTCAATTAATAAAAGATGAAAATTTAATTAAATGTAATAATAATAATATAGAATTTTGGAGAGAAATTTCAAATTATTTTATGATAGAAGGAAAAAATAAATTAGGAACTTTTATTAATAACTTAACATATAAATTTTCTTTTGATGAAGAAAATATTATAAAAATAAGACATTTAATTAATAAATATAAAAATAAAATTTCTCCTTCTTATTATTCTAAAATTTGTGGAACTACAGGTTTAATTGTTTTTATTTTAAAAGATGCTTTAGAATATTGTGGTATTATTATTAATGAAAAAAAAACTCCAATTAAAAGAATTTATGAAAATTTATTTAGAGAAAAAGAAAATTTAAATAAATTAATTCAAATTAAAGAAAATCTTCAAAATATGTAAATAATTATTTAAAAGAGTTTTTAATAAATTATTTTTTATATTTTTAAAATAAAAAAAATTATTTTATTTATAAAAAATTTTCAGAATTTAAAATATTAATTGAATTATTTTTTCCTTTTAAATTTGTATTAATTTCTTCTAAATTATGATTCAAATTATTATTCAAATTTAAACTACTTTTATTTAATTCTTGATTATTATTTTCTTTTTCTAATTGATTTAATTTTTGTAAATAATTTTCAAAAAAATTAATATTGCATATTAAAACTTCTTCTTCTTTTTTCAAAGCAAAATATTTATTTAAAAATTGATTTCTTTCATTTTCAACTTCTGCATATTCAATTTTTAATTTTTTTTCAATTTCTTCTAATTTCATATTTTTCATAATTAAAAAAAAAGAAAAAAAAATAATTATATATATAAAACATTATGATAAAGAATTATAACTCATATTTTGTTTTAAAAAATTAATATAACTAGAATCAGATTCTTTAAATTCTTCATTTGATTTATAATTTGAAGTATTTAAAATAAAATTATAATTTGAAATTTTTTCTGAATTTTTATCAATTGTCGGTTTAAAAGGAAAATTAGGAATTAATTCTTTTATTTTTTTATTTTTTTTTTCATTTTCTGGAAATCTCATTATATTTTGTTTATCATAAAAAGATAAAATATCATATAATTTAAAACAACCTTCAATAAAATCTTCTTTCAAAATTGGATAATCTGAATTTTTAATTTCTTCAATAATAGGATTTAAAGCTTTAATAACTTTATTTGGAATTTTTGAAAAATCCATTTTTTCAAAAGTTATTGTGTTATTATTTTCTTTATTAAATAAATCAAAAATTTTTTCAAAAGTTTTATATTTCTTAAAATCATATATTTTATTTGATGAATCATGAATAGATAAATTTCTTTGATTCTTTTCTATATTTAAAAGATATTTTTGAGTGTAAGATTTATGCAATTTATATTTCTCAGCATAAGAATATAAATAATCAAAAACATTATTATTTCTTGTTAAAAAAAATGTTTCATTTTTTATTTCATTTATTAAAGGAATAAAATATTCTTGTCCTGTTTTATTATCAATATTTTCATTCATTTCTAAAAATAATTTATTCTTTTTTTCTTGTGATTTTGATAAAAAAATTTTTTGCCTTTCTTCAAAAGATTTATTCATTAAATCTCCTTTTAAATTATTTTCTAATATTTCTGGTTTAAAAGTACAATTCTCATACATTTCATTTTCTATTTGTTTTAATTTTTTATTCGTTTTTTCTTTACTATTACACATTATATTTAATCTTTCTTTTTTAGTTAAATTTTTTTTTTTTTCCATTTTTAAACTTTTTATATTAAAATTCGGTAAAAAAGAATATTTTTCTTCTTTATATTTATCTTTTAATTTTTTCATTTTCTTTTCAATAATTTCATTATAATGTAATAAAGATTTATCATCTTTATAATTTATTCTACTTTTTTTTGACTCTTCTAAAATTTCTGAAGTGTTAGAATTTATTTTTGGTTGAAAAGAATTTTTTAATAAATTTTCTTTTAACTCTTTTATTCTTTTATTTTCTAATTCTATTAATTTAATTCCTTTTTCATATAATCTTTCTCCTGTATTCGTAAATGAATTTTTTTGAATATTTTTATATATTTTTTTTTTTATTTCTTTTGATGATTTTTTTATTAAATTTTTCTCATTTAAATTATTTTCTTTTTCTTTTTCTTTTTCTTTTTCACTTTTCTTTTTTTCTATAAAATTATAATAATTATAATTATTATTACCATATGTTCTTATATTTTTTTGACTTGAATTATTTATTAAATTAAATGAATGATTATTATTTCTATTTAAATTTTCTTTACTAATTTTATTAGAAAATGATTTATTATTTCTACTATGTTTTTTCTCTCCTTTTTCTTTTATAATATTAAAAAATCTTTCATAAGAAAATAAAGTATGTTCATTTGGATTTATTTTTTGTTTATTTAATGAAATAAAAGTTTGATTTGATTTTTTAATTGGCAATTCTGTTTTTAAATGTTGTTTAGGTATTAAAAATTTTCTAATTGATTTTTTATTTTTATTTTTTAAAATCACTGGATTTTTTCTTATTATTTTATTTGGATAAATTGAATTTCTTGATAATAAATTATGATTAAATGCTTTATTTTCATTTGAATTAATATTCTCATTATTTTTTAAAATATAAGAATTATTACTATTATCATTAATTATATTATTATTATTATTAATATTATTTTGTCTTGTTGATTCTTCATCTATTTCTTCTTCAATTGTTGGAGTCAGTAAATTTTTGTCATTATTTAAAAAATCATTTTTAAATTTAATAATTTGATTTTTTAAAAAATCCATTGAATTATAATCTAAATTATTTTGTTTACAAAAATTAAATGATAATTCTTCAGGATTAGAATTTAAATATATTGGTAAATTTCCATTTTTTCCTTGTTCTAATTCTATTGTCATTATATAAATTGGTTCTTCTTTATATTTATTTTTTCTAT